>Ga0210040_10004236_pt1 | contig 18867 bp, 22 predicted proteins | sample CryGeyCG12114_NA_FD_185462 | JGI IMG/M metagenome (GOLD analysis project Ga0210040, IMG submission 185462) | Groundwater microbial communities from aquifer - Crystal Geyser CG19_WC_8/21/14_NA (SPAdes) (version 2) | ecosystem: Environmental > Aquatic > Deep subsurface > Groundwater | place: USA...
AAAATGGCAAGCATGATAAGAAAATTACCGTTTTAAATCCAGTGTACGTCAAAAAATGTGTGGCAAATTCATCATATCCTTTGCTTTTATCAAGTCCACTATTCATTAATGACATAAATGTGTCCACTGCCTCGGGAATATGTTCAACACAGTTTTCGGTCAGCAAAATAGCAGTCGATACAAATAGCTCCGTTTCTGATTTTCCCAGTGATTTCTGAAGTCAAATAAAAATAACTGTTGAATAAGCCAGTATTTTTACTACATTTTCTTAACAAAACAAAACGTAGGTGGTACCCACCGCATTATTTGCAATGTAGGACGATATCTTTTCAAATACTTTCGGTTGTAAACCTTTGTAGTTCGCAAAGTCAGGTTTGGCGATAAATCGAGCAACCAATGCATCAAAATTCTGTAGACATTAAATAAAGCATTCACTCAGCAAAACAACATCATTAAATCCATAGCGGCATTGAATTAATATTCTAATTATAAAAGTTGTATACCATTCCGACAGTGACTGATAAGGAGGGAATAGGCACATTCATGGGAGGATTTTCAAGTGGAGCAGAGAATGTAAATGAATTGTCCTTTGATTTGTTGATTTCTGGATTCTCAGAATCACTACTGATATCTTCAAAGCCATTAGCAGTTCCATTAGCTTCCCCTTCCTCTGTTTCTTCACATTCCTCTTCACTTCCTTCATCATCCCTTGACAACAAACAAATATTATGGTAGTATTCCCAATGAAAACTAAAACTTACACTAACTTTTATTTTAAATACATTTTCCATAGCAATTAAATCTGAAAATTTATTTTAAATCGAAGTTAGTGCGATCTTACACTAAATAGCAGAGATTCGATTTAAAATAAATTTTCATATTTAATTGCTATGGAAAATGTATTTAAAATAAAAGTTAGTGTAAGTTTTAGTTTTCATTGGGAATACTACCATTAGAGTTGATGGTTGGTTAAATCATTAACTTCGAAAAACCAACAAAGAAAAGGAAATGCAAACGCAACATTTACTTACTCTCTTACAACTCGAGCAGCTGGAAGCAAATTTGCGATCCTCTCTAACATAGTTTCACCAATATAATTGCAGCTCAAATTTATTTCCTGGAGAGACGGAATAGTTCTAAGCATTTCAGCTAATTTTTCAGCAGAGATTTTGTCAATTTCGTTTGATTCTAGGTTGATTTTCTGCAGTTGCTGATGATTTCGCAAAGCATTGGCTAAACCCAGAGATCCCTTTCCTTTCAGCAAACAATCTCCCAAATTAAGCTCTTTTAACTGATGTAACTTTCCCACAGACTCGGAAAGCTTTTTAATCCCTTCGCCTACTAATGTATTGTCATTTAAATTAATGACTTTTAGGTTGGGATTATATGCAAATGCGCTAGCTAACGCTTGCGCTCCGTCTTTATAAATCCCATTCTGAGGCATGTGGACTTCTTCTAAGGTCCCAACTTCCTGCGTAGAAATAATGCAACTACAGTAAGACAAATCATAGGCTTACGGATGATTTGTCATAAACAATTTTAAAAAATATATATTTACCTGAAAAAATTTAGCTAATTTTTTAGCTGCTTGGTTTTCAAGTCGATTGCGACCACAAACAAACAGCTTTAGTTGAAATACTTGTCCTCCCCTGCTTTTGCTAAGTTCCAAGCACTCTTTTAAAGATTTTGCAAGCCACTAGAAACATATTCAGATAAACCAACTATTTACAATGTTGTTGAGTATTTCTTATTCCTTCCGTCAGGATTGGTTAAAAGTTCCAACTAAGGATCTTAATTCTTACCGATCCACCATCCGGTCCAAATCCATTATTGTTTAAAACGAGTTCTTTTAATGAGAAACTACTTGGAGACTTAAAGAATGGTGCAAGACCTTCCATTCCAACAGGTCCAATTGCATTGTCGCTTAAATCGAGTCGCTGGAGCTGGGCTCCAGCTAGATCCACTCCACTAAATAGGAATTTCTGTAAAATTCCGCAGTGCTTAGAAGGTATATAAACCAGCAGAATAATCTATATAACTACTAGTAGTATCTACTTCTATGATCCATCCTAACATTTGCACTACATTTCTGGACTTTTTAAAGCACACCAGGAAAGTGCGAACTTACAAAAGTCTTAGGAATTTCATTCTTCAAGCGGCCTGTAAATAAATCCCTCCATAACGCTGCTTTCAGTTCAGGTTTATTTTCCAATGCTTTTCCAACAGCTTCTCCAGCTGCTACACCCAAGGTATTCCCTTCGAGTTCAAAGTAGGTCAAATCCTTGCATTTCTCAACTTTCTCCACCACTACTTTTGCTGCATAAAACAATGAAGAAAAGACATGAATGAGATTTTATATGCAAGTAGTTTAAGTAGGTAAGAAATATAAAAAAATGGGCTCACCGTCTTGGGCTGTGTCAAGTTTTAAACCTTGACCCTTGAAGGAGACTCCGCAACCTTGAGCCACCCATGTCTCATATTGTTGCTTAAAAACTAACTCCATTTTTCCTCAAGGTTTTTTCAGTCAGCTAAACTTATACGAAAAAAACGTTTCAGATATGTAGGTAGGTTAAGAAACTTGACAATGTTTGATGTACTGCTAATAAACGATGCTGTGCAGAAAATTACAGTGGAATGGCTTATCGATTCGATTAATTACAATTCGGTCTAGGTGCAACAAAAATCAACACCGATTATTTTTAAAAACCTCTCGCTCTCGTGACACAAATACAAATCCTTCTCAGCTAGCCGCTATGTATTTTACCGCATCAATTCTTTCGATGGTTTGCATTTGCAGTACTGTCCTCCGCTCCAACCATAATGCTCGCGTCCATGTTGGAAAACATTCGCCACGCATTGTATAGGAAAGAATAAAAGTAAAATGTCTTGAAAAAAAAACACTTTATTTCGAATAAAACATTCCGACTTGCTTTATAGTCAGGTAATTGCATAGAAAATACATAATAAATATATTAACATTTGAAGTGTGCTGTGTGTGTGGTGTGTAAAACAAAATATTTTTAGAACTTTATTTTTACTTTTTTAAAACCAGATTTCTCTGGATAACTCTCTGGTCATTGCAAAACAAAATTCTTTTTTCATTTATGCTTCTTCAAATGCGAGATTAACCTTTCCTGCTTCTACTTTGGGAACGTCTACAGATTTTTGGCTTTTAAGTTTCTTGCAGCACAACAACTTACTGAAAATTTTATCATATGGCTGAAGACTTCTAAACCACACTGGAAGCCATTTCCAGGATTTCAAAAATTCCGGAAGAATCTTGGGACATTTATCTCTGGCAAGGTTTACCCCGGATGCAAATAAAACGACTACAACTATTATAAAAGCTACAAATATCACATAAAATGTGCCCGCAAATGACAGGGCCATAAAAAATACAGGCATGACAAAGAATGTCGCAATCATATAAACAATGGCAAACCAGCGATATTTGGCTGTTGTATCGCCTAAAAATTTGGCCATCCTGATTGGAAATCTCATGAAAGGAATTGGGTAAAAAAGTAGAACGCCGGATATGTTGAAAATTAGATGGCAAAGTGCAACCTGTTAATTAAATGTACAAAAATTACATTTCAGCTAATTTAAAACAATCAAACTCTCTAATTTTTTCTTGATTTACCTGCAATGCTGGTCTAAATGTACTCCCTTCAACAGCAAGTGAGGCAAGAAGGGCAGTAGTAGTTGTCCCAATATTTGCACCCAGTGTCAAAGGATAAACTCTTTCCACAGTTAAAACTCCGAGTCCCACCAGTGGAGTTAAAGCTGATGTAAACACGGAGCTAGATTGAATTAAAAAGGTCATGAAAGCTCCAACAAGGATTGCTATGTATCCTGTGATCCAAGGCACATATGGAATTTTCGCATTCAATGTTTTCTTGATCACCATTGCAATTTGCCCTGAAAGCAAGATGGATTCAAAATCGTAAACATAGTATGCATGCAATAATTATGTATTTGAAGAAGTCAAAATTCTTACCGCGAAGAACGGAATTCAAGACTTTTACAATCCCAATAAGACAGCCGCACAGGATGAGTAAAGAGCAAACCAAAATAATTCCTCCAATCAATGGGTCAGACATAGATGTCCTCGCGAAAAGGAATGTACCTTAAGGCAAAGCAAAACTATATGTCAGTAACATTAACTTACACTAATTTTAAGTAATCTGATTGACGTCGCATACATTTTTCATATCCTGAGTACTTTGTGGTATTCAAATCCTGGAGATATAACTTCGTTGTGGTAACAAAATCGCCCTCATCCATTCCATCTACACTCGCATTGACCCTGATTGTAGTACTATCATCATACGTATCATCAGCTAATAGATTCATTACTTTCACATCTTCACTTTGCAAAACTTTTTTTCCACAGTAGCTTTTGATAAGTGACGCATTCTCATATTCAGTGCAATTCGCATTTGACCAGCATTGTAGTACGGTTTTGTCAATCTGCACAATCAACTTTACCAATGGTTTTGTAATAGTTTGAAGTAACTTCACTTCACCTCCACCTGGTCTATTGGTTGCCAGTCCCTCAGTGATTGCCGTCGAAAGATTCAACATATAATCTGGATAAATCCAAAGCACATATTATTTTGTTGAAATTCACAATGAAATAATCAACCAATTTATGAAAGATTTCAAGGATAAACTTACGTGTCGTCACTTCCAATATGAGTATGACAACAACACTCAACCAATTGAACATGTCATGAACTGTTGCACCAGCAAATGCTCGGCGGAAAACATTTTTATTTCCTACTTGCATCAACGAAACAATAGTATTTGTCACGCTTGTGCCGATATTTGCCCCCATCACTACTGGAATTGCTGATTTCACTGTCAGGACTATATACGAAAACTCATTTCAGAATTTATGAATAATTTATTTATTTATTATTATTATTCCTATGCTCTATTTTGTACAATTAAAACAGTTGTCTCTTGCTAGTACACTTACTCGGCTATCTAGCTCCGATTGGGGAGCAGCCTTGTTAGCAAAACTACCCGGGTTTGGTTTTTTATTCTTGCGGCTACAACCAAATTTTTAATATTGCTTACAGCTCACGAGCTCGATAAACGTAATATTTTCTAAATAGTTAGTTGAAATGTTAAAGTTCGTGTGCATCTGTGAATCTGCCAAGCGAGCAAAAAATACGCTTTCTTGGAGCATGCGCACTGTAGGTAGCATACCTACCCACTCACATGTATGCACATGCCATGCTTGCAGGTTTTATGATTTGCTTAGCTTTTTTACTTTATCCAAAATCAATTTTTGTTTAATCGCTGTGTTTGTTTATTCAACTCACACATATATTTAAAAGCTATCTTATAGTCTGTAATAAATCTAAAATAATGTAATTGCAGGACTACTATTGAACAAGAGTTTTTGACTTGACTAACTTGACTTACATTCAGCAGAGACCATGCCGACAACAATGGATGTAGAAGTTGATGAGCTCTGGACTAGAACAGTAGTTAAAACCCCGACCATGACACCCACAATCGGGTTTTGAAGAATAGCACTTTGTCTGAAAAGTTTTCCAGTAGATTTCCCTCCTAGGATTCGGAATCCTAAAGAGAGCAGGTCCAACGAACATACGAAGAAATATAAAAGTATTATTATGGAACATCCTTTCAAGATTCCTGTAAAAACTCGGCGAATTTTTCGTTTTGTGGAGAGTTCATTCCAAGACTTTCCAAATGATTCTGAGTCTCCAGCGACGATTTTCCATGGATCGTCGGGTACAGCTTTTGGCTTCTCTTTAACATTTTGCTGGGTAAAAATGAAGGTTGGTATGTAATGTGATTCAAGTTAAAATCCATACATCTAATCTGCTATCTGCTACATATTATCTTTGAAAGCAAATGAATTTGCAAATTAATAAAAGTCCCATTATCTCACCATCTCCATGTTGCTTCAGTAAAACAATCCACGCCGCTGTTATACTTTATAGTTTTCCTAAGATATCGTACAAACAATGAAGCAAGATAGAATTTGAGACGTCCTTTTCACCTGGACAGCGACTCATAGCAAAAAGTTTCAGGAGGGAGAAACATCAGCGCTGCAGAAATAACGGAGGACTAGCTTTACAGTAGTTGCCAAAACATAAATCTTCATAAACTGTGTTTTTTATACATCACACGCTACAAATTTTGTTCAGCACTCACAAAAAATTATGATCATGAGCTCTATACTATCAAAATTTGTGCCACACAACATAAAAATTCAATTGCATTAAGAATGAAAATTTACCTCAACAGCACCTAGGTAGTAATGATCATTCATCAATAGCTTCTACACCAAGGAGAAATAGAAAATACTGGAAAAACTGCTTCTTTAAAAACAAAACACACTCTATCTCTAACTGCTGCTGCGATAAACTTGTTTTCACGCAGTAAAATTTCCAGACCAAAAGCTGGCAAAGAATGAACTGGTTCCTAAAAAAACACTACACATTACTCTGGCACTTGACACATTCATCCAGTCTATGCTATCACACCTCTGCCATTGACTAGTATTAATATAAAATACGCTAAAACTTGTCAACTCATCCAAATTATTTGCTACTTTTTTATGAAAGAGAATGGGCCACTAGCACGTGTAATACGTAATGTGCATTACATTTTCAACAGTCTAGCTTGGATGAATAGAAAATTTCCACTTTTAAACTAGTAAAGGTTGTTTGCAAACTATTATTCTTTAGTGGACTCTTTCTACGTGCAAAAATGTGGTTACTCAGTGACCTATCAAGGTAAACAATGAGTGTTAAATGAATTATAAACCAACTAGTGGTTGAATTATATTGCACATTGTTAATTTGTTGATGCATTGTAAATGTAAAGTAAAGTTCCATTAATTATGCAAGTAAGGCAATTAAATTAGAAAAAAATTTCAGTTTTACTCACTAATGTGTGCAAATTCATTAGATATTTAAATATGTACTCAAAACGGCGTTTATTTTCAGTTATATAGTAGGATTTAAATATAGTGACTAGGAAAGAATACTAACGCACGCATTTTTCATTGTATTCAGAATGCTACGTTAACATTCCATCCATGCATACAGCATCCTTCAGCAGGTGTAATTATTTATTTTCCTTTCCAATCATTGCAAACACAGTATCTAAAAATCCTCTATGGATAGATATTCCTACACTAATTGTTCAGCCGTGTTGTGATGTTATTTATAGCTATATTTTCATTAGCATTGGTCTGTGAATGCTTCATGTTACATAGCCTTAGTTAGGTTCAGTATTTAGTACAAGTGTGTATTGTGTGATTTTCATTGATATCAACTTAATTGCTCTGCACAAATAAATTAACTTCACGATGTGAGATGCACTTCAATTCAACAGATTGCCCTATAAATTCCAGGCGTTCTGCTGATTTTATTTAAGGTTAGCTAACTAAATTAATCAATCATTAAGAAAATATTGAATTTTTTAGCATAATTTTTTAAGCATGGTGTTTAATAATACAACAGTAAAATCATTTGCTGCACATTGGATAGGATGCATTGAATTACAAAATTTTTTTGTCCAAAAGAGTCCTTGAAAAAAAGTTCAACCCCAGACCGTATATTGCATGACATGGCATTTGCTTAATCAAGTATTAAAAAAAGAGTACGTGCAGTCTTTGTTATCAATCATATGTAGCTATAAAAAATTAGCAAACTAACATATGAGTATTTTTTGCACTTTAGTCTACACTGCATGGACGCATAAATATAAATAATTGATACAAATTGCAATGAGCAAGATACAAACTTACTGCTTGACATTGGCTCGCTCTATCTTTGAATCATATAAGGCATTACGGAGAATCCTAGCACACTAATATTTCAGGTTTTTTGTTCGTGGCAAATCATTACTCGGTATGTTACACCTGCATGAAGATTAATGATATGGTCAACTTTGTGCCCTCTCAGGCATTTGGATTTAAAAACTGTAGAAGTAAGGGCAGATACACTGTCGGCCTGCACTCGCACTGGAAATCATTACTCACATTCTTAGTAATGGGCAATCATTAAATCATACAACCAATTCTGTTAATGAGGCTGAATCAGCTAAAAATTATAAATAAAGCTATAAAGGATTTTATAAACAGTGACTCCAGCCAAAATATATTGAGGTTAATGTATACACCTAGAAATTTAATGAGTTCTCGTGAATGCATCAAATAATCTATGAAAGACTACAAGCTTTATCTTCAAAAAACCAAGGATGGATATAAACCAGTCGAGTTTATTATTGTCACAATCACCATAATATACAATAGGTATAGTGTGCTTCATTGCACGTTGCATGTGTAAAAGCCATTAGACAATGCAAGTAATAGTTAAAGTACACAGGACAGTAAACATGCAAGCATTAAGTACTGTATACCACCTACCTACAGCGTATTATCAGGGAATACGTCGTAGTACATGTTCTACGAGAAGCAGACAAAATATGCATAGCAATGTCTGTGACTTTGGGTATAGCAGCTGTGCAGAAAAGTTCCGAAGACACACTCATTGGTGCAGAGCTGGTACCAAAGATGCTCTGATTGGTCTATTTTAAAATTAAACGCGCGTTTCGTATCTTACGTGTGTTAAAAAAGCAATCAGACAAAATTTTATACGGCTTTGTCCTTCTATAAACAGCTACGATGATTCGTTTTCTATGATTGTACTAATTTTGATCGAAACAACTTAATTAATACAATGCACCCCGATTTTCGTTAAAAAACTGATTATTGAGTACATTTTTTTACTAAATTTTGCCTGGCGTAACTGTACGAATGTAAAATTTCATTTCTGCATTTTATCTGTAGATCTGTGCTCAAATTATTATGCATGGTCTGAGATTGAATGGAAATAAAAAAAGAATGAAAACTGCAAATTCTATTGAATCGCACATACAAAAGTTTATTCTTTGCATTCACTTTTAACTGACTAACTAAAAGGTTTAGTTAGTTGGCTTGATACGCTGTTTTTGGCATGCACCAGTTTTTCTTTGTCTTTTCGATTCGATCGTCCTTACTCACCAAATAATACAACAACTTTCCACTTTAATTTCTGAACAATAGTCTAGCAAAACAGTAAACAAGAGGATTACACAATCTCACATGTTTTCAGAAGTCCAAATGGGTGGAAAACATATGCAGACTTGACTAGATGAACTCATTATGTAATTACATCTTGGTTCAACTACAGCACACTAAAAATGGCTAACTTTTCCACCATTTTTTCCGTCATATTTGTTGTTGTTACTGTTTTTCATCATATTTCAGTTTGTCAGTCATTTGAAAGCGTTGAAAATTATGGTCCCTCTGAGACTCATCATATTATTATCGTAGGCCACCGTGAAGTAGACCCGATGTTTGAGAATGCACAAACTTACAGACGGGTGAAATTTTTTTGTCTTTTTCCAAAATTTCAAAAAATGCATTTAAAACTAAATGATTTTGAATTACACAGACGAAACGAGGATTTGGCCATGGCAGAGGTTATGGAGGTGGATACGGAGGTGGAGGTGGATACGGAACAGGCGGTGCTGCTGGCATTGCTCAGCAAGCCGCTAATCAGGCAAAAGGTAAAAGTTTCAAAATTATTTAAAATCGTCGTATTCATTGGCAGAAAAGTGTAAATGTGTTTTGATTTTGTAGCTGCATTGGCAGCCCAATCAGCAGCAGCTTATCAGGCCGCTCAGCAGGTGGGTCATCATAAAATTTATATGTTAAATTCTGTTGGAATTAGGAAATAGTTAATACTAATACTTTTTACAACTGTCGCTGTATTTTTTCAGGCACGCGCAACTTTAGCGGCACAAGCTTCTCGCGCTGCTCATCAGGTAAATTTTGCTGCCATATTATAGTCACAGCATTTTAGTTATCATAACCTGCCCAACCCGATACTAAATTCATTTAATTTTTTTGGCGAAATAGGCACAAGCAGTCGTAGCTGCAAAACAGGCCCAGGGTAATGTTTAATCGGAGCTAATTCAATGAATACTTTTACTGCGCGTTGTGTACTAATCGTCCGTTTGATTTATTTTCATTAGCTGCTCAAATTTCACAAGGTAAGCAGAATCATGCAAAAAATAAATGGTTTCCCGGAAAACCTCACCTTGTTCAATTACGAAAAAGTTGTCTTTATTGAAAGAAAAAATATATTGTTCAAACTGATGAAAATAATTTTTAATGCTATGCAGCTGCGAGTGCGGCTCAGGCTGCGGCTTATGCTGAAAGCGCACAAGCAGCTAAAGCCAGGTAACAAAGTAATTTTACTAATTTCAAAGCAAAAATGAATTGTCCTTAATTTACGTACAATATACAATGATACAGTTCAGCAGTGCGAGCGGCAGAAAGTGCCAAACAGTTAGCTATTCAACACGCACGTCATTCGGGAGGCCATTACGCGCAAAGGCAAGTTTACGCAGCCAAACGGGCGCTATCTGAGGCGCGAAGAGTACAAGCATGGCAAGCTCAAATGGCTCATCAGGCTCAACAAAATGCTTGGGCTTTGGCACAAAAGCAGCAGGCGGCTCTTCATGATCTTGTTCGTTTTTCAACTTTTTTCCAAAATAAAATAGTTTGATCTATTAAAATAGCTTAACGTTTATCTTTCATAGGGTTTGGCTCAACAAGCTGCGAATAAGGCGGCATGGTGAGTTTTCTATACAGTTTAAATGCGCGCTTTTAAAAATTTCTGATAGACTAATTGAAATAAAATGTTTAGGGCGGCCGCTTCAGCTCAAGCTAATATTGGAGGATACGGAGGTGGACATGGAGGAGGTGGGGGAGGTGGCCATGGCGGGGGTGGACATAGGGGAGGTGGCTATGGTCGCTAAATCAATCTACGACATTTTAATCGCAAAAATATATAGATTTTGATCAAAGCACAGTCTTATTATACCTCTTATTGTGCTGCACAACTACTCCACAAGAATGTTTGTATTATTGTTAAGTCAGACCAAAAGGTTTACAATAAAGTTTAAAAGTATTATTAGTTTTAGTTAACTTTAAGCATTTACCATAGATTTTATAATTTAACAAAGTTCTAATTGCAATGCATATCGTTAACAATGAAAATGTTTTAGTTAAAGGCATAGATGGAATAAAAAAGTTACAAAGTAGTTGTATTACAGATTTGAGTTGGACAACTACGCTCCATCTATGTTATCTTTGATTCAAATCGCTTGTGCGCCATTTTGGATCAATCAACGTAACGCAACGAAATCAGCGTAACAGAGAATTCCATAAAATTACTTTTCTTGGACTACTTGGACGCCGAAATGCAAGCACAAATGAATGCCCATTTCATGATGTAGTAAAAAGGGTTACTCTATGGTCAAGTATTGACCAGCGGGAGTTTAAAACACACAATCGGGAGATATATTTATTAATAAACAATTTTTTCGTGTTTAAGTTTAATTAGTTTTGTTCCCGAGTTCAATTAAATTAAGTGAACAATGATTGTTCACAGTCTTCTTAAACAATGCTTGAGGCAAACGGTGGCCAATGCGCGGATCTCTGTTGCTGTCCCCAAAAATCAAAGCACACCATTTAGGACCTTATTTATTTGTAAGTTTCTTTGTTTGCTAAAAATCTGTGTTTGATTAGCTAGCAGTCTAGCACATTTGTTTACGAAAATGGGGATTCTATTTTTTAGCGGCGAGTCGAAATGGAGGTGGCCATGGACCAGCTACGATGAAAATAACCCCATCCCGGTATCAATGGCAGGAATTTAAGGATCATCTTCATTTTTATACTCTCCTCGGACTAATCCCTGGACTCGGCATCGTTTTTTACACGAATGTGTTTATTGGACCTGCAAAATTGGCTGAAATACCTGAGGGCTATGTTCCCAAAAACTATGAATACTACCAGGTACTTAAGTCGTAGTTCATTTGTCTGGTATTGTGGAATGAAAAGAATCTCATGGTCTTGTTTATTGTGTTTACAGCATCCGATAACTCGATTTATGGCAAAATATTTCACTACCTCCCCTCAAGAGGATTACGAAAGAAATCTTTTTTACGTCCAAGAAGAGGATGAAAAACGAAGAATGCGGTATTACACATTTTTTCAGTAAATCCATTGAATCTGAGCTAGTTTATCATTTTGAATGAATTGAATTCCAGAATTTTGGCTCGAAGAGTTGAGAAACTAATGGGAGAAAGAGGAGACTATCCCAATTTCTACACGTCTAAAAATATCCATGGAAAATATTTGCGAGAAGGAGCTATCGAACTTGAAGATTCGGCTAACGTCCGTGGAGATTTTTAATTATAACATGTCTTCTCTATCTTCATGACCTTTTCTTCGTGTAACATGTAAATTGTATATTCAGCAGTCGTTTGGTTGTAGTCAGTCACTATTGATAATTTTAAGTGTTAGAATAAAACCCATAATGTTGTTGTACACACGAAAATTTTCACAATGCTTTTGTGATACATGAAATGTAATTGAGGGATACACAACGGAGGTAATGAAAAATTAACCAGTCCATTTTAATCACAAAAGGAAGCACAACAACCAACGAAAAAAGGAGTGTAAAAATCTCTTATAAAGCATAAATGAATCCTGTGGAATAACTGAAAAATAAGATTTTTTAAAATTCCCAAAATGTTTAGTAAATTCTTTGAAACGGTTTGCCCATGTAAACGCGTCGAATCACTTGAGCATGGGCAGAGATCACAGACAAAGGTACTGGAATGTGAACCAAAAAAATTCTCGTACGTTTCCCTTCTCGAACGTATTTGAGTGGCAAGATGGGAGCCACAATCGTTACTTGTTTACTGTCGCTGGAAGAATCTGATCCTTTAAAACGGTCCAGTTCCAAAATCTTGGAATATTCAAAAATAGGGGGATCAATCAAAGTGGGTGCGTAGAAGTTACATCTCGCAGCCAAAATATGTATGTATTCGTGTGTTTGCAATGTCGAACTGGGATCTGGATCTGTTGGATCCCATATAGCTAGAATCAGCGCAGGCCGGATTCCTTTTCTTTGTAGCAATGGATCACACAGGATATCTGCGTAGTAAATATAAAATCAATCAGGGCGCTCCAGTAGACTAAGGATTACGAAATACAAGGAGCAAGATTGAGAAACCATGAATTTGACGCGAGAAGACGACTTTGCCATCTTCTTGAGATTGAGAATTTGATGCAGCGGTCAGAAGAGTTTCCTCCACTCCACAGATTCGAAGTTCTCGTCTAGGAGCAAAAACCAATACATGGACTCCTAGGGATGCAAGGACACGGGCAGTAGCCATACCCACCGCCCCTTGCCAATGGGGACCACAGATGACCACAGCTGCTGGTCGCTTCTCACTCTCCATTGTCAGCCTATGTAATATTTTTCATAGCTATGAAAAAACTTTCAAAACAAAATGTTTGCATTATTCAGTGACTGGAGTAAAGCTTACAAGAATGGCTCCCAATGGGAGAGCACTAGTTGTGAAGTTGCTTGAGCCATCCCTTCAATTACCCTATCGGGAATAAAAAAAACTTAAAATATCCACAATTTTAACGAAAATAATAAAGTTTTAGTGGAGTCCAAGCGCAAAGAGTTAACCTTTGATGAGTTAAGCCCAGATCATGAGCAGAATTGAGTATTGTGTTCCTTTCAGGTAAATTTAGACTTGGGACAATCACCCCAGTGGCTGTCATGAAGTCTGTTTCACTTCTTAGTGGGGTAAGGGGGACCTCGATTACTTTCTTTTTTGATTTAACCCAGTCTTCCACACTACTTTGTTTGCCTCCTTTGCCCTTGCCTACAGGACCGGAACCATTCTTTTGGGGTGTTGTGCTCACGCTCACGGGCACTTTACCATGTAAAGAGAATACGCAATTTAGTATTGATAGCTGCACATATTTATACAGTATTTTATAATGCAATACATACATTTCTGGAATAATTTGAGATTTGCTTGAAAATCAAAGTCCTGATCAGCGTCCTTTATTTCTTGCGCGCTCACTTCAAAAGTATCCTCTGCGGGTCGCCTCTGCTGCTGCTGTTTGCGGTCTTTGGAAGCCCTTTGAGGCTTTTCTATAAAACAAAACGATAGGCAACAATTTTGAGCCCACACAGCACTATAGTATGTTTGCGAGACGATTCCTAAGTTTTTTTTAGTTTTTACCAGGGGAAGCCGCAGGACTAGAATCCAATAAGTAGGATGAAGAAGGATGCTGTGGTGCTGTGGAATATTTGACGGGTCCAAAGGATTTGACTTGCTGGAAAAAAGGATTCACTTTCTCTTCCCGAGATGAATGCCCATTTTTCTTAGTTTTATTTGATTCCGAGCTTGCTTTAGCAGCTCCACTTGGTTGGCACTCAGACGCGGACACATGATTCTCTGAAGGTTCAGCATTTTGCGTCAAATCGGAATGTTTAGAAACTATATCCTCCTCATGGGTAGAGTTTGTTTGGGGCTGGGGGGAACATTCCGGAGCTTGGCCTACAACTTCAATGTCCACTAAATCTGAAAGGCTACACAGAATACAAAAGGATTCAAATGGATGTCCTGTTTACAGGAGGAGGGTAGAACCCATTTCGGAAGAAACGTACGAAATGAAAAGCTGGGCATTTCCAGTTTTATCCTGCCATTGAAGATTATCAACAGTGATAGGAGCCTTGAGGACCAGTCCACTTTTATTTTGCCCATTCTCGGTGCTCAGGACGTCCCAAAGGGTGCCAACAATGGTGCGCTCCTTACGCTCTTTTGTACCGACTAGCGTTCGGAGAGAAAGGACGCATCCTTGGAATTTTGAAAGTGTCCCAGAACTCATTTTAGCTTCAGATTTCTAGTCGACCCAAAAATAATCTACAAAACAAAGGGATCTCGACAATAAACTAAATGAAGAATGTATTAAGTGCGATATAATGGTTTGAAGACAGCCAGTTATTCAATGGATGTGCTACGTTTTCTTTAGTTTAACTGCATGTTGTTTTGTAACTGTCAGTTTAGTCAGTTATTTCGAAACGTTTATAATGCAAACGCTCTTGGTTCATTAACGGTATACACTACTAACACTACACACAGAGCTCACCAAAACCAAATGAACACATTGAACTTCAAATATTCTCAATAGCGCCATCGATCAGCCATTGAAAGTACAGGTCAGGACTTTTCATAATCTTCGAAGAAATTCCAATGTTTGCCTTGTGTGGCTCGCTTTCCAAGTAAAAATTTGCTGAAGCATTACGTGAGTATTTTTAATTTTGGTTAGCAGTGTATTCAAATGAGAAGCTCAAAATATTAAATGAAACGTTCAACTTTATTTGTCGAAACCAAAATAAAAAGTAGTTTTTTATAGCTCTAGCGTTCCTACTTTCACGAATGTCCTGTTTATTTTGCTTATGATATCTAATGGCTGCATTTAATTTAAATTTCGACTTTTTGGAGTCATTTTTAGCTACACTTTATTTAAGTGCTCAATTATATTCTTATAGAAACAAAGCCATTGTACGACGAGTTGAGTAGATATCCGACGTTTGTTTAGCTCTTAGAAAATAGGTCTCTCACCTGTATGTAAAAAAGGCGGGGTTGATTGCTTTTTAAATTTTCTGCGACGTTTACTTTGTCTACTTTTGTTTACTAATTAAATCCCATAATATCATTTAGCTGTTAACTACGCTTTCACTTACAGTGAAAACTATATGCTAAACTGTACTGGAATCTCCGGAACTTAAAATGTAGTTGTCTAGTTGCAGCGTTGGCGTTAGATGAAAGTCGAAAGGGAAAGTGGAAATCCCTCCCAATTTCGAACTGCCAGGCAAAGGGACCGTTAATTCATTCCCACCCACTTCAGTTATCTGTATAGTTCTCAAATAAGCCTCTCTTTAAGTAAATAAGGACAAGGACACACTAACTTCTATTTGCTAGTTTGCAACGATGGTATGGTTTTTTTCAGTTTTCAGTTTTCAATCATATTTGGTAAAGCTGGGTTTATTTAAAGGAAATGTTAATTGTTTGTATTGTTCAGTCCGGACAAGATAAAGGAGGGGCAAAGAGTGCAGAGGCTCATGGAAGCAACACGAATGCACCATATACACTGGAATTAGCTCTGGAGGGGGAAAGATTGTGTAAATCTGGAGATTTCAAGTCAGGAATTGCTTTTTTGGAAGCAGCCGTTGAAGCTGGAACTCATGATCTCAACACACTGTCTGCCATTTATTCACAGCTTGGGAATGCCCATTTTTTCATAGGAGAGTATCAAAATGCTGTCAAATATCACAAAATGGATCTCAGTGTGGCCAGGTGCTCATAAATTTAATGTTTTTTGACTTCCTTTCATATTAGAAAAGTTAACTCCGCTTGGTTAGCATCAAAGCAGGAAAAAGTAGTAAGCTTTTTGCTGGTTCGTTTTAAAGTTTTGTTTAATCGGTCTACTCTTCTATAAACATTCTTATAAGTGATAACTAATTTAAATTATGTGAATTGTAGGACCCTCGGAGACAAGCAAGGGGAAGGGAAAGCATCTGGGAATCTTGGGAATGCTCACAAAGCTTTGTGTAACTTTGCGGAAGCCATAAAATGTTGTGAACGACATCTAGAACTTGCTCGCAATGTTGGAGACAAATTGGGCGAAACCCGGGCTCTGTACAATCTTGCCAATTGCTATCATGCCAAAGGAAAATTTGTGGCCAGAGGGACTCCAGGAACTACTTCGGCCACTGATGGGCATTCCGAGCTCTTGTCCGGTTTTGATCCGGGGGAGTTCCCTGAGAATGCTAGTGGCTGTTTTCGTAGGGCTGCCCGATTCTACGGGTATAGCAATTGGCTTTTATAAATAAAAATTCCATCCTGTTTCTAGTACTAATCAAACTGTGCACATTGGATTTTTATAGAGAAAATCTGGACGCACTGAAAGCGCAACCCACGAGTGCACAACAGCAACAGTCATTGGGTCGAACGCTTGGAAACCTAGGAAATGTTCACTACTTATTGGGGGATTTTGAAAAGGCCATAGAGTTTCATACTCAAAGGCTAGAGATTGCCACGGAATTCGGGGACCTTCATGCTATGAGACGGGCTAGAACAAATCTTGGAAATGCTCATGTCTTCTCAGGACGTTTTGAAGAGGCTGCGACCGAATACTTGTAAATGAAGTTAAACTAACTAACTAATCAAGCGCTATTATTTCTCTTCACAGTGGGCAGTTGAATGTATCAAGACGAATAGCCAAAGAAATAATGCTTGTTTTATTTTCAGAGCAAGCTTGGCATTATCCGTTGACTTGGGATCAGCAACCCTTGAGGCGCAGTCATGTTACAGTTTGGGAAACACCTATGCCCTCTTACGAAACCATAGTCTGGCACTCGAGTTTCATTCCCGTCATTTGGCAATAGCGCAACAACTAAAGGATAAAATTGGCGAATCTCGCGCTTACTGGAGTATTGGTAATGCCCATTCTAGTCTTGGAGATCATGTGACCGCTCTCAAGTTTGCTAAGCTTCATCTTGCGGTGGCTACTGAAATTGGGGATACGAAATCCAAAGCTGTAGCCGAACTCAATCTTCGGGATCTCCAAAAAGTTGTAGATGACCGGACTGGTAAAAGTACGTTTTTAGTTGGAGATTGGCAAGTTAAGAGCTAGCTGGGACTGACAATATGATTGAAAATATTAATTAATCTATTCTAGGCACTGATGATGATTCAAAAAGCAGTGGTAGCTCATGGCGTCGAAAATCCATGTCTGAACTGTCATTGATAAAATCCCCCAAAGTTGTCTCCTCCGTCAAGAGTGAAGAAACGGACAAGGAAAACAAACAAGAGGACTTTTTAGAACTACTTTCCCGACTTCAAGGGGATCGGATCGATGGCCAAAGAGCTTGTTTCAAGAAAGCGCCCGAAATCCCTAAACTTGGTAAAAAATCCAGGGCCAAATCTGTGGACATTTCGGGTACGAGTTCTAGCTCTATTGTTAAAGACAAAATACTACCCGTCGTAACAAAGGCTGCCCCAGATTCCAAAGGAGATGGACCAGAAGAGGATCTTTTCGAACAGATTTGGGGACTTCAACGAAATCGTATGGAAGAGCAAAGGGCTACGTTACCCCCTCCACAACCTGGATCCTCTACTTCCACTGTGAACACTCCTGGTGACCCTGCAGATGATGAGGAGGATAACGATTTGCTTTCCTTTTTTGATGAAATCTCCAAATTCCAGGTAAACTTCTTATTCAAATCTGTTTCATCATCATGTTTGCTCTGGAGTGCAATTAATACTCGTGTTTTTAGACTCGAAGACTGGATGAACAGCGGTCAGAGTTACCACCAAGACCGGAAACCCCTGAAGAGGATCTTCTCAGTTTGATTGCACGAGCTCAACAGGGACGCATGGAGGATCAAAGGGCCTCCATTCGGGATGCAAATCGAAATAATATTCCTTCTCTTATGCCATAAATCAGATTTGAATCTTGTTCTTTCTCTCCTCCATAGTGTTTGACTTGTGACTTTGGCTTGTACATTCCCTTTGATTGTCAAATCTATACTTCTATTTAGTGTCCTAATTTTCTTCATGCATTTCCTAGTCTATAGATTGAATGTTTTGAAAGTTGAGTACCTATTAAATATATACATTGCCCATGTGAATAGTCACCCATCTATCTTGCCCACTTTAAACTATAGTGTATTCATTCAATTTTAATATAGAGCTAGGTAGCTCGAAACATTGCTGTATTGTATTACTGTCACAAGCAAGGTCCCTATAGTTACTTAATAAACAGCTGTTTGTTGAGTAACTATAGGGACCTTGGTCACAAGTATAACAATTTATTATTACTTTTATCTTTTAGATAGTTATAGTGAGATGAATGCGAATCTTGACGAATTTAAATGAATCCTGTTGATG
>Ga0210040_10004237_pt1 | contig 18865 bp, 11 predicted proteins | sample CryGeyCG12114_NA_FD_185462 | JGI IMG/M metagenome (GOLD analysis project Ga0210040, IMG submission 185462) | Groundwater microbial communities from aquifer - Crystal Geyser CG19_WC_8/21/14_NA (SPAdes) (version 2) | ecosystem: Environmental > Aquatic > Deep subsurface > Groundwater | place: USA...
AAAAATATGAATCTAAAAGTGTCATATTAGTCTACATTTTGCTCTACTTTCGGGAATCATTCAAGCATTATGGACAAACAAGGTGTACAGCTTGTCAAGTCGACTCCTATTTCCTTTTGCATGAATCCAGCACGTGATAAATATGAAAAAGTAGAAAGTTTACTTCTACTGCATATGTATACACACGAACAAAGTTAGCAGTAAACTGGCCTGTATGTTATGGTGACGAACCACTCAAGTGAAGAGTCAAGTAAGTTAGTTAGCTCATCCATCCATCATCTCTTCACATGATTTATATAGAGAAAAACGAATTTCCCAGACCTATAGCCCTTCGTTTTCTACTCTCCACAAAGAATTCAAATCAACCCTCCTTTTCATCGTTGATGAAAAATTTCCCCATGCTGGTTTCAATTTGAAAAGCAACAGATTGACTGACTGCATCATACCGTATTGACAGAAAATTGAAAAAAAAATAGTGCCGTCATCGATGATTTCCACTCTATGGTTACATATGGATTAACCAATTACTAACAGCATATTAGTTAGAAAGACTGGCACAGTCTTGATTCTATACTTTGCCCAAAAGTTAGTTTGCCTGGGTAGCATGTTTCGAGAGTTGCAAAATCAATGGAAAGTTGAAACGCCCGTATCTATTTTTCCGTGAGTAGAGGAACCAACTAACTGTGCCAATCTAATCAAATGTATGGCTACTTGGTTTCTTCTTGTAAGTGTACTAGTTGAAAATCGTATTTGTACATTCTGCTGACTGAGTGAGTACAGGAGACTAGGAGACTTTGTGTGCTTTTCTGCCTAAGCAAAAGTAGAAAAGACTTTAGACTTTCTCTATTTGTTAGAAAAGTGATAACACGTTTGAACATGGTTCATCTTGGCTGCAGACTGTATTCAAGGCAGTGAGTGATAAAGTTAGCATGTTGGTTTCAGTTGAGGTTATCCTCCTTGACTGCTTAAGCCGCTCACCTTTCAACGTAATTGGCCATATCATGCCTGGAGAGTTGAAACAACTATTATAATAAAGAAAAACAACAGGTTATTATCATGAGTGAGCAAGGGAATAAAAATGCGGCAGCTACAATAAGTGTGAGATTCTTATATAAGGTTTTGTGTTTGACTGTCAGGGTAGAAAGTAAAGGTAGTTTGAAAGATTTGGGAGAAAAGTGAATTGTGGAAAGGGGAAATTTTGTATGCATGGTATGACATGGGTTTAGGAATGCCTTGCTTTGTTTGTTTCCAGATTTGTAGTCAATTATTAAGAGGAAATCTATCGTGTGTACACTAGAATAGCTTCGAAAGGCTGGTTGATAATGTGTGCTGAGGGATTTTGAAGTCATATTTTTTGAGCGCATGCATATGTAATGTAATTCCCAAGCTTCTGGCACGAGGGTTGGGCATGCAAGGGGAAGAAGAAATATAGTATGCTTTCTATTCAACGAGAATTTCTTGACTGTACTTATAATTTATTATTTACTACTTGGACTTTACATCCCATAAATTTGAAGTGGTAACAAAGGGTTTTATTTACGTGAGGATTGTAAAGCAGAAAAAAATTGTGAGTGGTATCACAGAATGAAAAAATATCATAGATTCGAAAACTGACAACGGCATGAATCATGAATAAACCAATCAATCACATTAGTTACTCTTTAGTTTATTTCATTAAATATGATCTACGTGACACTAAATTTATTTGAACGTACTTTTTATTTTATGTTATTTTTTATCATGCTACAGCAGTTATAAGTTCACTTTTAATATTCTTTACATAATGCGTATTTTTTTTTCCTATACTATTGGCAACATTTCAACTATACCAAATTAGTTAGCAAAAGTTTTAAATTCAAAATGTAAGTATTATTTTGAACAACGGAAGGGATAGTCGGTCGGCCCAATTATTAGCTTTTTAACTACCACAGAACTTGAAAAAATGCATGTAAATTCATTAGATGTCGAAATTTCTTTATCCTACAACATTTATGCGGATTTCTATGCCCACGCTCATACAACCAAAGAAAAGTTGCCATACTCCTACTTTACAAATTACGCATGAATATAATATTTATTATAATCATCAAAACAAGTCGCAAATGTTTAATAATTTATGTATAATATATACTGAAAGGTTTAGAAATTACATTTCGGCCTTCCAAACTAAAATCCATGCATGGCCCAAGCAATCAGTCCTCCATAGCCCATACCAAAAATACTCTATTGTAAAATGCGATCAAAAGACTTTAAATTATGCAATTTGTACAAAACTAACATAAAAACTCAAATTTCCCATTCGACCATATTTCCTCATTACTACAAACCACATAATAATTCATTAAAAAAACAGACCGAAATTTAATCAGCCTGTATAAACCTAATCCCATAAATTTGAACGGAATATGATGTACCACAGTCCATAGCTGCTGTAAATATGTAAAATGAACTAACACTAGCACTACTCCTCACAGTTTATTTTATATTAGTTTTGTATTGTTGTAACCAGATGCACAGGATAACAAGAGAACATTTGTGCGCTAAATTAGGCAATGCTCTTGGTCTGAATACGCTGAAGCCTATTCATTTCAGTGCATGCATGTTCCTTTCTCTTACTGGGTGAAAAAAATATTTTTCATTCTTCAGTCCATAAAACATACTCGAACTCTCTAGTGAAGTGCATAACAACAGGGAAAGTAGCAGCCTCTTTTCATACTTTGTGTGTTTCCTATAGGCACAGTAGAGAACAGCAATGGAGTGCCACATAGCAGCACTGTTGCTTTCTTTCATACTTTCCTGGCTATTATTATTATCATCTAGTTGCCTGCCTGCTTTGCTTGCCTCGTATGAAAAGAAGTGGAGAACTTTGCCAGTCTCTGTTTTCTACATTGGTTGAGCTTCATTGGTGCCCGCATGTGAGTTGGTAGTCAGTACCCATGAAGAGCTCACCGTATGAACAAGTGGAAGTGCAGCATATAAAGACATAGAGGAGGAAAAACACCACTAATAGTGACTTACAAAGTAGCTAAAAGTCTATAAAACATTGAGCATAAAATGTAAAAAATGTGTGCTTGTGTTTGTGTTTTTGTTGTGATGTGATGTTGGCTGCCTTTGAAGTGTGCTCCTTCAGATTTTTCCTTTAATGAAAAAAGAAAGTTAAAAATATACTAGAATTTTGTCTTTCCATAAGAATTTCTGATTTCCATCCTCACACACTGACTAACTGAAGGGTGCGATTGGATTATTATGATTTCCTTTGTAAATATATGGTTACCTATATCATGAAAAGTTATTAAATTTGTGATTTATTGACCCCCACTAAGCTAGACAGTGGATTATATTTTGTTTTTGGGTGAAAGTATGATTATGAAAATAATTTGCAAAAATAAATTTCATTAGCCTCCTTTTTTTCGTGTGGTTACATTGAAATCAGATGGTGAAATTATGGTTACATTGAAATCAGATGGTAAAATTTATCATCCCTGCTGCGCCAAGAGGGAGGAAATTCATGAGGAAGTAAGCTAATAACCCGAGTGGAAAAAAAACGTGAAACAGATACTGAGACTACGTATGTTGTGTACAATTGTATCATAGTACTCGAGTTTCCAGAAATTCCCAACAGTGCAATCCCCATGTTAAGGTTTATTCGTGTAGTCGTAGTTGTACCTTTCTCTTGATACGTGTAATGTGTGCCACTGTGTAAATGTACTAGGGGCTCTCGCTTTTTTCAACTTGCCATCTATCTTGTTCTCAGAACTACATTATAGTATGTAGTGGAAATAGCACAGCTTATCTCAGGTGAGCAAGTCAGTCATTCAGATGTATTTCGTATAATACGGATACACACATGGACGCAGAATTTGAAACCAATGTAAATGTACTATTTGTGTGAGTTTGTTAGTGTGTGCACTCATTGAGTGGAAAGTTTATTTTTCATTTATGGTTGGTTCGTCTGTATCTTTTATCGTTGTACTATAGCCTATTATTATAGTGTACACAGTTGTGGTTGTAGCAAATTGACTTATTGGTGGCAAAAACATTGTGGAAAGCATGTTACTTGCTTTCTCTTTTGATATAGCAAGATTACTACCACTTACTATGGCAGGTTTGCTAAATTGGATTAGTTGATAGCAGTAATGCGATATTTTGGGGTTGATTGTTGAAAAAGACAATTTATTTGGGTGGAACTGACTGAGTGAAGATCAAATTAAATTGGGGTTTAAGAAATTTTTCATTTGTGTTTGGTCTTCAAATAAATCTAAAGTTACGTTTTCAATCGTGTTTGACCAGTCTAGTTTTTATTTCACGCTAGAAATTATGTGTTTTTTGGGACAATTTTGTTACACTATTAAATTTTTAACTGCCAATATTGCCAGGGAACAATAAGGATTTATTTTTAATAAGTTGTGGGATTCGTGATGCACACAATGGTTCCTTGGTTCCATTCAATGGAATTTGCAAAATCATAGTCATTTTTCAAACCTGGCTTTAAGTTCTTGTTATAGCAAAAGTCATTCAATTTTTAGTTGTCCTCTTTTACATGTCTGGCAAATCATAATAAAAGTACCTTTTTTCCAAAATGGTGCACCATCAATCACATTTGTATGGTTAGCATTGGGCTGGAATTTGGGAAATTTTCTTTGTTGTGCACATAGTAAAAATAAGAAGGAATGTCTTTAATACGGTACTCTAAGAAATGCGAACGAGAATAATTTTTTTGCTGCATTTTATAGAGAAGTCCATCTTCTATTCCTCATGACGGCATAAAAACTTTCCATTGCAGCAATAATATTTTAGTCCTCATTTCTTTTATTTTTGGCAAATAACACTCTATAAGAAGTAAGTTGTCATAAAATTTCTTATTTTCAAAGTATCATTTGGCTTCTTTTGTTTTGGCGACTACAATAACACTTTTCTCGTTTATTTCTTGGGTAATTCAGTTTGCTTTTTACTCAACAAAGCAGACAAAGCTAATATACTACTGCAGTTCTCCTGTCCAACGTTTCAATCCTTTTAGCAATAAAAACACTACTATAATATTTTCCCATAATCACCAATGAATTTCATTTATTTCAGGTCCAGTCATTTTACACGGTCAGATTTACAGCATAACCTAATGCTGACTGACTTTATTCCATTTCAAATAATTCCATCGCCAAAAACCACCGGCCCGGGTATAAAAGACGTCATTCGGGATGAGAATAAAGTGAAGATGAAACATGATCGTCATTAGTGCTACACATTTTCCGCAACATTTCATCTTTTATTAAAATTTCAGTGAAAAAAATTCCTCATATGTTATGACCTCCGGCAAAACTAAAAAAATTCTAGAGAGCAATTTTACTTTCTCTAAATCTGACGAACTGTACACCTTTCCCACAGTCGTGAAAGCCACTAAGCCACTCGACATAATTTATAATTTGCACCTGTCCACATTGCACAAACCAAATGCAGCATAATTTTATCTTACCAGCGTTTTGATAGCTCCAGGGAGAATAATATGCATAGTCACAAGGAAAATACATCGTGGAAATTTTTGCAACGTAATGTGACATTGACTTGTATTGCTCCAGTAATCTAAAACCTCTGCTGTTTCGGTTGTTTTCAGTCCAACCAAAAGCCAGAGAAAGGCGACACGATGTTTGTTTGAAACACTTTTTTTCTGCTGTGACCAAAAAAAAAGGAAATAGCAAAAAGTGATATCATCCACATTATTACTTCCCATTGTTCAAAAACATTTGCAACAAAAGTGATTTTTTCACTTGCGTCAGGCATGAGTAGTGGTGAAAGTGCCTAAATGTACAATAACAAGGAAAAAACAACCCACTTGTATCACTTGTATATTATTGTGTATGTGTGATGTGTGAGTGCAAGTGAAACGGATACTAAATGCATTGAAAGTAGTCCTATTATGTGCCCCGACCTTTTCGGTGGAGTTTCCTAGTTCGTAAACCTGTGTGTATCTTAGCTAGACATGACGTCAACTCTTAAAGTGACTAGCACATAAATAGCAATAAGAACTGCGACTGTTTTGGGTCCCGTCATCACCATACTTTCATGATCTCCATCAAATTTCATTATTATGCAACACGTCGAGTAGATGAAAAAGTGACAATATTTTACAAAAGGGATTTCAAACCACATTATTATTAGATTACGGAGACAACACAAAGTTCATTATGCGACAGTCATGGGGTTGTTCATGAGATGAATATGCAGTGCTGTGATTTGCACGTCCAGCCAGCAGTGGTAATTTGTGACCAAAAATGAAAATGGGAGCCCTATGGAAACATAACCACCAAATCGTAATGAACAATGCATTGGATTGCGATAGTGACCGAAAAATGATGCGAAATCAACCGACATGGAAACAATGATCAACAAGAGTGGCCATCAACGAAATATGTGGATAAAATAATGAACACAATACAATTAATTCTAGCGTAAGGAATTATCACTGTTTAAATTACAAGTTCACAGGATTTACAGACAAAAGTAAAATTGTAATTTTGTCCCAGTCAACACATACCTAGGATTGTATATGGAGAATTTTATTTTTCAGCAAATTTCCATAGTTTAGGCTAGGTCTATCCTCTCTCCAAAAGTTATATCTACAAATTAGAAGTGACAATGTCGGGTGTCGCTGGCGCTCTTACTGGTACACGCGTCCAAAAAGATAAAGACAAAAAGGACAAACGGCATGAGCAAGCCGTACTGGAAGAAAAACAGTCGGCCCTTGGATCATCTGGTATTTCGCATTACAATAAAAGCCATCAGCAGCGTTTGTCCACTGACACTACTGCACGTAGATCATCCGTCGGCAGTCTTCTGTCATTGGAAAATGAACCTATTAAAAAACGTTTTGTTCCTTTCTTTCGCAAATTCTGGCCCGATTTAGATAAGAAAGAGTCAACTCTTCATAGCCCTGCTAGCACCGAGATTGATGATGACGACGCCGGTGACAAAGGATCCGAACATTCAATCAATCCCCGGTGGTATGGGAAACCCATAGATGAGATCGACCCTTTCATTTTCGACGATGTAAGTTTTTTTTAACCTTTTCTGAAGCAGTCACTATCACTTGCTTAATAAATTCCTTAATTAAGACGACACTAGACTTCAAACTTCAGGGAAAGTCCACTCTCTCGTCTCCCTGTGGAATACAGCGTCGTAAATAAAGTATTCAGCTTTAGTATACCGAGACTGACTGAGTGTACCACAGATTATGAGAAAAACGAAAATCGGAGTGTTGCTTGCATTATTTCGACGCCACCTGAGCTTAGCAAGGCTTCTTCAGTCGTTTTGTGCTGCAGCCTCAGTATTCATATACTTGGGTGTGTGCAGTTTGGTTTTATAGTTAAGTAGTTAGTTAGTGAACTGGGGTTTGGTTTGTTTAGCGACAGATAAAAAGAAAAAAGGCTTCGAATTCGGTTAATGTGTTCAGGAGGGATGAGCGACTGCAGTGTTGAGAACTGATTGCATTGATTTTCTTATGGTGATGGACGATAAGGGAGGAAATAAAGGTAGGGAGGAATCATGAGATGTGACGCACGCAAGGCTTGGAATTTGATAATGACGATTTTCACTATTAGAGAAACGAAATCAAGTTTAGTTAGTTACATACCAGATGTTTGTATTCAAACTGAAATCAGGAAATAAGACAAAAGTATCGAAAAGTGAGCCAGTTCTTCTACTATAGGAGGGTGGGTGCGATGCAGTAGGTGAGCAAGTGAGCACAGTTGTGATAGAAATTTCATCAGAAGTATATTATAGCTGTTACTCTAGTGTGGAATATTAGAGAGTCAGTGGCGTTGAGAGTTGCAAAAGGATGAGAGAAAACGGAAGGATAATTTCCGGTAGGAGACAACTTTTAATGACTACTTTGACTGATGAAATACTGTGGACATGCATTGGCACTAGTTTGTACTTTGTGCAACGGAGACTGCTACACGGCCTCTGTATGTAGGCAGGAATGCCTACATGGGCTGCCGTGGAAAGCAGCAATTCTAAAATCACCGCACTGCAACAAATATTGAAAAATACTGGATTTTATTTGAAAATACAGTATTTTAGCTTGTTAAGTAAAGTAATATAAAGTCCTGCGACTTTACATGGAAAACATTGCAAATCGAATTTAGTAGTTTGGCTATTTACGTTTTTATTTATTTACTATTTTATGTACGTATTTATGCAATGAACTCCTTTCAAGTTACAAACTATAAGATTCTCAACTATAATAATTCATTTTCTGCATGATTAAGGAACTTGTTAATTTCCTAAGTGAAGTTCCATGCTCAGCAAAGCGTAGTTCATTTTTTATTATACTGGATTAAAATAAGAACAATGCATACTTTTAGTACGATATGAATTGAAGCCACGGGCAGTTAAGTATGATTTGGTGCAGTGTGGTGAGTCTATAATTGCTGCTTTCCACAGTATGCTTTGTGTAGGTTTAAAAAAGGAGACAGCGAAAGACTCCGATTCTGTTGATACCGAATAGGGAATATTTTCTCGCTGGGCTAGCTCACTAGTTAGTTCGTTGAGCTGGTCCATATAAGTGAGTTCAACTTGGATCCCAATGGATGTTTGAATTGTTATACATACTTTTGCATTGTTTTAGCTGATAAATGTCATTTAAAGATTTAAATTTAGCGTTGAGATTTTGTGTAGAGTAAACGGATTATGCTACAGATGAGCTACCGATATGTTTTATGTGTGGTCTGGTTTTGTTTGATGAAAAAGTTTCCATCCGTGTTCTTTTTAACTCCGTCTAGGAATTTTCCGTCCCACCAAACTTACACTCGAGTTTTATTAATAGTTGCAGTACAACTTTTTTCAAGATTCACGATCATATCGTGCGTGAGAAGGACATACTGTAATTTTTCACAATTTGATTCTTTCCAAATCTTAGACATTAGTTAGTTACGAGCTGTGAGCGTTGCATCATATGTATTTGAAATTCTCTAGTAGGCGACATAAGTGTCAATTTTGCGTGTGCACTCTAATAAGTTTCTCTCATTGTAGTCTCCCTCCACTTATATTTAATGACTTTTATAATGAGCAGTACTATTAGTGAGTTTCATGTAGAGGTACACTAAAATGGAACCGTACTTTCTTTGCCTATATGTGCTTCACAGTTTGTCTGGATGATGGTTGCCACTTTTAAAAAGCCCGAGCACAGCCTACGGGGTGTGCATGCATGCAAGCAAGCAAGCACCAGTTGCTGTTTCCTATTATTCCGTTCCTTATATTAGTCATATGATCAATGTTTTTTGAGCTGAGTTGTGACGACCAGACGACCTCATTATGACGACTTGCAATTCAGATTACTCCTCTAATAAAAGTGCGTGCAAAGCATAAGTAAATTATATATATTTTGAACTCCTGTCCCTTTACTATGCAAATTTCAGTTCCAATGTGAAAGAAACAGGGATATAAATTTGGCTTGTAATTGAGGAGGCACTGGTTGTTTTCCCTTTGATGTTTATGTAGAAGCTACACAGTGTTAAAGTAAATAAATATCTTCTTTTAGTGTTGCCAATTCAAATGATGAGTACGAACTCTGATAATGACTATGCGTGTCTCCTTCTTGGGCCATTCTTTGCAGCAGTGGTGGTCTCTGGAAGTTACGACTTTAGCATTCTAATGAGTACAAAAGCTTGGGCTTGACGAAATAAGTATCATGAGTGTTGATGTTGTACAGAATAGGGTTGTGAAACTTGCTAACTAACTAACTACTGGATATCTAAAAGAGTGTGTATAAAATCGTATAAATGTGGGCCGCTATGTAAGCACGAAAGGCAGCATTTAGGGTAGAGTGAAAATAAGTGTGATAGTTTAGAGCTAGTTAATTTTGCTCCCATTCTTGTGGAGAAAGGGATTGAATAATTACCCAATAAATGTGTGCTCATGAAAACTGTGTGCCAGCCAGCAGTATAGAATATCCATTCATCATTGACACAAGTTTTATACATGCAAAGGAGTGAGTTTAGTTAGCGAATGCGAAATGGAGTGGAAGTTAAAGAAAGGTGGGGATGGAAAATGAGACCATATTGAGTTTTACTATAGTTGGTTTGTTAGTATAGTATCAGTAGTATAAAACTATTGCTACACTTTCGAAAGAATCTATACATTGTGAAGAGTTTTTTGTGTCCTTTCCTGAATTACGATAAGAGTTTTCTATACGTATTGTATTTATTTATTGCCTAATGCAAGGTGAGAATAAGGCTCCCACTGTTTTAGAGCTAGAATTTTATATCGTAGTTGACTTTTTGTATTTTCTTTGATGGAACTTTGATGTCAGTGCTACTCAAGTTCCCTCTCAAGAGTAAAAGTTCATGCAGAAATCCAGTGGTGCAAGACTAATCAAAACCTTGTGTATAGAATGGAAGGACTCGTGTAGGGAAATTTAGAAATTGGGTCCTCCTACTTTTTTGTATTAATGCCTGCTTGCACGCGAGAGATGATACAATGTGCTCGAGAATAGCTAAAGTTGCTATCATTCCCATCAGAAACACCAGCGTTTGGAAATGGAATCGATACGTACATATGGTTTTAGTCTCGTACTCTTTTATTATTGCAACTGTTCTAGTTCCATTCGTGCGAACTAAATGTCCTACTGGAGAGGAACTTGTGTATATTTCCAATGTGGATAATTTGTAGAGGAAAAAAGTGTGTAGTAGTTTCGGGAATGGAATATATTCTTTTAGAGAGATTGTGTACCGTCTTTGAATTTGTATCGTCAAATACGAGGCGAGGATGAATTAGAAATCGGTAGTTAATTAGTTAGTTATGTATTATACTAATGGAGAAATATTGATTTTTTCACAACAAAGAGTTTGCTTATCTAACTTTTTGGAGTTTCGTTTATTTTTTTAAAATTATGCAGCCTGCTAATGGCGCAACAGAGTTTTGCTTCAAATGCAAAAGTTTATTAGTTTATCGCTCTCCTGATTAGAATAACGTTTGTGAAGCTTGTACAGTCAGTACAGTGTATACTGGGGAGAAATTTGGCTTGGATTAGAGGTAATGTTATGTTGGAATCTAGTTGAAAGGTTTTACTCTTTGAATCCACTTTGTTATTTTAGCCGACGAGTTTGGTTCCGGGCAGTGTTATCTATCCATTGCAGTAGACTCATGCGTGCTAGTACATACATATCTATCAATGTTTACGGTTATTGGCAGTATGGGATTTTTCATGATTCAAAAACTGTCATATTGATTCCAAGACTTTATAGTTATCGTTTTTCTTTTTAATGAAGTTGCAAAGGGGGTGCCTTTTCAGTTCTGCACGTGAACAAATCGTACACCAAGTTTCAAGAGATGGGTTAAATAAGTGCCCACTTTACTTTTACTTTCAGAATTATGAGTACTTCATTAGCCCATAATCGCTTGCTCATCATTTATATCTACTGTGATTATCTTTCCCTAGTACTTGTACGCACATTTTGTATTTCATTCAGTGAAATCTGAATGCAAGATGAAAGCGAAAGCAGGAGATTGTGTTAAATATTTTAGCACGGAGCGGCTTGAAAATAGAGCTAATTTGCATTCAAATTTTGTATGGGGACTAACTTAAACTGTAAAAATTAAGTGATTTATAAACCACATTGCTGGTTTAGTTAGCCAGACTTTTGTCTGTCCTGTGTAACTTAACTTTTAAAGCTGGATTATATTATATATTTCCGTGCATTTAATTACATTTACATACACACACCGAGAATGTTTTGAAGACTGGAAACTTTGTACGAGTCGATTGCTCAAACCGCTCAAACAAAAAGGAAAGTTTTACAATTTCTTTTAGTTTGTCCTTCATCCCACAGTTTATGTATGCTGACACACGTACATTTAGTGTACACAAAGTTGAGACTACTACAAGGGCGCGTAAACTATCAGCTTTAGTTTGTTCACATGCAGATTTAATCACTTCCATTTAAAATCAATGAAGAAAGCAAAAAATCCCTTTCTCACTATTCTCTCATAGTTTAGGCCCTGACTCGTTTGGCATACCAAATAGGATCTCCCCCATTAGGTAGTAAACTGTGAGTTTCCTATCCAAGACTAACCAAAGCTTAAACTGACTTCGGATTTTTTGCAAAAGTTAGTGCAGCGCTTATCTCTTTCACTTTAGATTGTTAATGATTTGATCAATAAAACTATTCCTAGTCGTTGCAATACTTTTTTAGTCTCACTACCTTCCTTGAGTCAGTCTGTAGTTTTAAGTAGTCATTTTCCCAACGACTGATTGGTCGAAATTTTCTCTGATTAATTAATTTCACGCAAAATTTGCGATACAGTCACTGAGCAGCATTATTGTTGTCGTTTCGTTTCCAATCTTGACTTTTCTCATTAGGCTCATGAACTGTACCTTATGTATTATGATCAAGGCAGGTTGCTGCTGCTGTACTGTAGGAAAATCGGCCTTGTTTGTGTTTTCATCTCACCTATACTCACACTGAATGGGCCCAAGTTTACGAGAGCTGAACCACTCGAGCTTAGATTTCAATTTTCTACCATTTTCTGCTAAATGGAAAATCTTTCTCATCCGTCTTATACTATGTACATATGTACTACTACGAACTATACCGTTTCTTATAGCCGTTCTAGTATCTCCCACTAATCCATGTTTTTCACTTTCCCATTTCATGTTAGAGCCATCGTTCTCTAAAAGTGTACTACAACTACAAAACTCACTTTCCGACTTGCTCAGAATTATTTTTGAGGGGAAACCTATTTTCGTAATGTAAAACATAATGCAGCTTATAGTATCTCACGTCCCTACAGGATTCACTTTTAGCTGACATGCATTGCAGTCCTCACCTCTGTGTGTTCATGTTTTCCTTATCTTTTATTAGCATAGCTAGTTAAGTTGTTCCTTCCTTTTGCTCCATCCTTTTTCGTTCCGTTACACATTGAATACGGAAACTTTTCATTCATGCATACCAGCCTGGTACGTCCTGTATGGCTGGTTTGTGGTCAGTTAGTTGCAGTGAAAGTGCTAAGGGAAACTGGCTGGTCAAGCAGCAAACCAAAATTTCTGCGTCCTGCAATTCAAAATCGATACAGTAAAAACATACAGGTACTTTGGGAGAACAAACTATAACTAACTACAGTGTGGTAGAGTGAACTCTCTTGTTGTCCCAGTAAAGTGTTGGTGTAGGGGACCATTAAAGGTGAAATTTTCGTCACGCATGCAGCCTATTATTGAATGCAAAACGACCTCTCGTCATTCCACAGTTGTTATTAAGTACGTGTGTATGTAATATGTGCATTCAACTTATAATATATTAATGCGGTTTGGGTGGTGTGGCAAAAGGTTGGCAAGAAATCATTTGCAGTTGGGCAAGTAGGCTAGTTGTATGATTGCATTGTCTCCTATTGGAACTTATTTTCGTAATGGCTATATAAATCGTAACGATGATGTAAATGTTGTTATTTATTTGGTCAGTTGAGCATATAAAGTCCATAAAGATGTATAGGATAGCTAGTTTGGTTTTGGATTTTGCGGTAGTTGAATTGCATAATTTATATGGTGCATATACTGCCTGCATGGCATGTTTTGCCTTTACCTTGTGCAGGTGAATAGGGAACCATTTTAGTATATGTAGTACTTACCCTATTAGGAAGCAATCTTAGTATTGGTTTGTAGAAAGTGGAAAGGAAATACATGGGTGAAGGTGATCTTTTTAGGATACAGTAGATTTATTTGGGAATGATGCCAGACTATGTTTATTTCATTTGCAGAAAAAAATTGCAAGTAGGTTTAGTAGGTTAGAGCAATTTGTGGTTTTGTTTTCACATGTAAAACTGATTGTAGACTTTGTTTTCTTCTATAGAATTTGGAGTGGGATAAATTGAGTATCATTGAAAATGTGTGTTGTTGTATTGAGTCTGTAGGAGCTGTCTGTGTTTAGAGCATCTTATGCTATTGGAAGGAAATAGTGGGTTTTCTGTCGGTGTCTCTGAATAGTGAGTGGAATCCTGTTGTTCTCAGAGCTAATATTAATTTTGCGTTTGCATTTCCACTTTCTTTCTATCTGTATCTGTCTGTTCAACTTACCTGTTAGTGTCTATACAAACGCCACCGACGGAATGGTATAATAATGAGCTGTCTCTCTACTTTTCATATTATGCAAACGCCCTTTCCCTTTGTTTCATGCATAGATCATGCAAAACATGATCACGGTTCTCCAAATATCCAGTTTATTGCCTTATTTGGTTGGAAATTGAAATTTTTGGGATGCCTATAGCTTGTTTTATTTGCATTTTTAAATCGAATTTCTCTTCCGCAAGATATGTCTGAGGTGGGCTACGTAATACATTTTCTTTGTGAAAGTCATTTTGTCTGAGCTTGTCCTATTGTGTTTGAAACAATGAAGGCTTTCTAATAACTTTGAATCCAAAGTGTAGTACCCTCAATTTTACGTTGAGTCTGTATCTTCCAGGCCAAAAAAAAAGTCTAGCCCATAGTAGAATGATTATACTTTTGCATGTAAAATCTTTTCACTCCCTGCTTTCAATGTAATGCTAGCTAATAGTGGATGCCGCGCAATTTTTTTAAGATGGCGTTTGTACTCAATTTCTAGTCTGCCCATGCTTGGTATAAAAGGGGTGTTTGTAATGCGCTTCCTGCAGGTATATCTTTGCTCCCAAAATAAGAAAAATGTGAAAGCGTTGTCGTTTTACAGCACCACTCATAAACTATTTGATAAAAATATGTGGTAAACGTTTCATTCGTTATCTTGATAACTGCTAACAAGAGTAACCGTACAAACTATTTATGTTGCCCATATTTTTTATATGCATGCATATTTACATTAAGCTTTTATAGTTTTCGGTCCAGAATTTACATATTGAAAGAAAAGATACGCAACTCATCAAAGCTATAAAACGTTACGAGTGGTGAAAGTCCACTAGCCGTAATGAAGTACCTATTTCATGGATCGGATATCCGCTCATTGTACGCCCACATTTTAAGGCCGACCGGTGTGGCACAAATAAATTTAGTAAAAGCGAGTACGAAAAACTGGAAAATGAGATCCAGCAGCCCTTTTTATACGTTGAATGAGTGGAACTCTTTGTTCTAGAGTATGAAAGTATGCATGAAGAGTTCTTTTATTTGTTGTTGTGACACGCCCCAAAAAGGAAATGCATTCCATTGTCTAACATTACTATATCCATTAGGAAGTAGTAGACAAGTTGAATTTGTACGGTGATACATGGGAAGACAAGTCTAGGATTTCTTCGTTGCAATGTTTTCTTTAGTAATGAGGACATGGGTTGCACCCACCAGAATAAATATGCGGCAAAAGTAATCTGCCAGTTTTTTCAGTGATTTTAAATTACACTCATCTCGAGTCTGGGGCAAAAGTTCAAATCTCATTTGTGCTTGTTCATATTATGAAGCACTACTGCAAAATCGTATGTGTCAAGTTTGACTTTCATAATTTATTTTTATGGTATTTTTTTCCGCCACTGTAGTTAGTTAGTTTGATACTAAAAAAGATTTGTCCATTCATTTACAGGTTTTTTTTAGCACTTTCCAACCACATAATATTTTGCGTCTTCTAGTGGGTTAGTGTATCAAGTATACTGCAACTAAACTCTATGCTGTACTTTCACTTCAATTTATTTATTCATGATGGGCTTTTTTTCACCCTCTGCATTGCTCAAATATTTGCTTGACATAGAGCTCATGCTAATTCTTCAAGTCGTTCAAGACCAATGCAGGTCCCACTATGTATACTCACTTAAGCTTTGCTTGCGCCTGAAAAAAGGAAAGTAACAGAGTCTCTATTCCTGGCCATTGTGTGTATGTATGCTCATGTCATTAAGATGAATGTCAAGTAGGTATTCACATGCGAGCAAGGTTTTTCACAGCACCGTTTGGAATATATAATAGTAGTAGGTGAACAATACGGTTTAGCTGGAATTTTTCATATTTTCGCCTTTTCCTCCAGGGAATTTTTCACTGTGTTAATAAGAATGTTTGAGTATAAAAGGAATTCACATTGAGCTCAGGGTATGGAAGTCTGTGAAGCATTTAATTATTGAAACTTTTTTCTTTTATTCCCACGAGACATTTAAATTTTGAGTAAGTGGATTCTATTCATAATGAACCCACTACGGGCTTACAGAGCCACCCATGCAAACTTTTGTAATCGCTTGGAAATTTTTATGCACACAAAAAGACTTGAATCCTATCATGTATGATCTGCTTACAAATTTGCCGTAAATTTTGGTTCAGTTGGCATTTCATTCGAGACCCAAATCCTTCTGCATTTTAGTATTCAGTTGGGCAATAATTCAACTTTTTGGGGTATCGAGATAACGTTGGTTAAAAGTTTCTTAAATAGCTGGTTTTGACTTCAGAGTTGCATCTTTGTATTTTTTGAGGAGCTATTGATCCTGAGTGCTTAAATTGATGGGGGTGCACGACTTCGCGTGACAAGTTTAGAATGCTGGCAAGAAAGAAATTAAATCTAGAGAAATTTTACAAAAAAAAACTTCTATTTGTGCCTAAAAGCATACTCTTTCATTGTCCTTCAGTTTGAATATGGTGTATAGGAATGTGCAGTGGCAGTTGTGTCTAAAAATGTAATATAATGTAACATGCCACATGTCAGTCAGCGTTATGTAACTACTGAATTTCATTTGCTCTTTGTTTCGCAGTTTATTGATTTTTTCAATCTATATGAGCCATACGTTTTTTTGATGCCGTTTAAAACAAGTTATTGGTTTCGATTTGTCGAATATTCTGTTCACAATTTGTTCTTATGGTTCCATTTAATCAGTTTTTGTAAGGTGGGTGGGTTAGCTTCGTATGCCATAATATCCGAAAAAATAGCATTTTGGCTGTTGCTCATGCGTGTGTAACTGATGCCAAAGTTTGTAGCCTAGACTGTTTTCCTTACAAAGTGAATATAAATTCAAAGACTTCTTTTATTAGTTAAACTTTTGATAGTGCTTTATTCAATTTGTTCATATTTGGCTTTTTAAGTCCAACACCGATATGTGTTTGTATTGTATGGTTTTAACTCCCATTATGATTGCCGTAGAGGACTCATGTATGCGTAAGTCGTATATTATTACTACTTTTTGCCGCCTACTTGTTTACGGAAGCTGTATTGCATTCCAAGCAATTTTCTTCCTTACTGCCAACTTTTAGTTGAAAAACTTTGGACAATTTCTTACAAGCATACTCAATTGTTTAAAATTAATTTGATAAGCGATCTAAAAAGGAGACTAGATTTGTATCTACAACATCAGCGAAAAAGATTTTTTAATTATTTAATTCTTGGATTTGGTTTGATAACGGCTGAATGAGCCAATTAAAAAGCTCATTTCCATGATAATAAGCTTTCTGGCATTTTATAAAAAAATGCGTTGTCAGTCATAATATTTTTATAATCCTCTGAAATCTTTTGGAGTTTATATATTGAGCTGATTCAAGACTCCGTTTTGGTTCCAATTATGCAGTCAATTTCAATTCGATTAGATATATTGTGCCAAAAGCTGTCACTGAATTGGAATCTCAAGAAACGAAAGAGGCTGCCAATGCCAAAGTTTTCTTATAAACTTCAATTTATTCAATATGGCGCTTTATGATTTATTCAGTTCTACCTATTTCAATATTTCTTATTCTCTCTCCACGTCTAACAGGCTCACAGAATTTCTCCATAGCTTCGTAACTTTAGTTTGCCTCCTGACTAACTTCTACAGCGGCTTGTAAACTGTGGCAGCATGTAATTGACTTGTGGAATTATAATTTCGTTTGCATGATCATTTGTATTTACCTTTAGGATTGACAATGTCCTGTCGTTTCAAACATCCACACTATCAGGGTGTTCACGAATGCCTCGGTATATCCTCGGTAAATTTTTTCAATGCATTTAAATGAAGAAAAGCTCTTGATTTACCGAGTTACTGATACATTCGTGAATACCTCTTATATATGTAAAAGTAATTTTCCCTCATTATTCTGTCCTGTTGAGTAAATCATTATTTTAATCATAGGAATTTCTGCAGCGTACACTAAAAAATTAACTAGCAAATTTCATTTGATGCAGATTATATTACACTAGATTACTATTGCGGGGGACTTGTATAGTCTATGTAAAAGATCCATGCAAGTCATTCCCGAGACTAAAGTATAAACTTGGTAACTGTCTCTGTCGTTCTCAGCTGTTTTCACAATGTGTCTGTTTTTAATTAGTTCCGTGTCGTGGGGACAGACGAATTGTGCACAGTACACAATAGTTTAGAGGGCGTTTTTCCAGACGAGTCTTTTTCTATAACAACTTTACAGTAGGCCCACTTTCTCTTTTCTTTCATTTAACAATGGTACTGTGAAAGTCTGTGGATACAGTCATTGACAGGGCCACATGATGGATAGGGCAGGTTGTCCTTTCTTTCCGTAATGAAAATGTTGAGATGGTGTTTGTAACTACCCGTTATCAAGCCTATCTCTGAATGAGTCTCCTTTGGTTTCCTTAAAAAATTGACTTTATTCTCTTTTAAACACAATTAACAATTAATTAATTGGACTCCACAAAATCACACGTCTTAATCGCTATAACGCCAGATTCCGAGTGCCGCATAAACGGCTAAACTTACAGACAAAGGAATCTCCCTCTATTTTATAAACAAGGTGGCACAACTCTATACAAACAAATCTCAATAGTCGCGCAACACATACAACAATCTCACACTCAAACTTATCGCTACATCAGAAAATTGATGCACATTAGCATCAGATTAGTGATCCACACTAGCATCAGAATATTGATGCACACTAGCATCAATCTGTTAATACACAATAGCAACAATCTATTAAGAGCTACAAATACTGCCTACACCATTCCAA
>Ga0210040_10004238_pt1 | contig 18862 bp, 10 predicted proteins | sample CryGeyCG12114_NA_FD_185462 | JGI IMG/M metagenome (GOLD analysis project Ga0210040, IMG submission 185462) | Groundwater microbial communities from aquifer - Crystal Geyser CG19_WC_8/21/14_NA (SPAdes) (version 2) | ecosystem: Environmental > Aquatic > Deep subsurface > Groundwater | place: USA...
CTACTATACTGCTGGGATTTAAGTGAAGGAGATAAGAAGTTTATCTGTAGGTTTAAACGGGGTTTAACAAAGTGGGAAAATTCTTTAGACAGTCTTATAATGTTAGTAGAGTAGCTAATTAGGATGTTGGTAGTTGCATTGCCACCATCACCCCTTATCCCCGGATCTTGATGATTCAGTAAATTACATTATTAGTTAGTACTCGTCATGAAGTTTTTCTTGGTTTAGAAACTTTTTCTTTCCTGCGTCTGTAAACTATTCTCTTTACATGCTCCTTTTTCTCCATGAGTGTGTTTTTAAATCAGCCGTTTAATTAACTTCTTTCTCTGTGGATCTTGCGATTTCTTCGGTATAGTTAGTGTAGGGAAGGCAGGGATAGCTATAGCTTGTACGCATCATCTATGGTTTGGTTAGCCCAGTTAGCTGAAATAGTGATGATGCTTCAGCCAGGAATCGAAAATGGTACATACTGATTCCATAGTTCTAGCAATTGTGCTCTTTTTATGTAGCAAAAAAGGAATGATGAACTCACCAGACATACCCCAGTGGGCCCAGTCTTTTGTGGTGACGGTGATCATGGCTTCATTGTTAAATGACATTCAAACCTATAATGCCCTTCTAATTACAATAAATTCTTGTCATGCTGGAAGATTCCATCTTTGTATTTGGAAGCGATAGAAGCAGTGCATGTCTACATAATTGCTTCTGTTAACTAGTTAGTTCTAGTACAGAGCTTGGTTAGTGTGCATGAACGATTTGAAGGGGTTATTTCCCATTGAAACAAAAGAGAGAATGCTGAATGCTCGCTTTTCGCAATAAAAAGGCACGTTACATGGGTATAGGCACACTCTTTGAAATAATGAGTTCAATTTGAATTATGACAGCTTTCTATTCGTGCTGAAAGTACTTGTTGTTTTAATGAGAAAGTCTATTGTACCTTTTTTAGAAATTTTGTTTTTATGGTTCGCCCTAGAATTTTTTAAAATTTTATGGAATCCAATAATTTCCCGAGATTGGACAGTTCAATTAACTTAAGTTAATTGAACTGTCCAATACAAAACTCTCAATTGAGAGTTTTGTTACAATATACCTAATGACTATATGAGTCCATGAGGTACTGAAGGATGGCAGATTGTGAAAACCTGGTAGTTCTTTAGAAATGAAATTTCTGTTTCATTCTTACTGTGTAGAATGCCAAATGTACTGCCTATATTTTGTCAGAATTACTATGTTATGTTAGTTGGTTGAAGAATTTGTAGGATACACTTCGACATTGAGTTGGTTAGCAGCACACGTGACATAAAACTTGGAGTGTTAAGAAGAACGTGATTTTGTGTACAAAATTATTTTTTTATTTAAAGAAATGCAGGGCAAGGATATAAAATTGAGAGTCTAGTTTTGTTAAGAAACCAGACGTTAGTGCTTTTTTCTAGAAACATTAATAATTAAAAATATCTTGTGCTGCACTGCAAGATGATACATTGCTCGTAAAATGTGGAGAAAGAAACTTTAGATGTAGTCTACATTCTTGTTTGTAAAAAATTGTACTCAATTCACAGTTGGAACCATAATTGGAAGCATGTTGAGCCCATTATACACAATAACTCTTATCTCTTAAGAGATGCGGCGACCCAGCCTAACGAAAGCCTCCAGGAAAATATAATAAACTGTAAATACACTGCCTTCCCATAATACCATAACCCCTAGCGTATAAACACGCTGTAAAGGAAACAGAAAGTTTCCCCTCAACGTGCAAATGTTACATAACAAAACAAGAACCTAATAAAACTTCCCCATATCCCGTTATCAATGTTACATACTCGCTGCTCACCAACTTTTTTCTATTCCCTACATCTCCTCTGGTGATAATGACAGAAACAAACAGGTTATCCGTACACCACACAAATTTTTATGATCTTTTCTTTTCTCCCACAGTTAATCTTCCGGAAAGTGGCAGATGTGAAAAGAGAAAAAGAGCTCGCCGAACGACGTAAAAATGATCCACAACTGGATTCAACTCAGGATCACCTGGTCCGGAAACTTTTCTCTAGATTTCGCAAAGGAGATCGACCCTCCACAGGCTCCAGTTTGCAAACCGATTTATCCATAACAAAAGACATAGAAAAAGGTGATAGTGTTAAGGCTAGTGATAGTGAAAATGAGATTGGCGATGGTGCTGGAGCTGTGACCAAAGTAGTCAAAGTCTTCCCAGCCTCCAAAGAGAAAGATGACGGAGAGAGCACTGCAGCTCCACCGAAACCAACATTTCCTCGACCTAAGGGAAAGTGGGGAGCCTTGCTAAAAGGTGGAGACGCCCCATCACCCAAAGCGCCAGCTCCACAGCCACCACCAGCATCTCGAGATTCTTCCACAGAGGAGAAACTCCAAAGTACGGAATCTACCTCTCGTCCACCCCTAGTGAAACTAGGTGGTGTTGGTGGCAATAAAGTCTTTCCAAAGCAGTCTGCTCGACCAATTGTACAATCTAGTAGAGAAGACACGATCGAAGAAGTAACCGAAAGCTCTCCCATAACCAAGAAGAAAGTGGAGCAAACTACTGTGCTAGTAGAACAAGTCAAATCTAAACCAACACCTGTGGTGCCGCCGGCATCTAGTGCAGAGTTCTCTCAATTAAATGCTACTCTCATGGACTTCAAAGTGGACGTTCAGTTGGAAATCCAGCGACTCAATCAGAAAATGAGTAAACTGGAAGGGCTTCTGGGGGACGTTTTGACCAAGTTGAATCAACAGTTGAATGGACCAGGAGGTGGGGCAGGCTCATCATCGCATTCGCCATATCCCCAACATCATCTGCTAAGTCCAACGTCACCTATGCATTCTGACACCCATGATAGAGACACGAGTCCGGCCAGCGGGGGCGAAGAGGAAGGACGACGGAGAACACACAGGTCAGGCAGTGGAGGGCATCATCATCATCACCATCACAAGCATAGGGATAGGTCAAGGAAACACGACAAGGAGAAAACCCCTGATACCCTATCACCCGAAGCTCGGATTTCCAGCACGGATCCCAAAGCCAGAGCGGCTGACAAAAAAAGGGAAAAGTCGAAAGAGCGACGGAAAGTTTCCACGGACTCAACGGCTCCGGGTGGGAGCGCTTCGTCCACTCCTAGAGCTTCTACATCTGATACGAGCACAACTGTGCAGGCAGCTAGTGACGTTGAGATTGGTCCAGGGGGTTCCAGTAGTAGTAAGACAGCAGGGGTGACTCTAATCCCTGTCAAGGCCGTCATCATTCCAACTGGGCAACAATCCCAAGAGTTTCTGTGATATTTCATGATCTGTAGGTTTAGTTAGCTAGTTAGCTAATCTCTGGTGCATATAATTTATTTGGGGAGGATGGCAATGTTAGTTAATTAGTTACTAACTAACTAACTAACTAACTTTACCCAGGTTGGTGGTTTTTGGGTGCAATACGTAAATAAACCGTGGTCGGGCAATGATGCTACCCTTGGTAGAAGGTAGATACACTATGAATACAATAGATGAGAGATTATAGGTATGGAATTTATGGATGGGAGTGGTGGTTTATTTTTGGAATGAGTGAGTGCTATTGTGTGTGTTCGTAAAAATAATCATGTGAGTGTGTATGAATGTAAGTAAGTAAGTGAGTTAGTCGTGTGGTCAGCATTTATGATGATCGTAATCCATGGAGAGTCCATGTAATTCCTCCTCAAGGGTACAATAGTAGTAGTAAAAAGATAATTACTAGTTTTGTAAAACGCCTAAAAAATTCACACATGAATTTGAATTATCCTACCTAACTAATTAAACTGTATAAAGCTAAAGTTTGCTGTAGCATTTTAATTCTAACTAACTAACTAACTACAATTATGTACCACTGGTGTATGCAAACAGGGCATATAATACTATACGGATTTGTTAGGCAACTGGCAAGTAGCAAAACGATATTACATAATACTAGAGCCAGTCATTTTTGATGATTGCACCAACATCTCTACTGGAGATAGGTAAACGCCATCTGTTTACTCTGGTTTCATACATAAATTATACGTACGTACCGTGGTCCATGTTTTCGTATTCAAGCTCAACTTTTACTTCACTACTACTACTAATTGTGACTAACTAACAACTATAACCTAATGTTCATTATATAGCAGCATGCAGAACGCAAACCGATGAACAATTCATCAGTTAGCTACGGCAACCAACCTTATATAAGATAGGAAGCATGCTCCAGTGCCTCAATATACAACCAAAAAATCTTTACTTCCTTATCATTACACTTATTTAAAGTAGTAACTAACTGCTTGCATGCTATACCATTGTGGTGTAAATGTGTGTGACTAGTTAGTGAAAAAAGTTGGGTAACCAGGTAGGTGACTAACTTAACTAACTGAAGGATATTATTGCTTAGCCACCATATTCAATTCACTCCATGGAAAAGGGGGACAACTGTAGTGTAGAGCCACACAAGGAATCAAAGGTTGCTCTAATCATCCTTTATAGTACACGGGAACACAACAGCTTCACACATCATCTCAGTTAGCGCATACTTATAAGTAAATAACTATAATTCACACCCGTATTGATTATTGTACAGCTTCCGTTTCTTCTTTGATCGCCAGTTCTTCCCTGAAGAAATTGCCATACTTATGAACGCATGTATGCTAGAGTGTTAGTTAGCTTGTACTGATCCTATATATGGTTGTTTTCTAACTAGCTCACTGTATATTATGCATCATTGAGAATTGGAGCAACTTTCTCTGGGTCAGGTTTCCATTTAATTGAATGGATTTTGAGCGAGTGAATGACTCCCCGAGCTTGACATTACATGCAGACAGGTTTCGCATGAGAGCGGATACGGTGCTCTGTACTGGTCTCTAGAGACTTCTAGTCAAGAGACACTTTTCCCCTTGCTTAATCTAATCCGCTTCCTTGGAACAGATTGATATATTTAGTTGAAATCATGTGCTCTGCTTTCTCCTCTACCTTATGTCGTGTATCTGTGTTGGTTCATATGTACGGTGGTTTTTTGGTCCATATTTTTTTACCTGCATCTTCCCTTTTCCATCGTTCATTAAAGTCTTGTCACGTAAAAGATTCCGAAAATGTAGATTCACGCATTCTCTGGAAATAAACAATCAGGAACTAACGAACTAACTTGAAGAAACGTGCATTGTTATTATAAATACAACTTGTGGATTATATTGGTTCTTCCTCCTGTGTGTGAATCTACAGTGTGTTGGTTGGATTGTATAGGTATACATAGTCAATCGCATACATATTTGTCGCATTGTGATTTGGACAAAAAAAATATCCTGGCGTGTGGTAGTAGTAGTATTACCATGATGATCACACTTTCTAGATTCACTCACTTGACTCGACTACTGGTTCCCAATATGAGGGAATGTGCGTCAATGCACTCAATTTTATTGCTTTCTTGAGCAGTAGTGCCACTTTCCGTGCATGTTATGTCCCATTCCTTTCTCTTCCGAGGTATGGTGTATTATGAGCTCCTTTCATCACATTATGGGATGGAGTAGTGCTTACAGCGGAGAGCACATTGTACCTATCCTTGAGGACTTATAGAATGGGATCTAACTAGTGATGAATGTGGAACTCGAATGTGTTTGTTCCTACGTTACCAAGTTTATGAGCTCAGGTACGTTTGTCGAAAAGCACACGTCTATGAAACAAGAGAACTTATATTCCCCAAAGGTTTGCCTCTTTTTTCAAGCAAATGTTCCAAACGACAATAGATGTTGCGAAAAGGTTGTGATCAAGTTTTTATAGTGGGTTGATGAATCCCGTTTTATTTGCAAACTTTTTTCCCATTCTCGCCTGGTTCAATGCATTTTTTTGTTGGAAATAATAATAATGTCTGAAAAACGCTAGTTGCTGACTAGTTTAAATAGTTTGAAAGTAAGTAACTATTTGCCTGTATGGTTATGGTTTCCATAAACTCTAGGAATAAATCCTCTCCCGCTTGTTAGTTACATGAGCTCATACTAATGTCTGAAAAGAACTAGGCATGAAAAAAATAGATCAGGAGAAATGTGTGAGACCTGGAACGCTCTACGGACTTGCCATTGACTATTGACTGTCCCTCTGTACCATTCAGATTCATGGCGAATTACGGATGATTAGATTGACTAACGTTCTCTCTGTGTGTTTGTGCGTGCATGAAATAGAATCACCTTTGAATCCCATGAAAGAATTATGTTGTCACAGTCTGAATCTAGTTTATTATCCCTTGCTGGAAGATATAATACATACCATACAGTTAATTGGAAAGTAATGCTCTGTGATTTTGTTTTCGTTAAAACTTGCGTGTTTTTTTCCAGTCGTCATTTATTATTGTGACCTGAAGAGAAGAAACAAATGTAGCCAAAAGAATGAACTTATACACAATTATTCTTTCGTTGTAGGTTAGTTATTGAATATATTATTGGTTATAGAATGTGTACCTGGCTTGGGCTCTGCAATGTTATTGTGTTTGATTAGATGAGTTCATATACCTACCATTGGTTGTGTTTTTCCGTGAAAGCTGTATATTTTGCTTTAGTCCCAATCCGGCCATTAGGGACAAAAAGTAGTAGAGATTATAGCCAACACACACAGTGTATTCAATATGCTGGTTTATTATAATCTCTGTCTGCTGGGAATACAATATATGGACGTACCTGTGGAAAGTTTTGTAGCTCATGCAGTCAGAGTTTTATTATAGTTTGTAAGTACTTATGTATGTTAAATAAATAGGAATTAATGTTCTTGGTTCAAATCTAGGCTTGTTTTTCGTAACACTTCCTACGCTTTCTTTGGCAACTGAAATGTGTATTGTAAAATCTGAGTGAATATGTATTCTAGTGGTAGAGTGAACATGGTGAAAAATGGGAAAACAAGCAAAAGGGATGAAGCCTAAGATGGGAAAAAAAGAGAATAAATTTCCTTGAACTCATGATTTATTTGGAAAGGGGAAAAGAAAAGTGAACTGACTGAGCACAGGAATGATTGTATGGGGCCGAGAGATCACAAAAAAAGGTTCTTATATTTCTACAATGTTTTTTTCAATGGTTTGATTCATTAATACTGTGAGCCACTCACGCCACATTGAATGATGGTCTCATCATTTTTCTTTCCCTTTTTATACGTGCTACTTTAACCAAACGCAAGTGGGTCGGGCTAGTTTTCTCACCGTGTTGTAATATTATGTAAGTTGCTCGTTATTGATAGAGCTCCTCACTCGTCTTAATTTGAGTTCAGTATTTGCCCATCAGTTTCATAATGTTTGCAATGAATATGCATTAGCATTGATTTGTTGTTGGTTGGGGCATGTTAAAAATTCCAGTAAAACAGTTAGTCCCAAGTTGAAGTGCATAATTCAGGGATAGCAAATACAGACTTTGAGAAAACTAATCTCTTGGGTTTTAAGGATGTTGCATAATTTAAGCTCCAACTTTTCACTGGAAAGACTTTCCTTAAATTTCGTGATCACATATGGGAATAAAAGCAAAAAGTTTCATGTAGGCATACAAGTGCCGTTATAGATCCTGTACAATCTTGTAACTAAATTAAAATTGCTAAGTAAAAAATTAAAGAGTCTTTTAGCCTGATACTGCTGCTAAAAAAATTGAGCTTTGTTTATCGTTGTGAATACGAAAGGAAGGTAGTTTGTTAAATGCAGTGAACCACAATACGAAACAAACAACTTGATTTGCTTCATTTCATTAAAAGCTTCTATGTAATTGAATGCAGCTCTTTTCCAATTATCTTTAAAGCATGATATCGCGAATGATCTCTTGTTGGTGTTTTTTTGCAAATATAATCCTCCTATTGTGATACTTTTTAGCCATAAGTTATTATTTATTCCTCTGGCTGTAATTTGTGGTTTGTTTCCTGATTTACAGGAAAAACAATGATTGTATAGTGACTACGCTCACTCAAAAGTTTTAAACTTTCATTCAAAACAAGGCTGGCCTACACTAATTCTGCACTTACATTAATTGCTCCTAATAATTTATTTGCTTACCATATGCAAACAGTTGCCATTTCGTTAAACGAATGCATTTTCAGAAAGTAAATTAACTTTTCCATAGTCAAACTAATACATGCTTAAACTGGCGAAGCTTTAAAAAAAAACCAATGAACCCTATTGTTATTCCCACCAGCAGGGGCCTATTTCATAAAACTATTTACAGTTGACAGGGTGACAGCTGACATAGGCCAATACCGTGACACTTTACAGTGACCAGTGTTTCATATAGTTTTTGCAAATTTTCGATCAAAATGACGCACTGTCACAAAAGCTTTACATTTGTAACAACTAACCTTGGCAACCAGTACTTTACGGTAAATTAAAGGAAGCTCAACTTTTTTTTAACCCCACATTTCTCAGTATCTAGAACATGTTTCACTTTGAAATTTTTAAATCATGTAACAAACATATCAGATAATCGTACAATGCAAAAAAACCGGCTGAAATATGATTAAAAATGCGGAATGTAAGTGCATTACAGGGGTGTATTCTCCGGTCACAAAAATAGTGACATTGTAAGGTTTTTACAGTACCGTGGCATTTTATGAAACCAAACCCATGACGACTCCAAAAAAACTTCTGTAAATGTCATGATTTTCTCTGTCATGGTAAAATGTATTACATTGTTTTATGAAACGCAAATTTTCAAAAATCGGTGACATTGTGACAGAATGTCACCCTGTCAACTGTAAATAGTTTTATGAAATAGGCCCCTGGGGCCGAGATGGCTGGCTGGATGGATGGCTGGGGCCTGGGGTGAAGCATTTCGTAAGATCAGTTTTCTACACATGTGTGTAATTTCATATAGTACTGAAATTTCATTTTACGTTTCTCCGCAGACTTTTGCAGTATACTACATATTGCTGTATAGCCTTTTGTGTCACGCTTTTCCACCAGTTCCCCTGTATACAACTATAAGAATTTAACTATTGTGATAAAATATTTGTAGTAGCTAGTGAAAGGGGAAAAAATTCCCGCATATTATTTATTACATGTGTGATCCCTCTGTGTTGACTCAGCAATGTGACAAGTGATGACTCTAATCTTGTGTGAAGAAGATGAATACGCTCCATTTTTTATTCCCAGTTAGTTTGTCAGGTGGAGGGAAAAAATATCCGTGAAATTCAACTGCGCTTATTTCCCCAGACTGGTTGCTTCCATATTAGATAGACCCAACAGAACAACACCCAAAGAATGCAGTATACAGCTTGTAGCCTGTTTGACGCATGTCGTGTATGTATGTATATGTGTGTGTGTGTGTCGTGCCATTCGTTGAGATCTGAGGATTTAACTTGTATACAATACTACTACAGCTTTTATCTTTTGATCATTGCAATGAACAAAATGGGAGACTAGACAACTCATTAGTTTCCTGTTGTCATATGTCATAGTTGTATTTGTTTTCCACTTTTCCTGGCTCGCATTAATAATCTGCTGGGATTCACGCGCTCCCTCGCTTCCTCATTTCCAACTATTAACTATTAATACACGGATATTCTAGTAAGATGCAGGTGTGGCTGGCTGCGTAGTTTGCCAGGTTGGTTAGTTATACTTGGTCACATTTTGACTCAATTATTATCTGCAGAATTCCTTATGCATAGGCAACCATAGGAATATTACTCTTGTCTTATGCATATTCCGTGTAGTAAGTAAGTTTAACTATAATCTTATTGGATACACAAATAAGACAGCAAAGCTCGATGCTGATCATCACATATCAACCATCAATACAAAAAACAGTGAAAGTTATATAATGTAAATACTTACGACATTTTAAGTAATGGAGAAGGAAAAAAATACATCTTGATAGTGATTGTAACCCTTGTGAATGCTATATTAGGATGATAAGTATAAGAAATTATATCTATATATATTATATTCTCTGACAACTCGTGAATTTTCACAACTGAGAACGAAAAATGACAAGTAATAAAATGGTACACTTGAATAAAAACTGACAATTGTTGCTTTCTCCGTGCATTTATTACAGCAGTGTAGTCTAGAGATAGTTGAGTTTGTTTATAGCTAAAACTATTATGATTTTCAACTCCTTTGTGGTTCACTTTGTAGTTTGTCCGCAAAAATTGCTCATTATTTCTGTCAACTAGACTTCCGAATCAAATACAAAGCAATCGGAAATGACATGCTACAAATGGCCTTGGCTGAAAGCATGGAAATCCTTTTAGCAGCCATGGAAAGGATGAAACATCGATGTTTACGATTCTCTTTGGAAGGAATATTTATTTTATGCATCCGCATTTATGGACTTGAACGTGGTCTCACTATTCAGCATCCGTGATATTATTGAAATGGCAATGTTTGTTTTACTACTATTGTATCCTAGTAAATACTGCTGCTGCTGGTACTGCACATAAGGGCGTTTATTGTTTAATATTCTGCACCCAGTAACAGTAACTAACTAAGTCAATACTACTGATGAGATCTCTTATCAGATTTAAATATTGTACATCGTACTTACTATCTATTAGTATTGAATATTGAAATCACCTATTGTATGAGCCGAAAACAATAGGAGCACAAAAGGGAAATCAAATTCTGCATGAAGAGATCCTAACCAACTATAATTTACTATTGATCATTTTTAGTAGCCAACAAAATTAACTTTGGAGCTCAGTCACCTTATAATATTTAGCTCGGCAAGTTCCACACACATGCACATGAGTGATCATTTTGAAGGATTTCACGCGGTTTGTATAACCATGCCGTTGTGCATAGAAAAATAGAAAACCTCATCTTGTTTACATAAGCTCTAGTAGTCTAGTACACAGGGGAAAGTGGTTGAGTAAACAAACGATTACAAAGAGTCAAAAACATTCTACGTATATTCAACAGGCAATAAATTGGGAATCCGTAAAGTCTAAAATTCTTTGTTCATCTTCAAAGTTTCTTTCCCCTGATGGTTGAGCAAATAACTTGTTTGAGAAACACAATCATCTGACATCCTCATGAAAGGTACACATAAATACGCTACAAGCCCATGACTTTCTGATGGCATTAGATATAGGAGCATATGAATGCACGTCAACTTGGGGACAAAGGGGAAATTTGCTGAGGAAAAACACCAGTGGGAAATAAATTGAATTTCTTTCATTCCAATGAGTTCACTCTCCAAGATAAAGAATTCTTTGCCGGCATGTTCAACCCATTACATAATGGGCTGCTACAAAGGTGTGTGACTTAGTAAACAATCGGTAAGCGAAATCAACGAATTTCTACACCCAGCAGGGTAATAAGCACATTATGAGCTGCATGAAATGTCAAATGGTACACAAAAGTCAACTCCCAATTTCAAACTCCGGTTGGCAACGGAATGTAAAATAGCAAAGTCTAGCCAAAGTAAACGATTAACCTCAATTCACAATTTTCTAACCGACTTAAGCTAGGCGAATGATTTGGACAAAGAAATATTGCATTTCCGATGCATTGTGACACTTATAAAGCACAAAAAAAAAATAAACTCTCGTCAGAATCTCACTGGTGTAAATGAAAAAAACGTAACCTGATTTCTGTAGCGAGAGTAGCATTTATCAAAAAATAAATACACACACACACTTCCTGATCTTCGAAAAAAAACTGTTTCAATTTGTGTGGGTGCAAACCTATATTTATTAAATCGTGTTTTCTACCATTCAACTATAAAACCACTGGAATTATTCACCTGATGACCTAGTTTCATTGCCAACCACGTATAAGATTCATGAGCCTGAATATTATACAGGGCAGAATGAGGCCGTTCTCATTCAGACATTCACTACATATTTACTTGATTAGTATGTGGCATGCTGACGGCCAATCCCCGTAATTCATAAAAACAAAGATTGATGATTTGATAAAAGTTTCCCATTACCTAGCCATGGAATGGAACCTACTCATGGGAATTATCAAAAGCAGGGAATCACAATAATTCTTATTTGGCTGTTGAAACTAAATCACCAATGTGATTAAAATGTAGTTAAAGTTTTGAGTGAGTAAAATTGACCAGCTACAGTTCAAGTGAACAAAATATGCAGGAAAGCTTGGTATTATTTGATCTCAACAAAATGCGTTTATTTTATCAGTTTTCACAGTATATTTTGACTGACTCAACAGACTAGATGCTACAATATTAGATTTTTCATGTAATGAGAACTGAAGGAATAAAATCTCTTCTTGACTTCTTTGGCAAAAATGTCAGACTCATTGAATGTGACCACAAGATCGTGTCTTGAGACTAACGGAGACAGTGCATGGTAATTTGAAGAAAACGAAACACTCAAATTCATTTAGTAATTGGCACACTGTCAAATACACATATAATGTACATATTTCATTGATGAGAAACCATAAATGTACGTTCTGTACATAGTACATGGGCATTGCATTTAAGACATTATCACAAACTTAATATTGTAAGTGTATATACAAATATGAGATCCAAGCATACAAATTAATGCAACAAGAGATTGAATAAAAACAAACAGAATGAACATCATATAAGTTGTAGACGAATAGAATATCTTGTTAGAAATCACAATTTGCTCACACTGTATATATTAGTTTCTACAAAATGTACAAACCTCATTTTACGAAATAACAGAGGACCATATAAAACTGACTAAGTGATCAGAACATCATTTCATCTTCTACATTCGAGAAGAAAATATAATTTCATATACAAAATCACTATATTATAATTCTTTTTTTCGAGCACAAATGAGATTCTCTATTCGGGAAAATAGATATCGCTTGTTTATATATCTTCTCCATTAAATCATTATTAAAAGTAACAATCAACTTTTAAATTCATTAATTTTAACTATTTCCTAATCTTCTCCGACCAATGTGTCTGAAAATGTCATGTTCTCGGGTTTCTGTACACTTGCATAGAATCACAACGCTGCAAGGAGCCCATGTTACTGCTTGGATTGCCTCCTAAAACAATATCACACAATTTTAAATCACAAATATACTGCTCTTCTGAAGTTGAAAACAATATTTTTGTTCACAACATTTTCAATTTTGTTTTCATTCAAACCTAAATTTTTTCTTTCTAGTCTAGGGGTGGCTGGTGGGAGCGTAGTACTTCCATGATTGTATCGATTTGACCTGAGCGAATGATGTCTCGTAACTCCAGACGCAGTGCTGTAACTAGTACCATAAATCGTATTTTGGCAATCGTTGATATAATCAGCAACCAGCCTTGTCATTTCCAGTATCTGCAAAGACAAAGTGCATCCATAATTACATGGCTTATTTCATAAAAACCGTGCACAACATATCTATGACCAAAACAAAACAATTGAGTAGTAGTAACGATAGTTCTTTCATGTATCAATTCATAAATATAAATAATATGATTATTTATCCTTGCCTTGTGCTTTGTCATGCTGCCAAAGAGCAATCTTCTTTTGTGACCATTATCATCCACAACCAACATAAAATGATCATCAATTGCACCTCCAAAGGTCTCCACAACAGCATAGCAGTACTTTGAGATCTGTTGGAGTGTTTGATGGTCCAAAATGGCAATCCCATCTTCACATACAGCAGCAAATACGGTAGTTCCGTCTTCAATAATATGTGTGCCACGAACCTGAACAAAAAATAATATTTTCACAGTGAAAAGTACTTTCTTGGGAAAAAAGTAGACCTAGAAGTAATAATAATAGTTTTTGAGTAGAGAACGTACAGTGACAGTAAATAGAGTTGCACCGAAAAATGGCCACTTTCTTGTACAAGTCAAATAAATGCGGACACAATCATGTATAGTCTTCCCCTTGAGAAAAGACCATTTTTCAGCAAGACCATCACACAGACTTTTGTACTCTTCGGTAGACAAATTCTCCCGATATCGCACTGGATAGTACTTTTCCATGATAAGTGCAACAGATTGAGGACCTCCACTTCCACGGCCTTTATCACTTTTGTAATCTCCCGTGTCAATCTGTAGTAGCACAAAAGAAAGAATGTGGATCCAGCTCACAAATAATTTTACAAGATTAAATTGAGAAAGATATAGAATACTGCTGAATGGTACTGGCATGCCATTTAAAATTGCTTTTACCTGTCCCATGAGGGCAGCAAGTTCTAGCGCCAGTTCTCTTGTAAGCGGAAATCGTCCGGTGACTACGGCTTGGTTCGTCTGAAAGCAGAGAAGCAATCGTTCTTTGTCTGATTCTTGTAAGATTTCTGATCTTCGATAAGTTCTCGATTTAAAGCTCAGTGATACTGCACGCCTCGTTTCGAATTTCCCAGAGCCACGTTCTCTCAGAATTGTTTCCCATTGTGAAATCACGTCACATATCTAAAGCAATATTTTCTTCTGTTCAATGTTTCATATCAAGTTCAATAAGTTCAATAAAATTTTTGGAATCAGAGCTGCAATCTTACAGCAGGTATACTTAAAAAACTCAAGTCATTCACACATGAAGTCAAACTCAATAACTACACTATTAGGTAAACTACTCGCATAGGTGTCTGCCTATGCAGGCCTTATTTGAACCTTTGAATGAATGCTACTCCACTCTTCCATGCTTACAGTACATTACTACTACTTGTAATTATTTGTGACAATCAGTATACAAACCCATAAATAGTCACTACACAATACATCGCCTACTTATTTACCTTATCCTCTGGTTTCAAAGAGTATTCAACATCCTTCTCAAAAGGATCATCCTCAAATAAAGCAAATCCAGAGAGCAGTGGCTCTCTGCATCCAATATCATGACACAAAGCTAACAAGAATTCTTCCACTGTTGTTGATCCATCGAATCCCACCACCTAAAAAATCAATTCCAAAGTAGATTCAACCCCCCATCATACACATTACAACGCAAAAATTGTTTTCTAGTTCCCAGTCCAATCAATATGGTATTCAAACCTGGTAAGCTCCATTTAGGAAATGCACAGGAACAGAATGAGGAAGGGAATGATGAAATGGATTCTTCATTAAAATGGACAGCACTTCCACTCGGGATGGCTTGAAAAGACGTGAACCATTAGCCAAAGTGCGTTCAATAGAACGTTGACAGTAAGCCGCATACTTTCCACTTTCACTCCTATAGAAAAACAAAAGCAAAGAGAAAGGAACACCATCATCATCTATCCTCATTAATTTCCTTTCGTACACGATTTCAGGACAAAATGAGTCCAGCATGGTACGCACAAAGGACACTTAACAATAAAAACAACAGCATCTGAAAAATCACTAATCCAGAGAGTGAAATATTAGTGAAAACACCGGAAAATCTCCGACAATAGCACAACCGATAATTTCTTTTAAACTATTTACTATCCAAACAAACTACTCTGTCTCACAAAAACAATAGGGGTACACCTGAAGCCCTGTACTATCGTAGATTTCTACATGGCGTACATCTCCCAGCCAATTAGAGAAGATTACCACCTCTACCTACTGATCCGATTGGCTGGGATGTGTACGCCATGTAGAAATCTACGAAAATACAAGGCTTCAGGTGTACCCCTAATTATAATAAAATCTGCTGACGGAACAAGGCATCTCATTTTTATTCTATTTAAGGCCACAAGTTGATAAAAATGCATCCTCGAAGACTCACTTTGTATCCACATTTCGGGCCAGATGTTGCTTCAAGTACCAAAGCAATTTACTATTCTTGGGCAAAAACAATGACACGGCTAACGACAGTAGTTGCCATCCTTGTAAATACACAAAGTTCCGGACGCCTGATTTTTCTCCACCAGTGAGTGAGCGATGGTGATGATGATGATTTTGATGGTTGTGAGTCGAAAGCAGAGGGGAAGATGGGACTGAAGATGAAGCTCCTTGTTTTGTGCTATTCTTTTTGGATTTAGCGGGAGATGTTCGACTGGAGGAGCAAGTAGTATTCCCACCAACAGGGCTGCCATTTAATCCACGAGCTGATCGACTAGGACTAGGGCTTTTGATCTTGGTACCACCATTACTGATAGCTAAAGTGCTACTGGTGTCTCCAGTACTGCGCTTAGAACCGTTTGAGGCAGATCCATTACTCTTCACACTTCCATTCCCAGTAGGAGCGACACTGCTGGACCCGGAGAGCGGATCATTATTGGCGTCTCCTCGTTTTTTGCTCCGCACAGCACTGGGACTAGAGTTGGTTCCATTTTGATTAGACGAGGAGGATGACACGTGGTTGGAGGAATGTAGCTTCCCGTTCTGACTGCTGTTGTTGGACGATTCGCACATGAACAAGGATTGGGTTGCGTTCAAGAAGAAATGCTACATTGAATACAATAGTTAATTAGTTAGTTAGGCCCCTTTATTTACTCCTCAGTAATAATTAATAATAGTTAAATATAAATTTCCAAATCTAATTAGGCACATACTATCTCACACACAAGTGATAAAAGATATAATACCCAGAAAATCCGGACATTAAAAACAATTCCTATTTGAAAAGTCTAGTTGTTCGCGTCTTAAACTTTGCAAAGAGAAATTAATTCCCTCTTGATTTTACTGTAATGTGCTCTTTGAGAATCAGAATTCTATATGATATTATTATTTAATTCAGCATGGTATGTCTTACCCTAGAATGTTTAATCTTATTAAAAGTTCTACTGCCAGATTGTGCGAAATGTTTCATTGAGATGGGCCTTGACGTTTGCTTCACTAGAGCACAAATGAGTTCAGCCTGCAACTCAGAATACTCTAAACAAAGTTGAAGAGCATTTTGAGCGAGGACAACATGGTAGTCGATTCCAGAGGAGTCCAAAGGCACCGACATGAACAACTGGCAAGACTGCAAAAGACATATAATCAAGAAGTTAATAATTAAAAGCCTCAAATGAGCTCTCATGAGATTCCCCATCTCATACAAAGTTCACAAGTGTAGTGATGAATAATTGAAATGAATACAAACTGGGAATCTGAAACTGCTCATAGCATTTTAGGAACAAGAGTTTTCCATTTACCATACAGGAAGGAAACAAAGACAGACTTTCTCTACATTCTGCAAGCAGATAAACATAATTTTTTCTTGCTCCGTTGTTGCATTAAAAATTCTTTTCCCCCATATAATAATTTAAAAGGTCTGTTCTGTTATAACTTTCACCTACTGGTTCATTCTTTTTAAATCCAAATGGTGCCAAAAAACTTTTCTGATTAAAGTTCAAAGACCCAACCCAACCCAACCCAAAAATACTGCGGTTGCCAAATAATATGGTCAAACTTCCCAGATGTTCTTATAATGAATAAAGACTAAAAGTTCCCAATAATTTCGTTACAAAAATTACCTTAAACAACTTGATAGCTTCATTTTGCAAAGCCTCAGAACTCAGTGAAGTCAACGGCGTTGTTATACTTTCTTTACTATGCAGTAAAAGAGGATTCTTCCATAAACTGGAATCTGAAAAAAAAATTAGCATCGTACACATATAATATAGCATGAGATAAAACTCATTTTCTATCCAATAATAATTCCATCCAGACTGTGAAGGTCTACCACATCTAATATACATCAGGATGATCATTTTGCCTGAGAAATCATGCAAACACGCATTAGTGATGATTACAACTTGGAAACATTGTTGAGTTAACGATCATCCCAACACTTGCTATTCCCACACGATTCTCAAATTAAGGTCTACAGTAACTAAAAGTAGTAATCATACAATGAATCCATGCATGCATGCATAGCATTTAGCTTACTCGGATCGCCGTCAACTTCCATAAGTTTATGGATAAGCTGCTCAAACTGTGTTCCAGCACTAGGCCCTTTCCCTGAGACTATGGTCAAATGGTACAGCCACCCATCCTGAAAGATAATTCAAATTAATGTATAATGTATCCAAACACATTTACCATTTAAGTACAGCTAAATATGTTATAAACCAAAAAGTTATATGCTAGAACACTACATCGTTTTATAGCCTCAATATTGAGGCTATGAAAAATAATGCGAAATATTCAGCAAGCACAACTACTCGGCTCCTCCAGCTAATATTTCTGTGCTTGTGTGTACTTACTTTATCTTGTTTTGTAGGCATGTGTAGATAAATAGGGCTTTGATGGCTAGGGAAAATTCCGATCGTTAGTGTGTCTGATGAGCTGTTATTCGTCAGTTCGTCTTCCTTCTCATCATTATCTGAATCGGAAACATTATGATCCACATCTTCCACTCGAGCGTCTCGCATATTGATTTGCCCGGTAGCAGCCTAAACAAAAGATTCACGCAAAGAAAGCAAGATGAAAGGTTGAAAGATAAACTGCACCAAGATTGGTAGCTAACAATTAAAAAAGCCGATAAGTTGCGTTCAGCAACATTTAGTGGTCTGGTACAGTAGAAGACATCGTTATTTGTTCAGATTGGGCTCCTTACTCCCATTATCACAATATACAAACTTAGGAAAGCACAAAAACCCCATAAATTACGTCCTCAGGATAATTAATGTCAGGTGAAATTAGAAAGATAAAAGAAGTGTGGAATTAAATAACTTATTATTCTGGGATCGATCGAATCCTACCTCAAAATGGCAAATAACGGCTGTAGAATTCTTAGTGTTTCCAATTTCAACATTCAGAATGAAAACATGAAAACATTCAGCGTATACTATACTAACTATATCACCCTTCATCTAGTAATGATGACCAAAATCATTGTGACTAAAAGGCAACTTTAAAATAATGGATTGCTTTATCTTTTCGATTTTTATTCCTACTTTTGGGTAGCCGACCCAACCTTTTGTTTTATTACTGAGAGTACTTTGCACGCAAGGAAATGGAAAACTGTTCTACACTGAGTGGGTGAGTATCAGTGTACCATGTAAAAGTAAGAGCAATGGAGGTATTAAACATAGAGGTAGTAATGAATACTCCATTAC
>Ga0210040_10004239_pt1 | contig 18861 bp, 19 predicted proteins | sample CryGeyCG12114_NA_FD_185462 | JGI IMG/M metagenome (GOLD analysis project Ga0210040, IMG submission 185462) | Groundwater microbial communities from aquifer - Crystal Geyser CG19_WC_8/21/14_NA (SPAdes) (version 2) | ecosystem: Environmental > Aquatic > Deep subsurface > Groundwater | place: USA...
CAATAAAGCCACGGTTATTACGCCGGGAGAAGTAAAAAAAGTGCGGGCAGAAACCAAACTTACGCCCGGCGGCGAAACGCTGCAACGGCTGGAGATACTAAAAGGATACCGCAATACGCAACGAAACTTTCAGGATTAAAATCAAGCTTTATGTTGAAGAAACTGGTAGTTATGCTCTTACTGGGATATGTATGGTTGCCGAATATCTCGCTTATGGCGCAGGCCGAAGCAGTTACCAACAGTTTCGGAATGGAGTTTGTGCTGATTAAACCCGGCAGTATGTTAGTAGGAAAATATCAGCCTACTGTAGGCGAGTATAAGCCCCCGGTTGTTCGTGCCGGGGAACAGCCCCAGTGGGTTTTGCCGCCGAAGGCTTATAAAGTAGCGGCGAAGATGGCGCAAGAAGCCGCCAAACCGGGCTTTACCGTAACTATTAAACGCCCGTATTATATTGGTAAATTTGAGGTTACGCAGGAGCAATGGCAAAAAGTGATGGGGAATAATCCGGCTTTTTTTCAGGGCAGCCGGGTGAAAGATGATACGGGTAAACATCCCGTAGAAAATATTACCTGGCAAGATGCCCAAACCTTCATTAAAAAACTCAATAAACTGGATAAAGAACATATCTATTGCCTGCCAAATGAATTTGAGTGGGAGTATGCCGCCCGCGCCGGCGCTGAAGATGATATTCTCTGGGCGAATGCCCGGAAAATGGGAATAATATCTGAGCAAATCACTCGCGCAGTCGGCTCAAAAGAACCAAATGCCTGGGGAATTTACGATATGATTGGTAATGTGTGGGAATGGGTGCAGGATTATTACAACGACAAAATATTTGCCGATCCGGTGCCTCCGCAATCTGGAAAGGAGCATGTGTTAAAAGGCGCTTCCTTTACCGGCGATGCCAAAAATGCCACTTACCTGACCCATGCTGCCGGTCCGGGCAATGGCTTCGATGTTGGTTTCCGCATTGTGATGGAAGTTAGATAAAAATTATTTATCGAGTAAAATAGCAATCATGCGGTTAAAATTTATACCTGTTATAATTCTTTTTCTATTTTTTTATTATTCAGCACTTGCCCAAGTGCCAAAAGGATTTAAGCCGATATTCAATGGTAAAAACCTGAAAGGCTGGCACATCAGCCGCACCACGCACCAGGGTACTACGCCTAACTTCCACGTAGAAAATGGATATTTGATTGTAAAACAGCAGCCTTACGGTCAGGGTGGGGTATTGTTAACTGATAAAAAATACCAGAATTTCGAATTATACCTGGAAGCTAAAATTGATTCGTTTAGTAACGGCGGCATATTTATCCGGTCATCGGAAAGCGGGATTGCTTACCAGATTGAGTTCGATGAATCGGCGGGCAGTACCGGAAATTTATACGGCGAGCGTATGCCGGTAAGTAAAGTGATGCAAGCCACCGAACGGGCGAAAGCCTGGAAAGCCAATGACTGGAATTCGTTCCGGATAAGAATGGTAGGGGAGATACCGCATATTACGCTTTGGATAAATGGCGTGCAGATATGGGAAGTAAAGCAGCCTAAAAATGATTTTACGGCTGGCGCTGTTGCCGGTATGATCGGGTTACAATCGCATTGGACGGCCTTATTCTCGCCGACGGCCGGCGATTGGAATGGATTAAATTCCTGGGCTCCCGGAGCGGCTCATCGCTTTCGCAACATTGCTATAAAGGAATTAGATAAGAACCTAAAGGAGTAATATTTATTGCATTTACCAAAAGTGTTAGTGATTTGCTACCTGTAAAGTGGTTTTAATCTTTGGCAATTAATCGGCGATCGGCCAGCGCCGTGCCGCAGGTAGGGCAACTGCCAGCTATATTACTATCACTGCCGGTGCATTTTTGCGGACAATAAAAGTTTAATGAATAGCGAGCATCTTTATCAAATTTTGCAATAATACTTTTGCCATCTACTTTAAACGTAATAATAACGGCCGTGTGTGCATGCCCTTTCATCGGCACCTCAAAGTACGGATTGGTGCCGGAAGTTAAGCGCTGACTACCAGTAGTCTGGTCGCCGTCCCGGAAAATTGCTAAACCAGTTACCCCGGCTAAATCAATGCTCTTCTCCCGGATGTCGAGAAGATAAACAATATATTTATTTGGCTCCGCCACTAATTCAATATGGTAATCGCCGGCTACTTTTACCTGGCCGCCGTGGTGGGCCTGATGCGAATGCGCAGGGGCCTCGGCGTGGGGCCGGGAACCATTTTGTTGAGCCACGACTACCCCGGTACTAATCAGGATAATCAAAAAACCTAAACTTGCTGCGCGTTTAATAGCTTTGGAAGTCATTTCTTTATCTTATATTTCAGATAGTAACTATACGTATTTAAAAATTTTCCGAATACCTTGTTATCAGGATAGGAATATCTGAATTAATAAATAGATAATCAAATTTGAGGCCAGCTTCTTACCGGAATAAATAGATTATATTTTAAAGTTATTCGAAATTCTTGTTTAAGTCCTGTAAACTAGTTGAAACCTGCGGCTAATGGTGGTGTTGCTGATTCGATCCGGTTTGGTTCATGGGCATCAGGGAAGGGGTAATACGCAAATAAATCTGTCCGGACACCGGCTGCCTGCCATAAAATGGCTGTAATGTTTTTTCGGGCGCATACAAGGTTCCCTGCACCCCAATAGCCAAATCAGTATTAAATTTTTGGGCAAGAACCCGGCTCGCACCTAAGGTAAGGGCGTGTACATTATAAATACCGTGCTCCTCGTTTAAATCAGGTTCTGTTTCCGGCAATGCTAGTTCGTGGGTAGATTTCTGAATAAATTCATACCGGCCGTATACATCTGTTTTGTTTAAATGCAGGTTCGATTCAGTTAAAAAAGAATGCTCCACGTGTTCTCCCTCGCCCTTGTTCAAACCCCAGATGACCGAGGCCGTAATATTGCGTTGCCCGGTGAGCAAATTGCTGTATAAAGCCGAAGCGGTGGTGCGGTTAACGTTTTCGTCGGGAGAAAAGATTTCGGGGCTATTAAGATAGGCCTGGGAGAATTGCAAAGACCACTGATCGGAAGGGTTCGCGCTTACCCGGTACGAATAAGAATCAAACCGGGGTTTATCAAAGCCAAACCGGTTTTCGTTTGGTTCCCTACCGGTAAAAGCTGAACCTTCCAATTTCAGGTTTTTGTACCGGAACCCCAGCGTACTCACTCCAAAAACAATATGCGTGGCATCCTGCCAATGGTGCCCCAGAGTGGCATCCGGGTTGCTGTACGCCGAAATCCGGTGCATAAAGGCTGGTGGACCAATAGCGGGTTCGCCCGGAAAACCTAAGTAACCAAATACATCCATGTCCTGGTTCAGCATGTGGGTATATCCTATTGAAACTTCGGAAAATAAATCGTGCGGATGCTGCCGGTCGATGAGGGGCTGGTCTTGAAAGGTTTCGCCCGATTGAAACAACAACGGGTAACCGTTGCCGCCTTCCGTCAGAATATCCAGCGATAGCATTACGTGAGTGCTAAATAATCCGCGCTGCCCCACCGGACGTTGCGCCATTAACATAAACCAATTGGGGGAGCCAAACTGAGCACTGCCGCGTTTGGTTTTATTGCCTATATTCTGGTGCGTATACCGCGGAAATATTGCGCCGTGAAACATGAAGTTCCAGGTAGGCGTGTGTTTCATGTAAGCGTACATCGGGGTAGCATCGGGCATCCAGGAAGTACCGGAACCATTGCGGGTCATGGGTAAATTCCGGGAATAAGAATGCGACATGGTTTGCATACCGGCCATGGGTTGTTCCTGCATCGTGCTGTCTGTTCCGCCCGGGTGCATGGTATGGTTTGCATGACCGGTAGCCGGGGAAGTAGGAGTAGTGGCCGGGTGCGTCGGTTTTGGCTTGGAAGCGTTCTTGGTGGTATCGGCAAGTAATGTTGTTCTTTGTTTGATTGATTTCTTCTGCTTCGGTGCTGGTGAGGTATGGTGTTCGTGGTCCGAGTGTTGTGCCCAGAGATAAAAAGGAAATATAGATAGCAGGAATAAAAGGGATATATGCTTCATTTTACTATAAAACGTATGAATTTATTTTGTAAAATTAACGCAGACCAATGCCATTAGTTTAATACCATTTGGTGAAAGGTTTACATAATTCAGTATAAAAGGTCAGCAGTTTTTAGAACAGATTATAGCCGTTACTTCTGCCTAGAGAAAAAAAATTGTATAAATATTAGCGTTAATCAGATACAGCGAAAAGTAATCTGTATCAAATTATGGCGTCCAAAGAAGTGCGGGAGGGAGCAACGGCCTGCTTAAATTCACTTACCGAAAGCCCGGTTATTTTTTTAAACTGGGTAGATAAATGCTGCACACTGCTGTATTTTAGGCCGAAAGCTATTTCACTCAAGGTAAGCTGCTGGTAACTCAAAAGCTCTTTTACTTTTTCGATTTTGAGCTTGATAAAATATTTTTCAATGGTGGTATTTTCCTGGTGGGAGAATACTTTGCTCAACTGCTGATACGGGATATTTAGTTTATCCGCCAGAAAAGACGACGTGGTTACAGGTTCGTACTCCGTCTGATAATGCTCCAGGTAATGGATTAAAAGCGCTTTTATCTTTTCCACCAATTGCTTTTCCCGGTCGTACAGCAATTCAAAGCCTTCCGCTACTAATACATTATTTAAGGTCTCTAAATCTAACGTGTTATTGGCCCCAATTACGGCTTCGCCTAGTTTTACATCATTTACTTGTAGGCCCGCCTCCGTTAATAGCCGTTGCACGGTGCTGATGCAGCGCGGGCAAACCATATTTTTAATATGTAAAGAAGTCGTATCCAAAGTGCGTATAGCTAACTACTTATTTAACAGATAAAATACTTTATCTGTTCACAAATTTATTCATTAAGCGGTTTACTAACGGAACAATACCCAAAACCATAATGCTGATTAACAGAAATACCACGAGTAAACACCAGAACATGCGGCTAAAAAAATCGTCGGTAAAGCCGAATAAATAAATATTGAGGGCCGTGGAGATAAAGAAGCTGATGAGAAAGATAACGAGTAAATTCCGGAGCAGTTCTTTCTGATTAAAAGTTGGATTGTTTTTTTTCCTGCTTTTACCAATTGGGGCTTTTTTCCTGGACGAAGAGCTTTTCATTTTTTAACTAAAATGTAAGTTTACTTAATTTAAATAAATCATCTGCTAAAAAGTAAGGGCCGAGGGCCTATTAAGCTTAACTAATCGGGTTAGGCTTGCGTAAACCAATCTTATTAAATATAAATCTGGTAGAAACCTGATTTTGAACAAAGCTTTTTATAGTACGATTCTAAAGACAAAAACATCATGAAAATAGTAGCTGAAAAAATCCGGACCTGGGTGCTGGTTCTATTTATAAGTACCGGCTTGGGCCTATCGGCTTGCAGCACCGGTACGGGCGAAGGAGAAACCAACGTGGAAGAAGCAGATGCAAAAGACCGTAACCCCAACGAGCATAATCCCAATCAGCCCCAACCGCAAACGAGCACCGACACCGTTGACATGGACAATGCTTACGAAAAAACCGATGGAGATAAAGGCGTGCGCGATAAAGATATGGATGGAACCGCGGATCAATAACGAATTATAATCAAAAGGAAAAGCCAACCCCAGTAGGGTTGGCTTTTCCTTTTATAAGGTTGCTTTTATAAACCGTAGCGTAAACTGAGATATACCCCACGACCGCGGGTACTAAAACCATTGATTTCCTGGTATGTTTTATTTAACGCATTTTCGAGGCGCAACCCAGCTGCTAACTGCGAAGTAACCTGGTATTTAGCGGTAAAATCAAAGAGAGTATAATCACTTAAACCGGTGGTGCCCAAAGCGCCGTAGGGACCGCGGCCGGCATCATAGAAAATATCTGAACGCGTACCAGCGTAGCGGCCATCAATCCGAAAGGCCAATTTTTCTGTAGGTTTATAAGTTACATTTAGATTAGCGGTATTTGGCCGGCGGGTAAGGCCTTTTACTTCTACCTCGCTGTTTATAAAACTACCGGTATTGTACAATTGTACCTGGTTGCTTTGGGTTTGTGAAGTCTTAATATCCGCCGGGTTAATATTTAAATAGCCGTTTACTAGATTAATATTTCCGCCAATTTGAATTTGAGGATTGAGCTCCGAATTAAAATCCAGTTCGATGCCCCGGCTTGTTTGGCGACTCAGGTTCAGATACGTGTCTCCCTGGTAATCTAAATAAGAAAGTTCAGTTGTTGGGGTGTTGCCCGACCAAAGATACACGTACTCAATGGTGTTTTGAACCTGGGTGCGGAAAAAGGATACCCCTATTCGAGTAGTACCCCAGGTTTGTTTAAAACCTATTTCGTACGAAGTAGAAGTTTCGGCCTTTAAATTTTGATTGCCCCGGGTAATGCCCGCCTTGCTGCCAATCTCGGGTGAGTAAAGTTGGTAAAGCGAAGGCGCGTTAAAGCCGGAAGCCATTACAACGTACAATAAAGTACTGGGAGTTAGTTTATAGCTCGGGTTTATTTCGAAAGTAGTATAATTGCCAAACTTGCTGTGCCGGTTAAATCGCCCGCCTATGGCTAAAGATAAATCTTGGAGTTGCTCGCTCAGTAAACTTCCGTTTAAGTCGAAGTGCGCAAAAGCACTATTCGTAGCTACATGTAAGTTCAGCGTATCCAAGTCAGCCCGCGACTCATAAACGCCAAAAGCGCTATTCGAATAATAATAACTGCGGTTATTCATGGTTTCGGCGTAATGGCCCAGACCCACCACCGCCTTTAGTTTGGCACCGGTAAAGTTTAGTTGCAATTCGTCGGTGGTGGTACTGCCTTGGCCTCCGCTCGAACTAAAAGTCTGATCGCTGTTACCGGCGGCATCTACGGCCGAGGAATCATCGGTGGTTTCCCGGAACATGCGGGAGTAGCCGCCAATATATTGCACTTGCGTGGCCGCGCTTATTTTGTACGCGGCTCCGTACGTAAATAAATGGCGTTTAAAATCAACCGTGGCGTTGTCATCGTCGATATAAGCTCTTTTGTCAAAATCAGTTTGCATAGCCGTATTTTTATACGAACCATATACGTCCCATTTATCCGTGCGATAACCTGCTTTGCCGGTTAAAACCAGCCGGTTAAAATCATCCTGATCCCGCTGGTTATACACATTCGCGCGGGTTACCGTATCTACGGTAGCATCCAGGCCATTTATTCTCTGATTAGCGATTTGGGTGTTAATATAATAACCACTTTTCCAGCCATAACTCAACCCAAGTTTCTGACCGAATAAACTGGTGCCGGTGCCAAATTTACCAACCTGTAATTCCGCCACCGGATGAAAACCGGACTGGCTGTTTTTGCGGGTAATAATATTAACCACTCCGCCAATGGCCGATGATCCGTAAAGCGTGCTGTGGCTGCCCCGCACAATTTCTATCCGGTCGATATCAGCTAAACCTAGTTCCGATAAATCGAGGGCATTATTCACTGCTGAAGGGTCCGTTATCCGTACGCCGTCGATTAGAATAGCAGTTTGATTGCTGTTGCTGCCGCGCAAAAATATACTCTGGGTCATTCCCGGATTCTGGCCCGCGCCTACCAAATAAATGCCGGCTTGTTTGGCTAATAAATCGCCTACGTTCAGGTAATTAGATTTCTGGATATCAGCCGCCGAAATAACGGTAATGCCCCGGCCCACTTCTGCCGGGTTTCTTTCGGAGCGGGTGGCTGAAATAATTACTTCCGGTATCAATTTCCCGCGCAAGGAATCAGTTTGTTGGGCTTGGGCGTACGCCGGAGAGAATATCGCCGTACCTGCCGCTATCCAGATGCGGATAGCTAAAGTTTTCTTTTTCATTTTAATTAACTGGTGAAACGAAGTAATTAAAATGCCAGCGGTAAAATAAAAGGACGCGAAGGAACTGATCAGGAACCTGGAGCAGTCTTGCTTTTTACCCGAAAGCATTAACTTTTTTAAGATGGCAGGTCTCCTGGCTTTCTTCGGTTAGTTTGGCCTTCCCATTCTGGCAAAGCAGAACAGTGGCGTAAGGAGTAAACTAACTTTTTTAGAAGATTACAGTTGCGGGAACAGCCCAGGTATTACACCTGATTCCCTTTTAAGATTTGCTTTATAGACAACAAAGTAAATCACCAATCTTGCCGCAAAGGTAAAGAAAGCGATCCGGAGGTGCAAATCTTTTTAAAGCTGTTAATTAATTAGATAGATTTGCGGCTACTCGGCAATAAGTAAAGGGGGGGAATATCTATTCGTTAGGTATTTTTAGTGATTTTCGGTTGGTATAAAATAGAGTTGGCAGAAAAAGGTTTATATCTGGTGAGGTAAGATTACAGCAGTTGTTCGCTGCCATATTTCTTAATTTGTTAACATATTAATATTATGCTTTTTTAATTTTGTGTAGCTTACGATTTTATGTACTTTGCCCAGATAAGTGAATCAACCTAAGCAAGAAGTTGGCAGCAATTGCAAAACTAAGAAAATGACTTTAGAAGAACTTGGAAAAGGTTACTATATATGTGACGGAGAAATTCTTGCTATAAAAGTTAATCTGGACTACTCATCTGATGATTTTTCTAATGTTAAAGTTGAATTGAGAGTTAGAAAAAGAAAAACAAAAAAGCTGTCTGAACCTTGTACTGTAGAATTGACTTTTATCCAAGTGCGAGATATTCGACTATATGAAGATTTTAAAAGCGGAAGAGATTACTCCGATATAGTTTTAAATAAATTGGAATCAGGACAAATTTATTTATCCCTAGACCCATATGGAAATAGTGGAGAACCTCACGAGGATGATAATTTAGTAGTAATTGGCAATGAAATACTAATAGAAGAAAAGTAAAAAGAATAACAGCTGCCAACACAATGTATACTAAACGCTTGCTTCGGACTTAGCATACACGTAGTCGCTATATTAAATATTAATGGTTGCCTTCCAAATTTTCCGATTAACGCAGCAGTAGTTTCAATCCTGGTCAATTAACTCTAAAATTCAGGAACAGAAAGTTCGCTTTAAATATGATTGATTAAGAAAGTATTAAGAATAATTATAAAATAAAATAATGGCCCGATTAAATTTACTAGAAGAAACCCGATTTGAGAAGTTGCCCGTAACCGTATATGTCGACCAACAGGTGGCCTCTAAAGTGGTAGCGCAGCGGATTGCGGCGTTAATTCGGCGCAAACAGGCGCAAGGCGAAGTGGCTGTGCTGGGGCTGGCTACCGGCGCTACTCCCGTGCAAGTTTACGCCGAGTTGGTGCGGCTGCACCGGGAAGAAGGCTTAAGCTTCCGCAACGTGGTCACCTTTAACTTGGATGAATACTATCCCATGCAACCCTCTGCGCCCCAGAGCTATGTTGCCTTCATGCATGAGCAACTCTTCGACCACATCGACATTGCCAAGAACAGTATTCACATTCCCGACGGTACGTTGCCGCCGGAAGAAATTCACGCGTTCTGTTTAACTTACGAACGCCAGATTGAACAACTTGGCGGTCTGGATCTGCAAATTTTGGGTATTGGCCGCACCGGTCACATTGGCTTCAACGAACCCGGTTCGGCCCCCAATTCCGGCACCCGTTTAGTCACACTCGATGATCTGACCCGCCGGGATGCTTCCCGGGATTTTGGCGGGAAAGAAAATGTGCCCACCAAAGCTATTACCATGGGCATTGGCACCATTTTTAAAGCCCGCGAAATTATTCTGATGGCCTGGAACGGTAAAAAAGCGGCTATTATTAAAAAAGCGGTAGAAGGCGAAATATCCTCCGAAGTACCGGCCACTTACCTGCAACTTTCCGACAGCGTGGAGTTTGTGCTGGACCAGGACGCAGCAGCTGATCTGACCCGTTTCAACACGCCTTGGCTCGTGAAAGATTGTGTTTGGGACGAAAAGCTCATTAAAAAAGCCGTAATTTGGTTATCTTGTAAATTAAATAAACCCATTCTGAAACTTACGGACGACGATTACAACAACCACGGAATGGCGCAACTAGCTACCGAGCAGGGACCAGCCTACACCATCAACATCGACGTGTTTAACAAGCTGCAGCGCACCATTACGGGTTGGCCCGGCGGCAAACCTGGTTCCGACGGGCAACAACGCCCCGAGCGGGCACAGCCGGATAAAAAGCGGGTACTCATTTTTTCGCCTCATCCCGATGATGACGTTATTTCCATGGGCGGTACCTTTATTCGGTTAGTGGACCAGGGACACGATGTGCACGTAGCGTACCAGACATCAGGAAACACGGCCGTTTGGGACGACGATGTGCTGCGTTACATGGAATTTGCTTTGGACTTTAACCAGAGTATCGGCCAGGACGGTGAAAAAATACAAACCTTGTACACCGACATGCGCCGGTTTATCGAGCAGAAGCAGCCCAATCAGGTAGATGCACCCACGATCCGGAATGTAAAAGGCTTTATCCGCAAGACCGAAGCTATTGCGGGAGCGCGTTATGCGGGTTTGCAAGATGATCACATTCATTTTATGGCCTTGCCTTTCTATGAGACGGGCAAGACGATGAAGAATTCGGTATCGAATGAGGATATTGAGTTAACCATGAAGTTGCTGCAAGAGATAAAGCCGCACCAGATATTTGCCGCCGGCGACTTTGCCGATCCGCACGGCACCCACGTGGTTTGTTTTAATATTATATTAGCGGCCATGCACCGGCTGCGGGAAAAAGAAGCCTGGACTGAAGACTGCTGGTTGTGGATGTACCGCGGAGCGTGGCACGAATTTGAAACCCACGAGATTGAGATGTCCGTACCTTTGTCGCCGCAGGAAGTAGCGCGCAAACGCAACGCTATTTTCAAGCATCAATCGCAGAAAGACCGGCCGGTGTTTCCGGGCGATGATGAGCGGGAGTTCTGGGTTCGGGCCGAGCAGCGTAACCGCGAGACCGCCCACAGCTACGACAAATTAGGCCTGGCCGACTACGAAGCCATGGAAGCTTTCGTTAAATGGAAATTCGATTAACTTAAACTTTATCAATATAAAAAGCCGGTGAGATAATTATTTCACTGGCTTTTTCATTCAGGCGTATTGTCCATTATCCGGTTGTATTTTATAAACCAGCAAACAACTTCGTGATGCCTGCGGTTACTGTTTTTTGTAGTTGGGCTTCTTTTTCTGGAATAACGGCTTCTGCCGATCCTTGCCAAATCATGGCGTTATTTTTGGCGTCTACCAAGTCAATGGTGGCCGTGCCTTGCTTGTACCGTCCTACTTCTATCTCACGGCTTTGCCAGGTGTAGCGGCGTTGGCCAATATAGCGGGGCGCATCTTCCCGGAAATTGGTTTGGCGGGTCTGTACTTTTTCGGTAGTGACCACCCCAATATTCACCAGTAAATCGGGGTTAGTGGGGCTCAAGCTTAAACCTTTGGCCATTAACTCCTCCTGAACCGCATTCTTTAATATATTAATGCGGTTTTGATAAGATTCGTCAACCGGTTCGCCGTTGGTAGTTACTTCGTAAAAGTTAAAGGTTTTGTATTTAGTTAGAGCAAAGCCCGGCGCGGCCTGCGTACTCTTCACGCGGGTGCTGATACAGGCTGGTAAACTGCTCAAAAATATTATTAGGAAAAGGAGATTTTTCATTATTTTGATTTCATCTTTTAACGACTAACCAAATAAGAGGTTGAGATTTCTAGTTATCAGTACTAATTTGTTCTCGGGCCAGGAAAAACAAGAACTTCAAATTCAACTCTGGCCCTGCAGCCGCGTACCAATCTGAACAAAAAACACCAGCGGATAATTGCTATTTTAAATGACGAAAATTACTAATACGTTTTACCAGCGATCTGATGTGGTACAGATGAGCAAAGAGCTGTTGGGTAAATACTTGTTTACCAATATAGATGGCCAATTAACCGGGGGAAGAATTGTGGAAACAGAGGCCTACTGCGGGGAAAATGATTTAGCCTGTCATTCGCATTCGGGCCGCCGAACCGTCCGCACCGAAATTATGTATCACGCAGGAGGTGTAGCATATACTTATTTAATTTACGGCATTTATACGCTTTTTAATATTATCACGAACGTGGCTGGCAAAGCCGATGCTATTCTTATCCGGGCCATCGAGCCAACCGAAGGTATTCCGGAAATGCAACTGCGCCGGAATCTTACGAAAATTGTTCCCAGATTAACAGCCGGTCCCGGCTTACTAACTATTGCCCTCGGCATCACCACCAAACACTACGGCACGGATTTAAGCGGCGATTTAATTTGGCTGGAAGATAGAAATCAACCGGTACCGGATAACGAGATAATGGCCAGTCCGCGGGTAGGAGTGGGGTACGCCGGCACCGATGCTTTATTGCCCTGGCGTTTCCGGTTAAAAGGTAATAAGTGGACTAGCCCCGCAAAATGATAATTAGCAGGGATTAGAAGATAGGAAACAAGTATTTTATTAAAAGTCAAAACTTGTCATAGGCTAGAAATATATATAGATTTAAAAGTTCTATCATTAGAAAGTAGTAGGACTTCAAAATTTATAATTTTAACTTCTATGCAACTTATTATATTCGGTAAGAACTCGGATGATAAAGGCTCCCAGTTAGAAAAGCTTACAGCGTCTATACTCAAGCAACAAGGCTATACATCTGTTTGCACGAATGTTGTATATGCAGGCGCTAGTGAAGTAGATATTACGGCAAAATTCAATCAGCCTTTTATGGGGACTCCAATAGTTCATGATGTTATCGGAGAGTGTAAATCAAATAGCAAAACTATTGCATTACCTGAATGGCTTAAATTTCTTGGGAAAATCTTTTCAGAAGAAGTGAGTGGAAAAAAGGTGCAAGGATGTTTCATAGCACTTTCAGGAGTGAATGGCAATGTAATTGGTCATTATAACACTATTAAAAAATAATAGACCGGATATTGTTTTGATATATGGTGAAACATTACTTATTGTGCTTAAAAATCATTTTGAACTAAGGCCTATTGAAGATATACTTGTTATTGTAAAAGACCTAACCCAAAAACAACCTGTAAATTATGCTGTCTGCTATTATAAGGAAAGATTGTATTGGAGAGTTTCATTTACAGAAAACAGCTATACCTTGTTAAATAATCTTGGAGAACCTATGACAACTATAGAGGCTTCTAAGTTACATGAATATATTATACAAGAGAGTGATTTACTTACCTTAATTGATCTAAAAACTGAGAAAGAGGCTTCTGAAAGAGTTTTTTTATTGAAAAAATATATTGTATGTATCTTACTTATTGAGGATACAGCAATGAATGATAAACAAGTATTAGGTTCATGTAATGATAGATTCGGTAGTAGCCTTCATCGTATTACATTAATAGAAGTACAGGCTAGTTTATTCGAATTGATCACTACTTCTATTCTTTCAAAAAGAAAAGATTTATATGAATTAAAAATGTTTACAGTCAATGCAGATTTAAAGGACGTTGTTAATTTCTACAATTTCTTTCTTTATAAAACATTAGTGCTTCAAGGCTTAATGAGTAAATCATACTCAAAGAAAATTGATGAAAAGTTATTAAATTATATTCTTGATATTCAAGGAGGAATCTCTATTCCAGAAGAAAAATATCATGACTGTTTACAAATATTAAAATGGTCTCCATCTGCGCTAGGTTGGGGCTTGTATCCTGATCCAAATATTATTAATCACAGAGCCAATGGTTCTGCTATTGACCCATTATTTGAGAAGTTTGATACTGATTACTTTATTAAGAAGTTATATGATCTAATCTCCGAGGAGTTTAGGATACGTTATATGAGTAACTACTTTTTTGAGAACTGCGGCCTAACCGAAATTCAAACTGCTTCAACTATTACTATAAAAAGTAAGGTAGGAAGTCAAATTACTGATCAAACAAGAGAAAGGTTAGGCTTGGTTAAAATGGGTGAAGAATATAATAACCAAGTAGAAATTATAAGTATGCTATAAACTAGTTCTTTTGAGTTTGCAAGTTTGCAACTTTATTGTGTAAGGTATGTCATTATAGATATTTTAAAAATTGTTTACATTTAAGCTTTCTCGCAGATAAGAATAATAGGTTTGGCATTTAGATCAGTAGTGGCAAATAGATAAGTATCGCTGCCTTCTTTTAAGCCGGTTTTTTTGCGAATAGCCGCCACCGAATCTGGGAAATTACGAACCGTTATATTGGCTTTCAGATCGGGTAAATAAGAAGCCAGTTCTTTCTTCTGATAGCGGCTGGTGGTTTTAAGTTTGAAAATTCGGCCGGGGAAATCCGGCATCAAGTTTTCGGAAGTATATAAATGGCTGTTCCGGTGTAATTTGTTTAGCTCGAAGTGATTAGCTAACGATTTAAAACCCCCGGCTTTCAGGATGGCAGCATTGGGTTCGTAGATATAGGTTTGGGGTAAAGTGTACGTTACCGGGGCATTTTCTTCGGCCTCGTAATCGAAAGTAAAACGTTGCTGATTAGCTCCTGCTTGCAGATTTATGGTTTCTATCAGAAGGTTGGGATTTTTGGATGCAGCTACGTGATACAAAACTTCTTTGCATTCATTATCCACGGCTACTATATATACTTTTTGTACCGATCCTAATTGCCCAACGGCCTGACTTATATCCAGCATGGGCGAGGTTTTTAGCAGTATATTTTTGCCTTTTGCCAAAAGGGTGGGCAGCAGTTGCACCACATCCGGTTCACAATCACTTAAGTTAAATACTTTGCGGTTGGCCTCATCGCGCCGGGCCGGGTCCAGGTAAATCCAATCGGCCTGAGAGGTAAAATCATTTAAAAAAGCCTGGGCTTCCCCTTGTCGAAATTCAATATTTGTTTTCCCTAACACCCGGGCATTATGAGCCGCAATTTCCACTAACTCAGGTTGACGTTCCAGGTAAATGACGTTTTTAAATTTATCGGCAAAGAAACAACTATCAATTCCTAAGCCACCGGTTAAATCCAGCAACAAGTTGCCGCTCATTAGTTCGGCTTTAAAAGCTGCCGTTTTTTCCGAAGAAGATTGCTCCACCGATACAATAGCCGGGTACCGAACTTGCGGGTGCTGGTACCAGGTAGGTAACTTGTTTTTAATTTTTTGCCTCGCCCGAATGTGCTGCACCAGCAACGGCACGGGCAAATGCGGATACCGGCTGGCTTGCAGCAATAAGCGGTTGGGATCTTCGTTCTCGTGGGCAACCAGGTATTTAATTTCGTCGGGGCTAAACTCTTTCATAAGGATTGCTGTTTTAATTCCGGAAACTTTAAAACGGGAAAAGCCATCCGGTAAACCGTTAAAAGTAGGTTAAGAATCCGCGAGCCGGGCTATCTTGTTATTTAAAACCTAATTTCATAAATTTGCAATTCAAAACTAATAAAGTAATGGTTGAAACTTTCGTAAACTATAAAGTAAAAGATATCTCACTGGCCGAGTGGGGTCGGAAAGAAATTAGATTGGCCGAAGCCGAGATGCCGGGCCTGATGGCTATTCGGGAAGAATTTGGGACTGCTAAACCCTTGGCAGGAGCCCGGATTGCCGGCTGTCTGCACATGACCATCCAAACGGCGGTGTTAATCGAAACGCTGATCCACCTGGGAGCGGAAGTTACCTGGTCGTCTTGTAATATATTCTCTACCCAGGATCATGCGGCGGCAGCTATTGCGGCAGCGGGTATTCCGGTTTACGCCTGGAAAGGGATGAACGAAGAAGAGTTTGACTGGTGCATTGAGCAAACTTTATTCTTTGGCGAAGAACGTCAACCATTAAACATGATTTTGGATGATGGCGGCGATTTAACGAACATGGTTTTGGATCGCTATCCGGAATTAGCCGCGGGTATTAAAGGTATCTCGGAAGAAACAACTACGGGTGTTCACCGCTTATACGAGCGCGTAAAAGCCGGTACATTACCATTGCCGGCCATTAATATTAACGATTCCGTTACCAAATCTAAATTCGATAATAAATACGGTTGTAAAGAATCGTTGGTAGATGCAATCCGTCGCGCAACTGACGTGATGATGGCCGGAAAAGTAGCCGTTGTAGCTGGTTACGGCGACGTTGGAAAAGGTTCGGCGGCTTCTTTACGGGGTGCTGGTGCCCGCGTTATTGTTACCGAGATCGACCCGATTTGTGCCTTGCAGGCCGCTATGGATGGTTTTGCCGTTCGCAAAATGGAAACAGCTATTCTGGAAGCAGATATTGTAGTAACGGCTACCGGTAACTGCGATATTATCCGGGGTGAACATTTTCTGGCTTTAAAAGACAAAGCCATTGTTTGTAATATTGGTCACTTCGATAACGAAATCGATATGGCCTGGTTAAATCAGAATTACGGTTCTACCAAAGATACCATCAAGCCACAAGTTGATATGTATACGTTGGAAGGCAAAAACGTAATTGTACTGGCCGAAGGACGTTTGGTAAACTTGGGTTGTGCCACTGGTCACCCGTCGTTTGTAATGTCTAACTCTTTCACTAACCAGGTATTAGCCCAGTTAGAGCTGTGGACGAACGTTGGCTCTTATGAAAATAATGTGTATACGTTGCCGAAACACTTAGACGAAAAAGTAGCTCGTTTGCACTTAGCTAAAATTGGCGTGGAATTGGAAGAATTAAGTGATAAACAAGCCGATTATATTGGTGTGGATGTTCAGGGGCCATTCAAACCAGAATATTATCGTTACTAAATCTTAAATTTTGCCGATAAAACAGATTGTAAATAATACAGAAGAGCCGGGTGTAATGCCTGGCTTTTTTGTTTACAGGATGAGCAACGATGTTGATGGAGAATATATAAGTTAAAACCACCATATTTGTCTTATTAAAGGTTAAAACTGGTTTTATGGCCGTTAAATTATCGGTAGTTATTATTACGTTAAACGAGGAGCGAAATATTGGCCGTTGCCTGGAAAGTGTAAAATCGATTGCCGATGAAATTGTAGTAGTTGATTCTTTCTCTACGGACCGGACCCGGGGAATAGTGGAAAGCTATGGCGCTCGGTTTATTCAGCGCCCGTTCAACGGTTATGTAAGCCAGAAAAACTTTGCCGATCAGCAGGCCATCTTTTCTTATATTTTGTCGGTAGATGCGGATGAAGTGGTAAGCCCGGCATTAGCCGAGGAAATTACCGCGATCAAGAATAACTGGCAGTTTGCCGGCTATTACGTAAAGCGCCTGACCAATTATTGTGGAACGTGGGTGCGGCACGGCGGCTGGTACCCCGATAAAAAGTTACGTTTATACAACCGCAGCCAAGGCAGTTGGAAAGGCTTGTTACTGCACGAAGCCTACGGGGTAAACAATAACGAACCAACTGGTACTTTGCAACACAACTTGCTCCATTATTCTTTTCCTTCTCTCTCGGATCATCTAAAACAAGTAGATCATTTTACCAATATCCAATTAAAAGAAATGAATTTACAAGGCCGCCGCAAAAGTTTCTGGCCCTTGCTGTATAAACCGCCGGTCAAGTTTCTGCAAATGTATTTGTTTAAGGTTGGTTTTCTGGACGGATCTGCTGGATTTTGCATTGCGGTTATTTCCAGCTATGCTGCCTTTGTAAAATACGCCAAACATTACTTTTCCGCATGAGCCAGTATTATGAAAACCAAACGTTTCTGATAAGCCGGACCGACGCGATTGGCGATGTGGTACTAACATTGCCCGTAGCGGGTTGGTTAAAAGACCAAATACCGGGAGCAAAAGTTGTTTTTTTGGGGAGAACGTACACCGAAGCTATTATTCTAAGTTGTCCCGATGTAGATGTATTTCTAAATTGGGACGAATTGAAAAATAAACCCGTAACGGAGCAGACCGCTTTATTACGCCAACAACAGATAAATGTAGCCATCCACGTATTTCCAAATAAAACTATTGCCAACCTGGTAAAAAAAGCCGGTATAAAGCAACGGATTGGTACCCGTAACCGATGGTTTCACTTATTTACCTGCAATACATTAGTAGCTTTAAGTCGCCGGCATTCGCCTTTACACGAAGCCCAATTAAATCTGGAATTATTACGACCACTTGGCTTACAGCAAATGTCCTCGGTAAAAGAATTAGGTACTTATTTACACCTGCAGCCCGCCAATTCCTTAACCCCGGAACAAGAGACTTGGTTGCGGCCGCAGTTGCCGCATATTATTTTGCACCCCAAGTCCCAAGGTAGTGCCCGGGAATGGGGCCTAGACCATTTCGGGCAACTGGCCCGTTTGCTGTATCAACGCGGGTATCAGGTATTTATAACGGGTACGGCTAAAGAGCAATCTATTATGCAGGATTGGCTTCAGGAAAACAAAAAATTTATTACGGATATTACCGGTAAATTATCTTTACCTCAGTTTTTAAGTTTTATCAAAGCCTGCGATGGCTTAGTAGCTGCCAGTACCGGCCCGCTGCATTTGTCAGCCGCCATGGGTATTCACGCATTAGGGTTATTTCCGCCCATCAGACCAATCCATCCGGGCCGCTGGCATCCGCTGGGAACTCAAGCCGAAGTATTGGTTTTAAACAAGAATTGTAATGCGTGCCGCCACCAGCCGGCTAATTGCCAATGTATTCAGCAAATTTCGGTTATCCAGGTTTTAGAACAGATCGAAAAGTGGCAATTGCTGCATCAAGCTTAATAACTTTTACCGATATGTTTCCTTTTGGTAAAGCTACGACCGGGTGTTATTTAGAGCCTAAGAAGTTTATTTTTGAAATAATTGCTTAAGAATTGACTTTTATAGCTGTTTATTTACTTATTTTAGGTTATTTCAATAATTTTCCGTTTAAATAAATGTAGAACCCATATAATAAATTTTTCTAATTTTGCGTATAGGTATCTGTTTCTACAACTAAACTGTACAGATTTAATTTAAATGAGCGATCAAAGAGGCAGTCAACTCAGTA
>Ga0210040_10004240_pt1 | contig 18861 bp, 16 predicted proteins | sample CryGeyCG12114_NA_FD_185462 | JGI IMG/M metagenome (GOLD analysis project Ga0210040, IMG submission 185462) | Groundwater microbial communities from aquifer - Crystal Geyser CG19_WC_8/21/14_NA (SPAdes) (version 2) | ecosystem: Environmental > Aquatic > Deep subsurface > Groundwater | place: USA...
AGGTGTAGAGAGAGGTGCGTAATGTTTCGAGGAAGAAGAGGACCGGGCACAGCACTGTGGTACTCGAAGGGAAGGAGAATGGCATGTGAGGCCCAGGCTGCTGAGATCGAAATGCCAATTATGCACTCCTTTACCATAGCCACAGGCTCTAGACACTAACCCTCGATCGACTTCAGTTCCAAACGTTCACGTCCGCATTAGGACTGCGGAAACACCGCCCATGTCAAGACCATCCACACCACTTTAATGTTCCTGCAGGAGTAGTCACCGTGCGTCGCAGGATGCGGACCGACTAAAGGAATTACCCGTCCCTAACACGCAGTGATTAGCGAGTTCTACTAGATTAGTAGTGCGGTGCGAGGTGAGGGGTAATATCGTCGCAGACTTATAGGCTGGGGTGAGTTGCCTGGGCGCTTTCTCCAGGCGAGCACTGGCCGGGCCAGGCTGGCATGCAACTCGCTACATGAATGATGAAGCAGGAGATGCCTGGCGTCGCATGTCAAAACATAGACGCCGCTGTTGACAGTTGCGTGGCGCAACTGGGAGCGTGTGAGTGGTGGACTCGGAAACGCAAGTGCCGACGGTCGCTTGTGGCATATCAACATCATCGTCTACTTGGGTAGGTGGTACATCGGGCCTCATGTCGCAGTCCGTGGTTCGCTGCATCATGGAGTGTCCAGATGCGGTTCGTACGACCCGAAACGATAGTGTGATAACGCGGCTGTAGGATCTAGGGGCGGATTGCGCACGTCGCAGTGCAGATCGTAGCCGAACGTGTCCCGTGCACCGCAGCCTTAAACACCTCGAACAGCTATGAAACGCTACCTCAGGCTGTCGGAAAGTCGCTCCGCTGCACACGATTCGTTTTGAGGTGGCAATGTAAGCTTTGGTAGTCATGAAGATGTTGCGCAAGTGACCAAACGAGACATTATCACCAACCCACTACAAGCATGTATCTGCCCAGGTGAACTTTGCGGGTTGCCAATCCAGAAGTTGTAGATTGCAGCCATCTGCTGCTTGACTTCACTGAAATTGAGTTGTAGCTGCCTTACCATTCCCGAGACACCGCAGAGTGACTCCGGCAAACAGCTCGACGTCAGCGCGCGAAGCTCGCATAGTGAATCTCGTTTGACCGGATCTATCCGATATCTTCGAGAGATCTGCAAGTGTATGTCGGGGTAAGACATCAGTCCATAGCAAGGCGAATGTTGCGATCATGTGTGTTGTAGCTGTGCTTTGTAGGATTCGCTTCGCACAATAAGCCGCATGCTTACAGACCTCATCTGGAAGTACCGTAGCATCAGGTAGTCTGGAACATTCTCAGTCAGCACACGGACCTTCGTCTAGAATACAGTGTTGGACTGTTGCGGTAAGCATGCCCCCACGCGAGGTACTTCGGAGTGCAAGGCTGGAGGATATACGTATCTTTCGTGAGCTGACCAACGCTGGTCAATGGGATACCAGTCGGGATCTGCTGCGAGCAGTGTTGGTGGACCCTAGCAATCAGCATGTGAAGACTGGGCCGCAGAAGACGTGTCGAGCCAAGAAATTATTTACGCCCAGGTGCCCCGAGGAGTGGGCACGCGGAAGCACATGCTGTTGGCAGTTCGGCAAGTGTTCTCCAACAAGGTTCAAATTGACCACAAGACAAAGACCAATTGCAAGGAGAGGGATTCGGAAGGACTGAAGCAGTACGACGTGGCTGTTGGACGATCTAAGTGGATCGAGCGACGCTATTCGAGGCGTGGATATCTTGCGTTCATGCGATGAGCTCGGCATCTAAAATCTGGGGCTGGCACATGGCGCAATCCGAGCAGAACGACTGGACCTTGCACCTGGCCAACTAAAACCCAGTCCGTGTGATCCCACAGGTCGTAGGGTGTAGCACCGTTGTCGTTCGCGCTCCGCGTGCGAATTATCGGAGTATCTCGCAACCGCCGGAGGTATGTGGAATTGTCCTGGACTGTGAGGACAACCAGCTCCGAAGCCTGATGAGCGGGTAGGCTCGCTGGTGACTGCTGCGTTGGCCAAGCCAGTTGGACCTGTGCTGGGATCTATCTTGCGGCTTGTGTTTGACATGATCGTTAGACAAACAACCTCGACGTACGAACAGTAAACAAATCTGTCAGCGGGGTAGCATAGCCTTGCGAGCACCCGGCTTCATCTCTGACGGCAAGCTTGCACCGTTGGGATTGTGAAGCGTGGTGTACAGGCAGAATCATTGCGTCGCAGTGAAGTGTTGTGCCGTGTCTCTAGTCCCATGGCGTCCATACGCTCGCGATACTAAGTGAGACCTAGACGCGGACGCGCAGGAACGCACTCGCGATAGCAGCCTGGGGCGCTACAATATCCTCTGTGCGTGGCGGGAATTGAGCTTCGAGCTTCTGCCAGCAAGCTTTGTCGTATGCCGTCCCTCACAGCACGCATATTCATGACCATGTAGAGCCTCTGCCTTGCAGCCCTCGACCAGGCGCTCAGCCTCCTTTTATCCCTCCCTGGGTTGTATGTTCCTTCACGCATATCGTAGTGCCCGGTCTTGATGCTTACCGGTGAAGGCCGTCTGTGGTATCATCCGTTCGGCTGCGGTTATGCGCTCGTGGGCGACGTGTCAGGCGGTCGAGGGAGGATTTATCGGTCGTGCGCAGCAGCCTCGAGAGGCACGTCAAGCAAGCAGCCTTGTCGTCGAAGGCGAGCGGCACATGCCGTCACACGCAAACATGGGCGATGTGGGTGGAAGTATCGTGGAGTTGGCTGGACGAGGCGTGGCCGCTGGAGGTCGCGGTGAGAGAAGCGACGAAGTGCTAGTGTGCAAGGAAGGGATCTTCGAGGTCGCAGAGATTGCAGGCAGTACAGGACGTGCTGTAGGCCATCGTGAGGCTGTGCGGGCGCACGTAGAAGGGAGTGTCCTAACTGTGAGCATGTTGTACCATTTTTGCGGCGCCCAGATGAGGTCACGGCGGACGCGCCTGTGATATCGCGTCTCGACAAGCAAGGTCTTCGTATGTCTCCAGAGACAAAAGCGCGTAGCAGCGCAGCGGAGCGACGGTGGTGGTATCTGTCGTGGTCAGCATCAAGCGTCGCGGTCGTCTCACCTCATGCTACGTGCAACAGCTTAGCCAAAGCAGCAGCGGCTTGGAGCAATAGCGAAGCTTGGTGGATGTCGTGAATACATCGATCAACTCTTCTTCAACCCCGCAGCACTTGCCACAAGAATCAACGAAAAGCCACAAAGTAACCATAAAAGGTGTCAAAAATTCCCAACCGACCCGAAGGCCAGTTGGAGCGGTCATAGTTGTAGTTTTCAACTAGCAAAAACGCTACCTCAGACGAATCTTCACTGGTAAGCGTAAAGCCCGAGCACCTGCGATCGAAGTCAGTAAAGACTCCAATGAGGGGTGGTAGGGGAGAACGCACTTGGATAAAGAAGAAAAGAAGAGGGTGTGGGAGCGCCGCAAGTTATTTATCCTGCCCGGACACTAGGCAGCCGCTTGGCGCGCTAGTGGTCATGTGACCAGGCTGGGGCCACCGCATGAGGTAAGCTAACCGTGCGCTGACCGTGCGCGTAGACTAGCCAATAGCAGGTTAGTGGTCGAGGCAGCAATGTCACTACGTGAATGCACATATGAATGTGCACGAATTTGATATCAAGCGTGATACTGGAGCCTGGGACTATATGCGATGGCTACACGGAGCGAGCTCACTCTAACCTGCCCTGGAGTGCTTCCTCTCTATGTCCAGGGTGCTTGTCCTCGTCCTGCCCTCCACAGCCTGTTCTTCTGCCGACCTTTCTTGCCTGGGCATGTTTCTTCGCTGTCTTCAAGCCAATGGCTGCAGATGATGTGGTGACTGGCGGTGCCCTAGGCAGCACCGATGTTACCAACAGTGCGCACGATCATGCCTCATCCATGTCGAATTCTAGTGTGATGCTCAAGCCTAGAGCTATGCGATCAGCTCCAATACCTTCATGCTGGAAAGCCCTCCTCAATTGCCAACAGTAGGTTACATCGCCTTTTTCTTCTTTTCCTGAACACCGTTCACCGCACTCCACACGTCCATCCTGTCGGGTATGGGACACCACAGGTGTGCTTAGATGCACGTGTGCTTTTTCGCACTCCTTCATCACGGCATCGATGTACCTCTTCGCACCACCTCCAACTGTCAGCCATGGCGGCCTCACGGCATGCGATGAAGTTTGCTGGGCATGTATTAGACTTTCAAGCTCAGACGTAAGTTCAAGGTGCACGAACGATATGTTGCCGTGTTGAGCATGATGAAGCCTCTATCGACGGCTGTGCTTTTCGCATTGTGCGTCCATGTTGCGGTGTTGGTGTGTCCTCCTGACCGGTCTTCCTTCTCGATAAAGTAGACCTCATGATGTGTATTTCGAAGTGTCCAAAGCGCACTCAGGCCAGACACACCGCTGCCGACGATGGCGATGCGCTTCCTGTCCATCTCTTTAGATTCTGCGTCTTCCGGCACTAGTGCGAGTATACCGATCTTTCAAATGTACATCAGGGTGCAGAACAATTACAGGCAGACATGCGCGGACAGAAGTTATGCGAACGGGTACAAGACAGCGGTTGATGCAACCATCGTAAACATTGGTTGGATGTCGACTCGACGGCATGACTTCCGCGTAATACTCCAGCCTTCTGCATACCTAGAGAGATGTGTACTGGAGGGATGATAGCATGCTTCAAGAGGGACAGTATATCACAAGCGCTCGAATCAGTAGACAAACCGTAATCGAAGCATCCTTTGGTGTAGTTTTGGAGCCTTGAAGTTGAGCCACTCTGCTTCGAACGGCATGCGCGTGACGTAACGTGTTCAGAAAACATGGCATGTGATGCGACGGCCTTGGCTAATGCGTAATGCCGAATGGTTGGTGCAGGTGTGTCCCTCGGACTTCAACAAACACACTCATAACCACTCGCAATAGGCCTTCTCGAATCGCACACACTTCCGTACCGCCGGTAGAATATATTTCCAGCAGCGCATCACATACAACTGCTCGTCTGCGCGATCACGACATGTCGAACCTCATTGACGCCGATGCTGGCACCGAGCGCTTCGGAGGCTACGAAGCCGAGCTGAAGCTGGTGCAGGCCGACCTCAACCAGCAGCTGGAGCAGATCAAGGAGTCGACTGGCGAACCTCGAAAAGCTGCCATCAGCAAAGCAGAGCGAGCGCTGGAGGAGGCGGAAGAGCTGGTATGTTGGAGCCTAGATGCGCCATGTCGAGCATTGTAGCATTTGAACACATGTCGCATCGCGCTGCATCTGTGAACACAAGCTGAGATGACTATAACGTAGATTGGCCAAATGCGCCTCGAGAAGTCGAACATACCCGCCAACCTCAAGTCCAAGTTCAACGCGCGCTTTCGCAACTTCGAAACCGACCTCGACACGACCAAGCGCAAGCTCGAGGGCTACACGAACGACCGCAGCAAGCTGTTTGGAGCCCGCTATACCGACAATCCAGATTCAGATGCGCAGCTCGAGCAGCGCCAGCAGCTGCTTTCCGGCACCGACCGCCTGAACCGTTCATCCAACCGGATTCGCGAGTCACAAAGGATTGCCCTGGAGACAGAGCAGATAGGCGCGAGCACACTGGGTGACCTGCATCAACAGCGCGAACAGATCACCAACACGCGGACACGCCTGCTAGAGAGCGAGAGCTACACAGATCGAAGTATCAAGACGCTGAGGGGAATGGCGAGACGGTACGCACCTTTCTCTATCTGACATGTCCAGCTCCCGTTGATGTGGTTGCACAGCTGGATGCCATTTTGAGATTGGAACACCAATGCTAACGAGCTGTGTAGCATGGCCACAAATCGTATCATCACCATTGCCATCATAACCGTCCTGGTCCTTCTCATTATTGCCGTCATTTACAGCAAGTTCAAATGATTGTACACTACAGTGAGCGGTCGTGTACTGGCGTTCGGGGCATTTGTACAGGGTATCGCTGGGATTGGGTCTTCAATAACATTCGTACCAACACGTCCAGGAATATGCGGTATGTGACGTTTGACACATGTGCACTAACTCAGCAGATAGACTACCGTAGCCGTCGATTGTCGCGCGCGGTTGCAGCGCAGCACCCTCCGGCATATTTTGCCGCAATCCAACCACAAGACCCGCGGAGCGTCCCGGGCATTTACGCCGAACCCATCTCACCTGCGCACAACCATCTCATCGCGATTATCGAGGCCAAACTACTCCACGATCGGACGCACATCGACATCGACGCTCTTCGACGCCGAAAGTCGCCCTGATTGGCTTCGGCCATTTGGCCGCTCCTCGGGGCTACAATCGACAGCATGACAGAAACCTTCCGTGAAGGGAAGGTTGGAGGATTTAGGAGCACTCAACGAAGCCAGTAGACATGCACTTGTGGAGCTGAGCGCACGAATTTTCCGGAGGTGTATCCTGGAGTCGCCTGCACGTGCTCTTCACCTGCGATCACGAACCATCTCCAATCGTGCGATCAACGATCAACGAGTGCATCGGCAGACCCTCTTCACCAACAATTACAATAACGCGTGCGGTTTCTCATGGACACATTGATCGTTTGTGAGGCATACTAGAGCGTGGTTGTAGTCAACGCTTCGAGTCGCTGTCGAACGAGCACTACATGGCAATCTTGAAGACACAGGAGATGTCTTGGAGCTGTCATCGAGGTGACCTGTTTCGCCGCTAGCACGAGCTATACGAAGCCACTACAACACCTAGTGTGCTCTTCACGATCCGGCGCGCGATCTATGGAACCTCTCGTCGTGGTGCTGAAATTGGTTACGGCCCTTGAACCTATCGCCAGAGAAGTGTGATCGTTCCCAACATACCAAGTGATCAGGGACGATGCAAGTGCGTTTAAGAGTGGAGAACAGAAATATCTAGTTGCCTAGCCATGCTCCAACGCCTCGACAACGTCTTCTGCAAAGCGATGGACTTGATCGTTCAGATCAATAATGCGAGAGATGGCAGCAAACCAGCGCCCCGCAAAGCAATATATTTGGCGGTCATACCCGTGCCGAAACTTTGTGGGGTTAATGCTTCGCGGCTAATGTGTGCTCAAGTCCCGACTTCTCCACATCGACAACCAAGACGTACATGTTTGAAGAGCATTGGCCCTCTCTTGGGGCATCTACAGTGATCCCAATAAGCTGGCTCGCCGTTGCTCAGACACGGTTCGTTCGCCACCTCGTCTGCAGCGATGCAGATCAAGCCATGAACATTAGCTGTCATACTCTTGGTTTCCTGAGACTGTCGAGAAAACTTTCTCCTGGCGCATATCATGGAAAGATGCAAGGTGTTGAGATGTTGACGAAGATATGAGGGCGTACTTTACCAGAAAAGCAGGGCCGTCATTGGCCTCAGATCTCTTTCGTCCGTGACTTCTCGACATGTCAGCACCTTGTGCCTTTCTGTTGTGTGTCCCAGGAGACATTGCAAGTACCTGGGGAACATGATCTAGTCGTCTCAAACAGGGCGTGGTTGCTTGTACAGCCGTATTCAACTCGCGTCCATGAGCAACCCTGCTAAGATTTCACATGGCAATTGTCTCGGTAGGAGTAATTCCTTTCGGGCTTGAAGAGCCCTTCCTAGATTGCAGCCATCGTGGTGTCCAGACTGGGTGGCTTACAAGGACGGGCCAAGCCTCATGGGTGGTTCGCCAGGGTCTCGAGATTGGTGCTAATGCGTTGCAGAATTTTATATGACCGTTGAGCTTCGCAGCCCGGCATGTACTCAATATACATCCTCACCTACCAAGTAACCCATAGTCTCCGTGGGGTCCTATCTTCCAAGCAAGGAGATCATTGGCTCAGATGCCTATCATTCAATTTCCCTTGGTACCCGATGGACTTCGAAAGTATCGATGCCGTTGAGGCATGTGTTATTCTTCTGGCTCCAAGCGCTTACGTGGTGGCAATGTAGGCGAGTTGATATAAACCAGGCTGACGTCCGCTGTACGATCGCAAGTGTCGTGTCCCGTCATACCCATCAACATGTTCTGGAACTCCCTCACTGCGCTGGCGCTCGTCGCCCCGAGCCATGCGCTCATCCGCTTCGGCTGCTCCCAGCTCGTCGTTGATCGTCTGGACCCTCTCGTCGAGCCAGGAAATACTCCTTCCGCCCATTTGCACCAGATCATCGGCGGAAACTCCTTCACCCCAGACATGCGTCCCGAGGTGATGGACCCAGCAAAGCTTTCCACCTGCACGACATGCCAACCTGCAGACGACTTCTCGAACTACTGGACTGCTCCTGTGTACTTCAAGGCCAGGAACGGCACGTACAAGCGCGTACCACAAAAAGGGAACTCAGGCTTCGAGGGCCAGAATGGCGGCATGACCGTGTACTACATGCAGAACCAACTCGCCGACTTTGCGCAAAAGTCCAAGGTCAAGGCGTTCCCGCCTGTAAGTGACCTTGGTCTGTATGGATGCAAGAAACTGACATTTCAAGGGATTCCGCATGATCATTGGCTCGCCAACCTCGGGTACCCGTGCTGAAGCCGACAAGTTCCCGCAGTTGACATACACATGCTTGCAGAACATGGGCACGCGTTTCCCAGAGACGAAGGACTTCCCCAAGAAGCCATGCCCGTCGGGAATCATGGTCAACCTGCGCTTTCCTACGTGAGTGACATCCTCTCGTGTGTTCGATCTCATGCTGACGTGCTTAGATGCTGGGACGGCAAGAACCTCGACTCACCAAACCACATGGATCATATCGTGAGGCTCCGCCCTTTCTAACTACAAGACAGTAAACACTAACGCATCAAAGACCTACCCCGCCACCGGTACCTTCGAGTCCCAAGGTCCCTGCCCAGGCTCCCACCCTGTGCGCGTCCCACAAGTAATGTTCGAGGTCATCTACGAGACCAAGGAATTCAACGACCCGGCCATCTGGCCGGAAGACGGCAGCCAGCCATTCGTGTACTCCTTCGGCGACCAAACAGGCTTCGCGAATCACGGAGACTACCTTTTCGGCTGGAAAGACGACGCTCTGCAGAAGATTATGGACGAGGAGTGCTTTGTGAACTGTAAGAGCATGCGCACGCAGAGTATCGAGGCCATGAATAGCTGTTCAGTGCAGAGGAAGGTGGATGAGGATGTTGGCGATACTAACTGGATCGCGGCGCTTCCAGGGCATTACATGGAGAAGGCTGCGAGGGCTTACCGTGCATGAGCGGGCAAAGACATCTGCAAAGGAAGCCACTCCGACCTGGAGGTTGCACAGATAGATGAGAGCATGCTTTAGAGTTCGATCAGAACAGCCCTGTATTCATATCCCTGCTTCATTTATTTTGTCTAAGTTGCCTCCTTCCGCAGAGCCCCACACGTGCATCTGCCTGACCCCACACACCGTAGCTGATTTGCTTCTGTGGATGCTACTGCCTCCTCGAGCTTACGAGTGAAAGTTTCTAGGATTTGTTCAAGGATTAAAGGACAGTAAGAGACGAGCTAGATGTCCTTAACAAAGAGGACTTCGTGGGCGTAGGTAACTTCCGCGATAATTTTGTCACGCACCCTTGCTACTTTCGATCGTATGTGAAAACATGCAGAACCGATCGCTGTGTGCATTAGCTATTCATCTTCGGAAAGAGTGTACTGGCTGTCTCACGCGAACTCTTCGCCTGTATCCTGAATCTCTCCTTACAGGCCCGGCACAACCTATCCGAGAAGTCTTGTCATAGGCTGGATGTGCAAGCGCGACAATACAAAAGGCGCGCATATGTTTAGAGGCTGGTAAAAGAGGCGTCCGGGTGATAAGATTAAGTATGTGCATGAGCTCAAAAATGTGACGCCGCTAGATACGCCCAAAGGAGTCTCGTTCACTGCTGCAGGTGGTACCGTACCTAGGAGGGAACGTAGTGCGTGAGGGTGGGTTGCTGCTTGCAACTACACTACCTATGTATCGCTGCAGAACCCTAAAATGACTGACAATGTGTAGCGCTACAATCTGAACAAGTGTTACTCAGTAAGCTACGCTGCAGTATTTGCTCGTAAAATTTTCTCCATGCGTAGTACCATTAACAAAAAAGGGGATGTCACTCGTGTTCAATAGGGGTCCGTGTCACATTCACATTTCTCGTATCGAAGTGGATACCGGGTACAGGAACCACAAATAGACTCAAACTTCCACAATTATGGATGTCGGCGTACACCTCCGACCTCTCAGAACGCCGGTACCTAGCAGAAAACTTGGTAAAATGTCGCTTACGCATATGCATAGGCGACTTTGAGACGTCGCCGAAGCTTCATAAGAGTGACAGGCCTTCATGTCGTGTCGAGGTTCAAGATTACATCCCCAAAAACGGCCTATGAGTTTGGCATGACGTCTTTTTGGTCATCAACCAATCGGCTTTGCCGAACTAGACAGGCCAAGCGAGCGAAAACTCATGTATATATCGCTACCTCATCCTCTTTAACCTAGTCGACAATTTAAAAGTACACTGCTCTCTCCAGGATTCCTGCCCTAATGGCGTCGGATTCCCACCTTCCACGACCACCAGACCCGCGGACCCGCGATATGGCCACTGCTCACGAGGACCGCATCATTGACCGCCCACGTAATAAGAGTTGTTGAACTGGAGAGCGCCATAATAAGAAGGGAAGGTAGTGTCCGCCATTACCGTATCGTAAGATGCATAGCTCGCCATGGAAGCATCTGCATTCCCGGCCGTCGACATCGACATAACGTGTGGCGGCAGAGACGTAGCCATGTAGGCGTCCAGCACTGGATGTTGCACGTGGCTTCCCGCGTACATCACCTCTCCCGTCCTCGGGCTCCAAAGGTCCGAAACATCGAAACCATGGCGCCTCCCTATGGCCTCCAGCGCGTTCAGAGCGATGTGATAAGCACGCACAGCCATAGGATTCTGCATGGTTTGCAACCAGCGAATGACTTTCTTCGCGCACTGCAATGTGCTCAAGTCATCCTGCGACGTTACCGAGGGACATGACAACGCCAGCAGTAAGATCGAGAAGGCCTGCATCATGTGATGCGTAATGCTCCACCAGGGTCCATGCTCGCGTATCATGTCAGATTGGGGCTCGTCAGGCAGGATCCCCACAATGGTCTTCGCAGCGTCCACACAAGCATCGGTTGAGCGCGTGGTAGAGCTGTTCTTGTTGACTTCCCTCCAGGATTGTCTGCGTCCGACAAGGCAGGGGCGTGTGAGCAACATCTTCGCGCTGCAAAACCGGAACATGAGAAGTGTGCGCTCGCGCACAAACGGCTCGTGCGATCCGCTGGGCGATTGCTGAAGACTGAAGCCCATGGGAAGTGAATGGAGCCACTTTTCCAGATCTCGTCCGATCTGGGAGACGTCCTCTTCGATGTCCTCGGAAGTTTGGGTCAAGGTACCAGCAGGGTACAGAGTTGTGAGAATGCTCTGGGTGATGATGGACAGCTGAACGATTGCCCTGAAGTACGATCCAGAGTTTGCTTCGAACCGGACGAGGCCGATCGGAGGGCGACCAGAATCGAGACTGAGACTGGAAGAGCTGGAAAACGCCAGAAGTGGTGTACCAAGGCTGTCACTTCTTTGTTGCACCCAATGTGTATGCTCAATGCTGTCGGCAACCCCCTCTTCTGGAACTGGAACGGGCAGCGAAACACTGCAGCGGGAATCGATGATGCTACTAGGACGTCCAGTCATGGTGCTGAGCGTGGTTTCAAGCCAGTGCAGGCTCCACAAAGTACGTCCAAGAGCTTCTTTCGTGACGGCTGTGGCGGACAGGTCCTCATTACGAACGTGGAGGCCAAGTGCATAGGCACAACGAACAGCAAGACCAACGCTTGTCCAGGCTCGACTCACTTGGCCCGAGATCATCCAATAAAACGCCAAGAGCCCCAAGCCTTGGATCTGTTGCAAATCGGAAGGATTGGTGATGGTCTCCTCGTTCAGGCCCAAACTGGTCGCTCTCGCTAGGTATATGAGATGATCGCATTCATCAACCCGCAAATCGGTTTTGGTGAGATGTGAATATTTTGCGCCAATTGCAAAGACCAGATTTAAGATAGCTTGCCACCTGGTGCCAAGGGCGAAAGGCCTTCCGTTCCTCACAGCTTCGAAGTACCTCCAAAACCGGTCCTCGAACGTCCTACGCGGAAAAATTGGAAACGACTCTTGGACTTTCTGGATGTAACACTGCAGGAGGCGCTCGGCTACGTCTGGTGATGGGAGCTCTTCCACGTTGCCAGCGAAAGGAATGTCGATCTGCTCACTGTCCGCCCAGTAGCTGAAGGTACGAATCAGATCATTGCCTGGCACATACGAGCCTCGTCGCTGAGACAGTGTACCTCCGCTCTCATCTTCTGGCTCTTCTGTCTGGGATAGTGCAACGCGCAACCATCGGATCTCAGAGCTCTTCCCAACGAACCCGGTCGCGCGTGTTTGCTGGTTGCCATGTATGTTCTCGTCCAGGACGTCTAGAACTTCCACACCCAGCTGCGGTTCTTGATCTACACTGCCGGCCTCTCTGCTCTCGGGCGAGCCGTAGTTGTCTGGTTCTGGAATTCTCGATGCCGAAGCAGCGGAGGTGCTCGGCGTTTCCTCCTCGACCTGCGGGATGTTAGTGTCCTACACCGTCTCGTCGCCACCGAACCCCATCACTTACCGCTAGCAGGAGTTCTGCGATTCTAAGGTTGTCCTCTGCGTTTGCGCAGCTGCGGAGGCCTCTCAGGAGCCCTGCCATCTGAAGACAGTGCTCGGTGACGCTGTATGTTGTGAGCTATCAGGCACGCTAACCAACCTGTCCAGGCTTTCACTCACACTTTCAGACGGTCCTTTCGCGGCATGATATACACACATTCGCGGTTCGTGGTAGCACAGTGCTTGCAAAGTGGTGTCTCGCCTGTACATTTGATTTTATGGGCACGGCACTAGAAGCGCACATACACATTAGTGGCCGATTCTCTGCAGAAGGGGACCTCAGGGCAATACCGCAAATCATCTTTGTTGGCATGCGTCGAAGCATGAGCACAGTGTCAAGCCAAAGGCTTCATCGACATGTTCTCGTTGCATAACTTACAGCGGTACACGCTCGGGAAACTCGACGCCTGTCCTTCTTGATATGCGATTCATGGCTCGTTCTTGGCATGCGCGGAATAGCGACTGTGCGCCGACTGAGGTGGGTAGGATTCGGATTCATTGGGTAGGTTTGCGAGCGAACACGACACGAGTTCCGCGGACTGCTGTTCGGGTTCTTTTGGCTGTTTCGAGGTGAAGAAACAGCTTTCCAATGTGGATATGGATGTTGAAGTGGTCTATTTGTGGGGCGAAAAGCGGCTTTGCTGTGCCTTCTGACTTTCGGTCTAGGTCGATCGCGACTGCATGCGGCTCAGATCTAGCGAGCCTGATCGGGAGTGAAAAGGTCTGCAGGATTAAGGATACTGCATTTTGGCACCTCGAACTGGGCCTGGCCTTACAAGTGTGAACGTGAAGATTCGTTCATACCTGTTCTACGCGATGTAAGCAGGGGCCTGTGAGATCGTCTGGGAAGCGTTACCGGACCAATTAGAGCGCCAGGGATATCGTTCCAGGAATTCCCCACTGCGCTGTCGTTTGTGGAAGAACACACCCTGCGCACTTCATGCCCCTGCGAAAGCAGAGCGCCATCGTACAACTGCGCTTCCTGTGTTAATCTCGCTGTTTGTTTGTCCGATATGGACCGGCACTGATCGTCACACAGCGTCTCGGCTGAAGCCACTCACAATTCTCTGTCTGGAAACGAGGCATGGGCCCGTGGCGACCTTGCGTTGCTTCTGCCACAAGTACCGAGTAGCTATGTTCACTACTGCGGGCCGCACCTCTCCGTGAACTAGAGGTTTCTAGGCGTTCTGCTGGTCAGGACGAACACAACCGGCACTTGTCACTGGACTTGTCACTTTGCAACGGTTTTCAGACACCCAATCAGCTATTCATTCTCTTATTCACAGTATGTAGAGCGCTCCTCCTACTCCTATTCGTCTAGTGCCGTTGTGCACCTCGCCTCGTAGCGTATTGCCGCGCCTCACGTCTCGACCTCGATAACTTCAGTCTGAGTGAATGTTGTACCGAGAACCATGCGACACCGCTCTGTGAGAGAATCTGACAGTTCGATCTGTCGTGTCTAGATTGTATGTGCCAACCCCCGACTACAATCGCTTCTCCGGCAGTCTTCATTCGGCCTCTTGCTCAAAAACGTAGCCATGATCCGTTGATACAGTCGAAATCTTCACAATCCTTGAAGATTGAAAGCTTTGAAGATCGGTTCACCCCGTCTAAACAACCCGGACCTTTATTTTATCCCTGCACGATCGATCTCGCGGCAGTGGCATATCTTATCTGTAGTCCGAGCTTGTATGAGCGTAGTTCGCCCTTGAGAGACATGTTACTCGTAATGATCTGCAATATCATGCCACTCGCAAAAGCATGCTTACCTAGGTATCCTTTCATGACTTAACCCTGGCATCGCAAAGTTTGACAAATACAAACGTACACAAAACCAAAACTTGATCTCTTTCAGGGAGACTCGTTAAGCTGAACTGCGCGTTCGGCTCTAACCCGAATGCGGGCCAGAGCAACGTGTTGCCATGGTCGGAGGAAATGCTACCGGCATTATGAAAATAGTTTACTTATTTGTGCTAGACTTCCCATAGGCTCCCTGAATTAATGGTTGCCGTTGATATCGTATCCCGATTGGGCAGTGGTGTCGGAACTCGTCCCACCCTATCGCCGTTCGTTACTCCACTCAAGCACTAGTCGACAACTATAACCACTTGGGATAGCCCTATCGAGCATCGAGCATCGAACATCGACCACCTGCATATCTGTACGGCTGATAGAGAACCAGGCCGTATCTATACGACCGGCAGCAACGGATGTCGATTCTACATCCGGAGCGGCCACGCTACGATACTGACTTCGGCGGGAGTTTCACCATTTCCGCAGTCTACAGCCTCGTACTGTACAACAAACTCCTGTCTCGATTAACACTCAACACCAACACCACTCAAAGACGCAGCGTGGAAACATTCCAAGCAAACCAAGATGCCGTGTGTCTTCGCACTTCGCACTACTGCTCACCTGCGCCAGGAATACCACGTCTTAGGCACGGCAGCGCGGCAACAAGCATGCGCATCGCTAAAACACCACCTCCAGACGGACACATCGCCGAATTCCGCTGCATTCCTGCGTCGTAAGCTGTGACCTCAACGGAATAGGTCTGCATGGCAAAGCGTTCTTCTCGATGAAGCTTGCTTGTGTTCTCTTCGGCTGCGAGCACCGTAGCTAATCAATATGCGAATCGGGGGCGTCGTCGGTCGGATGTTTTCACCGAGCGTTACCTAAGTCCGGGAGGACGCTGTGCGACGGGCGGCACCGTCTCGAGAACCACAACTTCATGGAACGCCACACCCAAAAAAAATCGACCGTCGGGAATTAAGGCTGGCATTTGGTCGGATGGTGCATTGCGCAGTGATACCTCGGCACAAGCGTACCACAGCGTTTAGCTCGACGGAATACGCTCACGATTGCGAGAGCAGAAGTCGAACACCGGCCTATAGTCGCCTACCAGCAACACGATGCAGAACCGCGAGATTTTCTGTCGCCTCTCGACTCGCCGGTACTGACGTACAGGTTGATCACTGAGCTAGGACTCATGTCTATTCGTGTTCTCGGCAATTGTTTGTCAGACACGCTATCACGAGTTTTCCTGTCGCGCCAACACACGCAAACTCCATACCACTACGAACGCATCAACTTCTCGACCAAAAAAAGATTTGTGGCCATTGCCTCTTCTTAATTTACAACTCCTTCGCAAACCCAACTTGATCTTTCCTCTGCCAGATATGCCCGAGAACAATGTCCTTGGCCCACAATGGCCAGTACCTCACCCCGGTCTTGCCTTCCTCAGACTCAGGGACAATTAGTCGTCCGCTCTGCCCGCTCAGGACCTGCTTTACAACTACATCGCTGACATTGCTCGGTGGGTCGGGGACAATGCCTTGTTTCGCTAGCGATGCTTCTGAGCCTTTTAGGATGCCGGTTTGATGCCACGATGGGTGAACAGAAGTCGTGCAGATGCCTTCGCCGCCTTCGTAGCGTGTCATACATTCGGCGCGGATACCTAGCATCAGATCAGCTCTTGTTATCGATCACTGGTTGTTGTGAGAAGACATCGTAGATGCTCTCGCTTGCTCAAACCTCAATCCCAATGCGGATTCACTAACCTTCACTGAGATACAGTGCTCCTATCTTCGAGCAGCAGTAGTCGATCAGCCCAGGAGCTGCGACGAAAGAAGCCATTGATGCGATGGTGACGATGTGGCCTTTCTTCTGGCGCAACATGCCTGGGAGAAACTCGCGGATGAGAACGAAGTGCGAAGTCAGATTGACTTTGAACAACCTCTCGCACTGCGCGTTGCTTGTCTAGACAATTCGTCAGCGTCATTTCAATCTTTACGAACGACAGTTCGGCGTACATCAAGCACAGTCTTTCCGGTGCCTATCCCAGCATTGTTAATTAGCACAGTCGCTTCGCCATGCGTCCGGCGGATTTCTTTGCACAAATCCTCTACCGCCGGCGTGTCGGTAACATCGCACTTGTAGAAATGCACATCGGCCACTTGCTCCGTCAGCATCTTCATCATTCATCAGTACTCCTGGCTATACTCACAGCTCTCTAATTCCGTTGGAAAGTCTGCAACATCCAGTACCACGATCCTCGCATACTCCGCAAACCCCTTAACCATTTCATACCCGAACCCAGAACTACCACCGGTAATGATCACCAACTCCTCCTTCCCCGGACCGAACTTGAAAGGCGCGCCTGGCCGTCCGAACAGTCGCCATTTGTTCCAAGCCAGACTGTTCAATGCGTCATTGACGCGGCGGATCACGCCCACGCTCGTTAGTATCTTCAGGATGGTTATGAAGGAAGCAAGTCTCGCAGCGCCATTCTTCGCGAGGAGATTAGTCCGAAAAGGACGAAGAAGTCGTTCGCGGATATGCGACGGTCCACGAGTGAGGATGTATAAGAGTGCGCCTGTGAGGAGAGGCTCGCTGGCAGCGCTTTTGAGCGTGGAGCTGACTGCGGATGCCATGTTGTCGTTGACAGGATCACAGCGAGAAACCCCAAAGACGAACCCCCAAGATCGTTCACGAGTCGATCTTCTTTGTACCGAGGCATCTTCGTGTCGCCTTTGATGTGGAGCCAATCACCTTTCGATTGGTCAATCCCCGCGTTGGTGCGATGCGAGGCGAGCAGTCCGAAGCGACTCATTGCGGGAGCTAGACTTTGAGGCTTGCGGGGTATCAAGCCACTCGGTTCCAGCACTGATTTACGTTTGGTCGGCTAACATATGGAATTGAATAGTCGTGCTCGGCAACGTTTGGCTTAGAGTTATGTGAAAGATCTTCAAGGTGCAAGACGTACGAACAGCTTGTTTTTCAAAGTAGCTCATGAAGAGCTAGCTAAGCTCCCCAGCCTACAGGCTTCAACTTAAGGTGCATGCCATTCACAGGCTTACTCGTTATCGTCCCACCAACAACAACCTTCTCATCAGGATCCGCCATCTGGAACTCAAACGTGCCGACAAGCGCAGCCAAAAGTGCCCTCAGTTCAGCTCGTGCAAAGCGCTCTCCAATACAGCCCCGCGGGCCATGTAGAAAAGTAAGGAAAGAATAATTGCTCGCAGCACCGCCATTCATAGTGGCGCGTCCTGTCTCCTTGTCGATCCAGCGCTCAGGCACGAAGTTTTCGGAGTCTGGACCCCATAGCTTGGGGTTGCGGTTGATGGCCCAGGGAACGACAAAGATCATGGTGCCCCTGGGAACGAACTGACCGGCGATTGTAGTATCCCGGATGGTGACGCGAGAGGTTACTGGTATTGTGGGAAAGAGGCGTAGTACTTCGTTGCAGACGCCGTTGAGGTATGGCATGCTTTCTAGCAGGCTGGCGACGTCCATAGCCGGGTCAGAGAGAGCTTTCGGGTCTGGTATGTGTTGATGGATTTCGTTTCGCAGTTGTGTTTGTGCGTTCGGATGTTGAGACAAAAGGTAAGAGGACCAAGTGAGAGCAGACGAGGTGGTCTCATGACTGGCAAGATCAGTCTATCTGAGCGCAACATATGCTCGTTGGTTGAACTTACCCAGCCGCTAAGAAGGTCAGAAGCTGATCTACCAGATTACCGTCCGAAAAGTCGTTGGACCGGATCATGATAGAGAGTATGTCCCGGCTTTCTGCACTTTCGTATTTCATGTTTGCTTTCTTTTGCACTACAAAGTCTGTGCACGCCCTCTTCAGGTTCGACGTGGTAATCCGCACCCGCTCATTCAACTTCCACGGCAGCAATGCGATGAGCCAGGGTGGAATGATCAGATGCAGGAGGAAATACACTGCTTTCTCCGTGGTTGGCTCCAGAATTTCCTCGTAGTTCGCGATGAGCTCGTCGTCGCTATTGCGCAACGATCCAATGTCGCGCCCAAGCCCAGCAAGTCCGATAATATCGAGCGTCACTTGAGTCGAGTAGTGTCCGATCTCGAGTACCTTGGACTCGCCCTCAGCAAGCGCCGCCTTGATAGCATCGCAGAACTCGATCGATTTTGACCAAAAGACGGGGTACAGCTCCTTGATGTGACGAAAGTGGAAGGCCGGCATGATTTGCTTCCTGTGGTGTTTATGTTCATCGCCTTCAGTCATGAGCAAGCCGTCTCCCAAGAACTTCCTCAGGAAAGCTCGCGACCATTCTGGCTTCTCCATGTCGTATGACTTGTGAACGAGGACGTCTGCTATAGCCGCAGGACTGGTTACTATGAGCCTGTCACGGTGAAAGAAGCCTCGGGTGAGGATCAGACCATCGT
>Ga0210040_10004241_pt1 | contig 18858 bp, 22 predicted proteins | sample CryGeyCG12114_NA_FD_185462 | JGI IMG/M metagenome (GOLD analysis project Ga0210040, IMG submission 185462) | Groundwater microbial communities from aquifer - Crystal Geyser CG19_WC_8/21/14_NA (SPAdes) (version 2) | ecosystem: Environmental > Aquatic > Deep subsurface > Groundwater | place: USA...
CCCCCGGCGCCCGCCGCTCCGACGTTCCCCGTCGGCTCCGGTGCCCGGTCTCCGCCCGGCCCGCGAACCAGGGAAGATGGTCTGCGCGGACCGGGACCGGTCCGCGCACCACCGGCCGACAGGGAGGGGACGACGTGACGCCCGTCGACCCCATCGACGACCGCGTGGCCGCCGTCGCCCGCCTCGAGGTGACCGCCGTGGGCTCACCGGCCCTGCAGCGGCTCACCGCCGTGGCCGTGCAGCTGCTGGGCGCCGACGCCGCCCAGGTCTCCCTCTTCGGCGTCGACGAGCTCGTGCTCGGCGGCACCGGTCTCCCGCAGGGCACGGTGGGCATCCGGGTCCCCCTCGCCGAGTCCCTGTGCGCCGTGACCACCACCGCCTCCCCGGAACCGGTGGTGGCCCCTGACGCTCGCCTCGACCCGCGCCTGGCCGGCCTGCCCCCGGTGGTCGAGGGGACCGTGGCCAGCTACCTGGGGCTGCCCCTCGCCGTCTTCGACGGGCAGGTGGTCGGCGCCCTGTCGGCGTTCGGCCGCGAGCCGCGGGCCTGGTCCGACGCCGACGTCGCCCTGCTCCGCCAGCTCGGGGAGTCGGTGGCGGTCGAACTGCAGCTGGCCGCCCAGGTGCGCGAGCTGGAGTCCACCCGGCTGGCCTTCGAGCTGGCCATCGACGCCGCGGGCATCGGCAGCTTCGACTGGGACCTCGCCACCGGCCGCCTGGTGTGGGACGACCGCCTCACCGAGCTGATGGGCTTCGAGCCCGGCGGGTTCGACCAGACGGTCGAGGCATTCGCCGCCCGCTGCCACCCCGACGACCGGGAGCGCACGCTGGAGGCGCTGCAGGAGGCCATCGACACGGTGGGGGAGTACGACGCCGAGTTCCGGGTCGTCCTGGCGTCCGGGGAGACCCGGTGGATCCAGGGCCGCGGGCGGGCCCTGGCCGACCACACCGGTGCCGCCGCCCGCCTCGTGGGGGCCGGCTTCGACACGACCGCGCAGCGGCATGCCGACGCCCGGGTCGCCCGGGTGCTCGACTCGGTGAAGTCCGCCTTCTTCTCCCTGGACCGCGACTGGCGGTTCACCTACCTCAACGCCGAGGGCGAGCGGGTGCTGCAGACCACCCGGGAGGACCTGCTCGGCCGCGTCCTCTGGGACGCCTTCCCGGACGCCGCGGAGGCCGAGTTCGGGATCCGGTACCGGGAGGCGGTGTCGACCGGCGGCGAGCAGGTCTTCGAGGCCTACTACCCCGCACCCCTGGACGCCTGGTTCGAGGTGCGCGCCTGGCCGGGCCCGGACGGGCTCAGCGTCTCCTTCCTCGACGTCACCGAGCGCCGTGCCGCCGAGGACCGTGCCCGACGGAGCGCGGCCCGGCTGCGGCTGGTGGCGGAGAGCACGAAGGCGATGGCCGAGCGGCTGGCCACCGGGTCCGGGGAGGAGGCCGCGCTCCAGCGGGTGGCCGAGGCGCTGGTGCCGGTGAGCGGCGACTGGGTGATCGCCAGCCTCGTCGACGAGGACGGCCGGATGCGCGACGTCGGCTGGTCGCACCGGGACCCGGAGATGCTGCCGCTCGTCCGGCGGTACGCGACGCTCCGGCTGGCCGCACTGCCCCCCGGTGCTCCGATCCTGCGTGCCCTGGCGTCGGGGCAGGTGCGCGAGGTGCCCGACATCGCCACCGCCGTCGGCCGCGCTCTTCCGCCCGGGGAGGTCAGGGAGGTCTTCCGGGCGCTCGGGGCACGGTCGGCGGTCACCCTGCCGCTGGTCGCCCGGGGGCGCACGCTCGGGGCGCTCAGCGTCTACCGGGCGGCCGATCGCGAGCGGGCCGACCCGGAGGACGTCGACACGCTGCGCGACATCGGCGACCGCGTCGCCCTGGCGCTGGACAACTCGCGCCTCTACGAGCAGCAGCGCCGGCTGGCCGAGGGGCTGCAGCGCAGCATGCTCACCGAGCCGCCGGAGCCCGACCACGCCGAGATCGTGGTGCGGTACCTGCCGGCGGTGCAGGCGGCCGAGGTCGGGGGCGACTGGTACGACGCCTTCCTGCAGCCCAGCGGCGCCACGGTGCTGGTCATCGGCGACGTCGTCGGGCACGACACGGCGGCCGCGGCCTCGATGGGACAGCTCCGCGGCATGCTGCGCGGGATCGGCTACCGGGACGGCATCGGCCCGGCCGCGGTGCTGAGCGACCTCGACGCCGCGATCGAGGGCCTCGGCATGGGCACGATGGCCACCGCCGCGATCGCGCGGGTGGAGCAGACCGCCGAGGAGCGCGCGCAGGGGCTCAGCCGCCTGCGCTGGTCGAACGCGGGGCATCCGCCTCCGCTGCTGCTGCACGTCGACGGCCGCATCGAGGAGCTGGCCACCGAGCGGGCGGAGCTGATGCTCGGGGTCGACCCGTCCGCCCGCCGCACCGAGTCGGTGGTCACCGTCCGCCGCGGGGCCACGCTCCTGCTCTACACCGACGGCCTGGTCGAGGGGCGGGACCTGCCGCTGGACGAGGGAATGGCGCGACTGCGCGAGGCGGTCACCGAGCTCGCCGACCGCCCCCTGGCCGAGCTGTGCGACGAGGTGATCGGGCGGTTGCGCCCGGAGGGGCTGCAGGACGACGTCGCGCTCGTCGCGATCCGGCTCCACCCGGAGGACCGCCCGCGCCCGCCGGAGGCCGGCCCGCAGCGACTGCCTCCCGGCGTTAGCTGAGCGCTGCTCAGCGGCGGGGGAGCAGGGCCCAGACGTGCTTGGCCCGCGGGCTGGCGTACCAGCCGTGCCGCAGCGCCATCCGGGCGATCAGGTACAGGCCCAGGCCGCCCTCGCTCGGGTCGCGGTCGATCGCGGGCGTGGGTGGCTGCGCCGCAGCCGAGTCCGACACCTCGATCAGGTACCCCGTGTCGGTGGTGCGGATGGAGGCCTCCGCCGGGCCGCCACCGCCGTGCCGCAGCGCGTTGGAGGCCATCTCGTCCAGGGCGAGGATGATCTGGTCCAGGACGTCGGAGTCGATGGCGGGGTCGAGCGACCGGCGCACCTGGGCGCGTATCCCGGGCAGCTGGGCCACGTCGCTCAGCTGCCACTGGAGGAGCTGATCGGCGGCCGGAGGGGCCGAGGACGGCCACACGCTGTCCGCCGCCTGCCCTGTCACTTGCCGAATCCTCGCATCCCCGACCACCCGCATATCGGCGGATCGAACAACTGTGTATGGGTTCGGCGCGCGCGGGGCAAACGTGAGTGCGACCTACATCACGTCCGGGTCCGGTCCCGGCCGTCTCCACCGCCGCCCGCCGCCGGCCGCTCCTCCAGCGCGGAGAGGTAGCCGCGCACGCTCCGCGGATCCCGCATCGCCGCGCCCATGACGGCGACGCCGTACGCACCGGCCGTCAGGCACCCCGGCACGTCCTCGGCGCGGATCCCGCCGAGCGCGTACGCCCGGGGGGAGCCGGGCAGGAGCCGGGCTAGCCCGTCCAGGCCGAGAGCCGGCCCGTAACCGGGCTTGGAGGACGTCGCGAACACCGGCGAGACCATCACCAGGTCGCAGCCCTCCCCCGCCGCGCGCGCCAGCTCGTCGGCCGAGTGGCACGACCGCCCCACCAGGCGCGGCCGGACCGCGGGAAACGGATCGCTGCCGGACAGGTGCACCGCCTCGCTCCCGGCGCTGCCGGCGAGGCCGCCGTGGACCAGCAGCCCGCCCACCGGCTCCAGGACGGCGCGCAGCTCGTCGCCCAGCGCGCGACGGGCGTCCTCGGGCAGGTCCTTCTCCCGGAGCACCACCGCGCGCGCCCCGTACTCGACCGCGGTCGCCACGGCCGCCACGAGCGGTCCGGCGCACTGCGTCCGGTCCGTGAGCACGAGCAGCCGGGGGAGGGTCACAGCTCCGGCAGCCCGGACATCTGCGTCGACGCCTCCGCGTGCCACCGCCGGGGGATGCGGCCGGCGCCCCGGGCCAGCCGGCCGGCCTCCACCCCGTGGCGCATCGCCAGGGCCATCCGCTCGGGATCGCGGGCGCGGGTGACGGCGGAGGCCAGGAGGACGGCGTCGCACCCCAGCTCCATCGCCAGGGCGGCGTCCGAGGCCGTGCCGATGCCGGCGTCCAGGACCACGGGCACGGAGACGGCGTCCCGCAGCAGCGCGATGTTGTGCGGGTTCCGGATGCCCAGGCCGCTGCCGATGGGCGAGCCCAGCGGCATGACGGCGGCGCACCCCGCGTCGGCCAGCCGGCGGCCCAGGACGGGGTCGTCGGACGTGTAGGCCAGCACGGTGAACCCCTCGGCGACGAGCTGCTCGGCGGCGTCGAAGAGCTCGATGGGGTCCGGGAGCAGCGTGTGCTCGTCGCCGATGACCTCGAGCTTGACCCACGCGGTGTCGAACGCCTCCCGGGCCAGCCGGGCGGTGAGCACGGCCTCCCGCGCCGTCCGGCACCCGGCCGTGTTGGGCAGCAGCCGCACGCCGCACCGGTCCAGCACCTCGAGCATCGCCCCGCTGCTGGACGCCTCCACCCGGCGCAGCGCCACGGTGACCAGCTGGGTGCCCGAGGCCCGGATGGCCCGCTCCAGCGATTCCAGGCTGGGCGCCCCGCCGGTGCCCAGCAGCAGGCGGGACGTGAACGTCTCGCCGCCGAGCAGCAGCGGGTCGGCGCTCTCCTCGTGGTGCAGCGCGGACACGACCTCGGGCACGCTCATGCGATCAACCTCCTGCGGTGGGGGCGAGGACCTCGAGGTGGTCCCCCGGGGTGAGCCGGGTCCCCGCCCAGCTGCTGCGCGGGACGACGTCGCCGTTGCGGGCGACGGCCACCCGGTCGTGCCCGCCGGCGCGGGCGGCGACGAGCGTGGCCACGGTGGCGTCGTCGCCGACGTCGGTGGGCGCCCCGTTGACGGTCACCTTCATGTCGATCCTCTCCCGAACCTGTCGAGGGCGAACGGAGCGGCGAGCGCGGGCGGCTCGCCCGACACGATCAGCTCGGCCACCAGCTCGCCGGTGAGCGGGGTGAGCAGCACCCCGTTGCGATGGTGCCCGGTGGCCAGCACCAGCCCGGGCAGCCCGGAGGCGCCCAGCACCGGGGCGTTGTCGGGGGTGCCCGGACGCCAGCGGGTGAGGGTCTCGGCCAGCTCCAGCTCCGTCACGCCCGGCACCAGCTCGATGGCGTCGTGCAGCAGGTCGTGCACCCCGCCCGCGGTCACGGTGGCGTCGAAGCCCCGCTCCTCCACCGTCGCGCCGACGACGAGGCCGTCGTCGCCCGAGGGCACGAGGTAGACCGATCGGCCGCGGACCAGCGCCCGCACGGTGCCCTCCAGCAGCCCGCGGGCGCCCCGCAGCCGCAGGATCTGGCCCTTCACCGGCCGCACCGGCACCGGCGGCGTCCCGGCCAGGCCGCCGCTCTGCGGGCCGAGGGCCAGCACCACGGTGGCGGCGCGCACCTCGCCGCCGCCGTCGAGCGCGAGGCCGCAGGCCCGGCCGTCCTCGCCGAGCACCCCGGCCACGCGCGAGCGGACCAGCCGGACCCCGGCGCCCTCGGCCGCCGCCAGCAGCACCGGGTGCAGCTCGCGGGGGTCCACGGAGAGGTCGCCGGCGACGTGCAGCGCGCCGCGCACGCGCGGGCTCAGGGACGGCTCCCGGCGGCGCACCTCGCGGCCGAGCAGCCGGTGCACCTCGAGCCCGAGTTCCACGTGGAACCTCTGCAGGTCCGCCAGCACCCGCATGTCGTCGTCGTCGAAGCCGACCACCAGCGTGCCGGCGGTCCGCAGCGGCACGCGGACGCCGGTGGCGGCGGCGAGCTCGTCCAGGAAGGCCGGGTAGCGCTCCAGCGAGGCCAGGCACAGCCGCAGCAGCGCCTCCTCGCCGTAGCCGGCCTCCGAGACCGGCGCCAGCATCCCGGCGGCGGCCCGCGAGGCGCCGCTGCCCGGGGCGTCGTCGACCACGGTCACCGACAGCCCCCGCTGGGCGGCCCGCCAGGCGACGGAGAGCCCGATCAGCCCCCCGCCGGCGACGGCCACGTCCACCGGCGTCACGCCGCCGCCCGCCTCCGGCGCAGCGCACCCGGCAGCACCAGCAGCGCGGTCAGCGTCGCGGCGACGGCGAGGCTGATCAGCGAGGCCGACCAGCCGTTGGCCGGATCGATGCCCAGGTCGGCCTGCCGCGCCGCCCACCAGGCCGTCCACCCCGAGCCGGGGCCGGTGAAGAAGGTGGGCAGCGTGAGCTGGTAGGCCACGAACCCCGCGGCCCAGGGCAGCAGCAGCGCCGGCCGGGCGCGGGCGGTGTCGGAGGTGTCCCAGGCGCCACGCGGGGTGAGCGCGTAGGCCACGGCGAAGACGCCGACCAGCGGCACGAAGACCGCGCCGATGAGGAAGAGGAACGGCTCGTAGGCGGCGATGTCGAACGTCAGCGCGAGCGTGGTCGCCAGGACGCCGACGACGACGGCCAGCACCCGCCGGTCGGCCCGCGGGACGACGTTCTGGGCGGAGACCGCGGTGGAGTAGAGGTTCGCGAACGCCTCGTCGAGCTCGACGGCGACCAGGACCAGCACGGCGAGCGCGCCCAGCGGCACGGCGAGCAGCGCGTCGACCACGTCGAGCCCGGAGCTCCCGTAGGCGGCCAGCGCCAGCACACCGAGGGTGAACATCGCGACCGTGGCCAGCCCGTAGCCGATGCTCGCCCCGGCGAACGCCGCCCGGCCGCTGCGGACGTGCCGGGTGTAGTCGGCGGCCAGCGGGAACCAGGAGATCGGCAGGGCGATGACGACGTCGGCGGCGGTCCAGAAGGAGCCGGCGGCGCCGCCGGTCACCTCGGGCAGCGGCTCGAGCAGGATCTCCACGTAGAGGTAGCCGATCGCGGCGAGCGCCGCCCAGATCGCGTACCGGGCGAGCAGGCGCACGACGCCGAGCGGGCGCAGGGCCATGAGCGTCGCCAGCACGCCGGCGGCCAGCACGAACGGCCAGCGCGGGGCGTCCAGGACCCGGGACGCGGCCTCGGCGATGATCACGATCTCGAACGTCGCCCAGCCGACGCACTGCACCAGGTTGAACGCCGTCGGCAGCCACGAGGTCCGCCGGCCGAGCAGCCCGCGGAGCAGCACCATGGCGGGCACGCCCTCGCGGGCGCCGGCCGCGGCGCCGATGCCGAGCAGTAGCGCGCCGATCACGGCCCCGACGACGACGGCGCCGAGCGTCTCGACCAGGGGCCGCCCCGGCAGGACGACGAACACCGCGGCCACCGGCAGCAGCAGGCTGACGCCGAGGTTGCCCCAGAGCCCCAGGGCGTCGCGGAGGCCGAGCGTGCGGGCGGGCCGCTCGGTCAGGGTGAGGGGAGCGTCCCCGGTGGAGGACGCGCGGACGACGTCGGACGTGCTCATGACCAGTCTCCCTACGCCGGCATTACCCGGACAGGTTCCAGCGGTCGGCGGCGCAGTCAGCCGCCCTCTCAGCCCGGTGTGCCCGAGCTCCCGCACATGTGCGACAGAACTGTAGCTCCGCCCGTACTGTCGCGCCGTGCCGACCTCCGAGCTGCTCCGCGACCACCCGGCCGCCTGGGAACGGGCCACCCGCCACCCCTTCCTGCTCGGCGTCCGCGACGGCACCCTGCCCGCCGGGGCCTTCGACACCTGGCTCGTGCAGGACCACCACTACGTCGGCGACCTGCTGCGCTTCCAGGCCCGGCTGCTGGCGCGGGCCCCCCGTCCGGCGCAGGCGGTCCTCAGCGGCGGGGCGGTCGCCCTCGTGGAGGAGCTGGCCTGGTTCGAGGAGCTGGCCGGCCGCCGCGGCCTCGACCTCGGCGTGCCGCGGCTGCCGGCCACCGCGGCCTACGCCGCGCTGCTCGAACGCCTGGACGCCGCCGACGTCCCCGCGGCCGTGACCGCGCTGTGGGCGATCGAGCGCGTCTACCTCGATGCGTGGACCGTCGCCGCTCCGGGGGCGCCGGAGTACGAGGGGTACGTCGCGCACTGGACCGCGCCGGGCTTCGCCGGGTACGTGGACGCGCTGGCAGCCGCGGCCGACGCCCTCGGCGGCCGGCACGACGACGTGCTGCGCGAGGTGCTCGACGCCGAGGTCGCCTTCTGGGACACCGCGTGGGACGCCGCATGAGCCTCGCCCGCCGCCTCTGGGCGGACTCGGCCGACCTCGCGCAGGCCACGCTGGCCCACCCGTTCGTGCAGGGCCTGGCCGACGGGTCGCTGCCGCGGGAGCGGTTCGCGGGCTACGTCGCCCAGGACGCGTTCTTCCTGCAGGCCTTCGCCCGCGCCTACGCGACGGCCGTCGTCCGCAGCCCTGACCGGGCCGGCCTGGAGGCGTTCGCCGACCTGCTGGCCGGCGTGCGGGAAGAGCTCCGGCTGCACGACGGGTACGCCGCCCGGGAGGGGGTCGACCTGGCGGGCGTCGAACCGGCCCCGGCGACCTCGGCCTACACCGACTTCCTGCTGGCCACCGCGGCGACGGCCGGGCTGGGGGAGATCTGCGCGGCGATGACGCCGTGCATGCGGCTCTACGCCCACCTCGGGCAGTCGCTGGCCGGCCGTTCCGCCGGCACTTACGTCGAGTGGGTCACCACCTACGCCGATCCCGGCTTCGAGCAGCTGGCCGCGACGCTGGAGGAGCTGCTCGACCGGTACGCGGCCGACACCCCCGCCGTCGCCCGGGCCTACCGGCGGGCCATGGAGCTGGAGCTGGGGTTCTTCGAGTCGGCCTGGTCCGCGGAGGGACGGCGCGGTTGAGCGCGAGCTAGGCTCGTCCGTGACACGGGGTGCCCGCGCGCCGGGCTGAGAAGACACCCGTCGAACCTGCCCAGGTCATGCTGGCGAAGGGATGTCACGTGGACGTCGACGCGCTCGCGGCCGCCCGTGCCGCGCTCACCACGGGCAGCCCGCTCGTGCACTGCCTGACCAACACGGTCGTGCAGACCCTCACGGCGAACGTGCTGCTCGCCGTGGGCGCCGCGCCGGCCATGGTCGAGGCACCCGAGGAGGCCGGCGACTTCGCCGCGATCGCCTCGGCCCTGCTGGTCAACGTCGGCACGGTGCACGGCCGCTCCGCCGAGGCCATGCGCGTCGCCGTGCGCTCCGCGGGCGCGGCCGGCACGCCGTGGGTGCTCGACCCGGTGGCCGTGGGCGGGCTGCGCTTCCGCACCGACCTCGTTGTCGAGCTGTCGGGCGGCGGGCCGGCCGTGGTGCGGGGCAACGCCTCGGAGGTCATGGCGCTGGCCGGCGCCGGCTCGGGCGGCCGCGGCGTGGACTCCACGGCCACCGCCGACGACGCCCTGGCGGCCGCGGTCGCGCTGGGCGGGCGCACCGGCGGTGTCGTGGCCGTCAGCGGCCCGGTCGACGTCGTCACCGATGGCTCGCGCGTCGTGCGGGTCGGCGGCGGGCACCCGCTGCTCACCCGGACGACGGGGGCCGGCTGCGCGCTCGGCGCGCTCACCGCGGCCTACGTCGCCGTGGCCGGGGAGCCGCTCACCGGCGCGGTCGCGGCTCATGCGCACGTGGCGCTCGCCGCCGAGGCCGCCGCCGCGGTCTGCTCGGGTCCGGGCACCTTCGCGGCCGCCTGGGTGGACGCCCTCGACGCGGTGACCGCCGACGACCTCCTCCGCGCCGACGTCCGGGACGAGTCGTGAGGCCGGCCCTCGACCCGACGCTCTACCTGGTCACCGACACCGCGCTCGCCCGGCCGCGGCCCGTCGCCGACGTCGTGCGGGCCGCGGTCGCCGGGGGCGTGACCGCGGTGCAGGTGCGGGACAAGACCGCCTCCCGGCGCGAGCTGTACGCGCTCACCCTCGCCGTGCGGGAGGCGCTGACCGCAGCCCCCGGCGTGGCGCTGTTCGTCAACGACGCGGTGGACGTCGCCCTGCTCGCCGGTGCCGACGGCGTGCACATCGGCCAGGACGACCTGCCGCCCGCCGAGGTCCGCGCCCTCCTGGGCCCCGACCGGCTGCTGGGTCTCTCCGCGGGGACCTCGGCGGAGATGACGGCCACCCTGGCGCTGCCGCCGGGCACCCTCGACGTCGTCGGCATCGGGCCCGTCTGGTCGACCCCCACCAAGCCCGACGCCGGCACGGGGCTGGGCCCCGAGGGCGTCGCGGCGCTGGCGGAGCAGGCCCGGGCCGCAGGGCTGCCGACGGTGGCGATCGGCGGCATCGACGCCGCGCGGGCGGCCTCGGTGACCGGTGTGGACGGCGTCTGCGTGGTCTCCGCGATCTGCGCGGCGCCCGATCCGGAGGCGGCGGCGCGGGAGCTGCGATCGGCCCTGGCGACGACGGTGACGCCATGACCGGGGGAGCGCCGACCGCCGTCGCGCTGGCCGTCGCCGGCAGCGATCCCAGCGGCGGTGCCGGGATCCAGGCCGACCTGAAGACCTTCAGCGCGCTCGGCGTCTACGGCACCGCGGTGCTCACGGCCCTGACCGCGCAGAACACCCGCGGCGTCACCGGGGTGCACGCCGTCCCCGGCGCGTTCGTGGGCGACCAGCTGCGCACCCTGCTGGACGACGTGCCCGTGGGCGCCACCAAGCTCGGCATGCTCGGCACGGCCGAGGTCGTCCGGGAGGTGGCCGCGGTGCTCGCCGAGCGGCGGCCCGGGCCCGTGGTCTGCGACCCGGTCATGGTGGCGACCAGCGGCGACCGGCTGGTCGGGCAGGACGCCGTCGACGCGATCCGCGCCGACCTGCTGCCCCTGACCGCGCTGGTGACGCCCAACGTGCCGGAGGCGGCGGCGCTGCTCGACCGGCCGCCGGCGGAGTCGGTGGACGGGATGGTCGAGCAGGCGCACGCCCTCCTCCGGCTCGGCCCGGGCGCCGTGCTGCTCAAGGGCGGGCACCTGGGCGGGGCGGAGAGCGTCGACGTCCTGGTCGACGCGGGCGGGACCGTGGTCACCCGGCGGCCACGGGTGACGACGTCGTCCACGCACGGCACCGGGTGCACGCTCTCCTCGGCGATCGCCGCCCTCGTCGCGCGCGGGGTGGGCGGGCCGGGGGCGTGGGAGCCGGTGGTCGAGCAGGCCCGCGACTACCTGCAGGAGGCGCTGGCCGCGGGGGAGTCCCTCGGTATCGGCTCCGGGCACGGACCGGTGCACCACTTCGTCCGCTGGTGGTGACAGGGCCCCGGTGCCTCAGCCGGTGACGAAGCCGAGCAGCAGGTGGCCGTTGAGGCCGATGATCAGCGCGGCGACGACGGCGCCGACGACGGTGGTGGTCCGCCGGTTCACCCAGCCGCCCATGAGGTCGCGGCTGCTGGTCAGCCAGAGCAACGGCACGAGGGCGAACGGGATGCCGAAGGAGAGCACCACCTGCGACCACACCAGCGCGGTGGTGGGGTCCCCGCCGAACACCAGGACCGCGAGCGCGGGGGCGAGGGTGATCAGCCGGCGGGCCAGCACCGGGATGTGCCGGCGCAGGAACCCGGCCATGACCACCTGGCCGGCGTGCGTGCCCACCGACGAGGAGGCGAAGCCCGAGGCCAGCAGCGCCAGGGCGAAGGCCAGCGCGGCCCCGGTGCCGAGCTGGTCGCCCAGGCCGGCGTGGATGCCCTCGAGCGTGTCGGCGTCGTCCCCGCCGGTGAACAGCTGGGCGGCGATGATCAGCATCGCGGCGTTGACCAGCCCCGCCAGGCCCATGGCGAGCAGCACGTCCAGGCGCTGGGCGCGCAGCAGGCGCCCCCGGCCCGAGGCGGTGCGGCCGGCGGTGACGACGTCGCCGTAGCGGCCCGGGGTGAGTGCCGAGTGCACGTAGATGACGTGCGGCATGACCGTCGCGCCCAGGATCCCGGTGGCCAGCACGACGCTGTCCGCCCCGGCGAAGGAGGGCACCATCCCGTCGGCCACGCCGCCCACGTCGACGCCCGCGCCGACCAGCGTGTAGCCGAAGCCCAGGCCGACGACGAGCAGCAGGCCGGTGATCACCCGCTCGAACGGCCGGTGCCCCCGGGACTGCGCCGCCAGGAGCACGAAGGCGACGACGGCGGTGATCAGCCCGCCGATCGGCAGCGGCACCCCGAACAGCAGGTTGAGCGCGACCGCACCGCCCACGATCTCGGCCAGGTCCGTCGCGATGGCGACCGCCTCGGCCTGCACCCACAGCCCCCAGGTCACCGGCCGGGGGAACCGTTCCCGGCAGAGGGTGGCCAGGTCGCGGCCGGTCGCCAGCCCCAGCTTCGCGGTGAGCGACTGGATGAGCATCGCCATGAGGTTGGCCGCGACGATCACCCACAGCAGCGTGTAACCGAAGGCCGCACCGCCGGAGAAGTTCGTCGCGAAGTTGCCGGGGTCGACGTAGGCCACCGCCGCCACGAACGCCGGACCGAGCATGGGCCAGATGCGCCGCCGTCCCGCCGGGGCCGGCTCTCCCGGCCGCGGACCGGCGACCAGCGTGGTGGGGAGGACGGCGGCCTCGGTCTTGGACAGGTACACGGCGGCCTCGCAGGGGTGGGTCGGTCGGGCGGGCAGGAGCGATGGGCGGCGAGCGGGTGGGCGGTCGCTCCTGTCCTGCCCGGCGCGGGTGACACGTCGGGGCCGACCCGTGGCCCCCGGGGGCCAAGCAAGGCTTGCCGAAGATCAGCGCCGGCCCGACGGGGTCCCGTGCGCAGGGGAAGTCCCCGGGAACCAGGTCTCCTCGCGCGTCTCGCCGGCAGGCACCGACCAATGCTTGAACGTTGAAATAAATGGGCGCACACTGGGGTCCCGCCGTCCAAGGAGCTCCCCGTGCCCGTCCAGCGCCTCAACCACGCCGTCCTCTACGTCCGCGACGTCGAGCGCAGCCTCGCCTTCTACCGCGACGTCCTCGGCTTCCGGGTGCAGGTGGAGATCCCCGGCCGGGCCGTGTTCCTGCAGGCCGAGGGGTCGACCAACGACCACGACCTCGGCCTGTTCGCCCTCGGCGCCGGTGCCGGCCCCTCGCAGGCCGGCCGCGGCACCGTCGGTCTGTACCACCTGGCGTGGGAGGTGGACACGCTCGCCGAGCTGTCCCGCGTCCGCGACGCGCTGCTCGCCGCCGGCGCGCTGGTCGGCGAGTCCGACCACGCCACCACCAAGGCGCTCTACGCCCAGGACCCCGACGGCCTGGAGTTCGAGGTCTCCTGGCTGCTTCCGGCCGACCTGATCACCGACGACGTCCGGGCCCTGGGCGCCACCACCCGTCCGCTGGACCTGGCCCGCGAGATCGAGCGCTACGGCGCGAGCACCCCCGGGGGCATCGGTGTCTCCGTGCGTGCCTGAGGGCCCGCCACGCGAGTGAGGGCCCCGGCGGCTGGGCAGTGACGGACCGTTCCCCACGATCCCGGAGGTCCCCGTGCCCGACACCACCCGCCCGCTCGCCCTCGTCACCGGTGCGTCCAGCGGCATCGGCCTGGAGCTGGCCAAGCAGTTCGCCCAGAACGGCTTCGACCTCGTCGTGGTGGCGGAGGACGCCGAGCTCGAGCCCGCGGCCGTCGAGCTGCGCGGGCTGGGCGCAGCCGTCTCCCCCGTCCGGGCCGACCTCACGCAGCGCGCCGAGGTGGAGAAGGTGGTGGCGGCCGTGCGCGGTTCCGGGCGGCCGCTGGACGCCGCCGCGCTCAACGCCGGGGTCGGGGTCGCCGGCCGGTTCGCCGAGACCGACCTCGACGCCGAGCTGGACATGGTGGAGCTGAACTGCGCCTCCACCGTGCAGCTGGCCAAGCACGTCGTGCAGGACATGGTCGCCCGCGGCCAGGGCCGGATCCTGTTCACCTCCTCGGTCGCCTCGCAGGCGCCGGAGCCCTTCCAGGCCGTCTACTCCGCGACCAAGGCGTTCGTGCAGTTCCTCGCCCTCGGCATCCGCGAGGAGCTCGCCGACACCGGCGTCACCGTGACCGCGCTGCTGCCCGGCCCGACCGACACCGAGTTCTTCGACCGGGCCGACGCCACCGACACGAAGCTCGGCGCGTCCGACTCGAAGGACGACCCCGCGCAGGTGGCCCGCCAGGGCTTCGAGGGGCTGATGAAGGGCGAGGCGTCGGTCTTCGCCGGATCGGTGACCAGCAAGCTCATGGGCAAGCTGTCGGCGGTCCTGCCCGACGCGATCGCCGGCAAGAGCCACAAGCCGATGACCCGCCCGGGCTCCGCCGAGTAGGCGGCCGGTCCGGCCGGTCCGGCGTGGCGGCTACCGACGCCAGGCCGGCCGGGGCAGTGCCCGGCCCGCTCCTGCCCGCAGCGCGGTCACCGCGCCGCGGGCGGCACTCCCGGTGCCGGTGCTGCCGGCCGACCAGCTCCGGCCGCCGGCCCGCAGCCCGATCCCGATCAGCCGCCGCAGGAGCACGATCGCGGCCGCGGTCGCGATCGTCCGCCAGTCCGGGTCTCCGGCCAGCCGCAGCAGGCCCGCGGCCAGCAGCAGGTCGAGCAGGACCGGCAGCGCGGCGGCGGGCCGGCGCGTCCGGACGAGGACGAGCGCGCCCACCGCGAGCGCGGCGGCGGTAGCGCCGGCCGCCGACACGTGCGTGACCGCGACCAGGACGTCCCTCACCGGGTGCGCCCGGCCTGCTCCGTCGTCACCCCGTCCGCCTCCTCGCCCACCTGGCGGCGTTCCTCCTCGATCTCCTTCTCCAGGAAGTAGTTCAGCGCGGTCCGGATCGCGGCGACGGCGGCCAGCTTGCCCAGCTCCTCCCAGCTGGGCGCGACCGCCGTCCGCAGCACGTCGCTGGCCAGCTGGAACTCCAGCCCGAGGGCCAGGAACCGGCCCAGCGTCAGCCGGACCGGGACGAAGGCGGCCGTGGTGCGCTGCGTGAGTCCGACCCAGGCGAACCGGGCGAAGGCCCACACCGCCCCGAGGATGATGACGGCGGCCCCGCAGGCCTCGACGATGACGACCAGGACGCCGACGACGTCGGCCAGCAGCTCTTCCACGCCGGGGCCCCTACCCCTCTCCTGCTCCGCCAGCCCCGATCCGCGCCACCGAGTCGTCCTGCGCCCCGGGTCAGAGGGGGACGGCGAGGCCCTCGGGACTGGGCCGGCGCAGGGCGGAGGCGATCGCCTCGGGCATCGGCTCGAGCCCCGTCCCGGCCAGGACGACGTCCCGGGCGAAGCCGTGCCAGCGTGCGGACCGCCGCACCATGCCGTGCCCACCGGCGATGGTGAAGCGGGCCACGCGGGCCGACGCCCGCCGGGCGCGGACGGCGAACTCGGCCGACAGCCGGGGCGGCACCCAGCGGTCGCCCAGCCCGTGCAGGATCGCCACGGTCTGCCCGGCCAGGTGCATCACCGGCTCGCCGGGCGGGGTCCACGGTGCCAGCGCGCAGACGGCGGTGACCGAGGGCTCCCCGCCGGCGCGGAGGGCGGCCCGGCCACCCATGGAGTGGCCGACCAGCACGATCGGGACGTCGCTGCCGTGCTGGGTGCGCAGCCGGTCGACGGCCCAGCGCACGTCGTGGAACGCGTCGGCGGCCTCGCCGTTCCAGCCGGCGACGCGGTAGCGGAGCAGGGCGGTGGCGATCCCCCGGCCGGCCGTGCTGCGGTGCACGGCGTGCTCGACGCCCCGCATGCGGACCACGGAGAGGGCTCGCTCCCTGGGCGGCTCGACGCTGGCGACGGTGCCGCCGTGGCAGAACAGGGCGATGCCCCGGGTCTGCCCGAGCGCCGGCCGCTGTTCCAGCTCGGGGGAGCGGGGATCGGCGCGGTCGGCGTCGGGGCCGGTCGGGGCGGTCACGGGATCCTCGCGAGGTGCGGAACGGTCAGCGCCGGGGCTTGCCGCCCAGCTTCACCCGCGCCCGCTCGCCGAGCTCCCCGGCCTTGAGCAGGCCGTTGCTGACCGCGGACGGGCCGGTCCGCCGCTCCAGTGCCTGGCCGAGGCCGCGGAGGACCTTGGTGGCCAGCGGCGCGAGGACGGTGAGGAGGACCCACATGCGGAGCCGGCGGGTGAGGAAGAGCCACATGGACTGCACTCTGCCCTCACCCGCCGGTGCTCACACCGGTCGGGCTCAGGCGGCGTCGTCGGCCAGCTGGACGACCATCTTGCCGGTGTTGCCGCCGCGCAGGAGGTCGATGAACGCCGGCACGGCCTGGTCGAGCCCCTCGCGCACCGTCTCGCGGACGACCAGCTCGCCCGAGGTCACCAGCGGCGTGACCTTCTCGATGAACTCGTCGCGCAGGTCGTAGTGGTCGCCGACGATGAAGCCGCGCAGGCTGAGCTTCCGGCCCACCATCAGGCCCATGTTGCGCGGCCCGGGCGGGGGCTCGGTGGCGTTGTAGGCGGAGATGGCCCCGCACAGGGCGCCGCGGCCGAACTCGTTGAAGGCGCCGATCGCTGCTTCCAGGTGCTCGCCGCCGACGTTGTCGAAGTACACGTCGATGCCGTCCGGCGCGGCCGCGGCGAGCAGCTTCGCGACCGGCCCGTCGTGGTAGTCGAAGGCTGCGGTGAAACCGAGTTCCCCGGTCAGCCAGCGCACCTTCTCCGGGGTCCCCGCGCTGCCGATGACGGCGGCGGCGCCGTTGAGCCGGGCGAGCTGCCCGACGATGCTGCCGACGGCACCCGCGGCACCGGAGACGAAGACGACGTCGCCGGGGCGGAACTCCGCGAGGCGGAACAACCCGGCCCACGCCGTCAGCCCGGGCATCCCGAGGACGCCGAGGTGGTAGCTCGGGGGGATGCCCGGGAGCTCGGGCAGGACCTGCACCGCCCGCGCGTCCAGGACGGCGACGTCCCGCCAGCCGGCGTTGGTCGACACCAGCGCGCCCTCGGGGACGTCGGGGGAACGGGACTCGACGACGCGTCCGACCGCGCCGCCCTGCATCGTCTCCCCGACCTCCCACGCGGCCGCGTAGGACTTGCCGGCGTTCATCCGGCCGCGCATGTACGGGTCGACGGACATGGCCAGCATCCGGACGACGACCTGGCCGTCCGCCGGGTCGGGGCGCTCGACCTCCACCAGGCGGAAGTCCTCGGGCTTCGGCTCGCCGTGCGGACGGGCCGCCAGCTGCCACTCACGTGTGGTTAGGGACACATCGCGATCATGCCCGCGCCTCGCACCCGCTCCGAGGCGGGGTGATCGGTCGTGCGCGACCGGCTTGCGGAACGGGCCTACGCTCGGAGCATGATCTTCTCCCGGTTCAAGGCGCAGCCCGTCTCGGCCGAGGACGCGCTGCCCGGCCGTCCCGACCCGCTCCCCGGCGTGCCGCAGGTGCACGCGGTCAACGGCAACCGCATCCGTCCGCCCTTCCCCGACGGGATGCAGACGGCGGTCTTCGGCGCGGGCTGCTTCTGGGGCGTGGAGAAGGTCTTCTGGGAGACCCCGGGGATCTACTCGACCGCCGCGGGCTACGCGGGTGGCTTCACCCCCAACCCGACGTACGAGGAGACCTGCTCCGGTCGCACCGGGCACACCGAGGTCGTGCTCGTGGTCTTCGACCCCGCGGTGATCTCCTACGAGCAGGTGCTCAAGGTGTTCTGGGAGGACCACGACCCGACGCAGGGCATGCGCCAGGGCAACGACGTCGGCACGCAGTACCGGTCGGCGATCTACTACGCCTCGCCCGAGCAGGAGGCGGCCGCCCGCGCGACCCGCGACGCCTACCAGGAGCGCCTGACGGCGGCCGGCTACGGCGGGATCACCACCGAGATCGAGCCGCTGGGCGAGTTCTTCTACGCCGAGGACTACCACCAGCAGTACCTCTACAAGGTGCCGAACGGCTACTGCCCCGTGCACAGCACCGGCGTCTCCTGCCCGGTTGGCCTCCCCGGCGTCTGACGCCCACCCCACCCTGCCGGGGTGCCTGGCAGGGTGGGGGCATGGAGACGCTGCGCACGCCGGACGAGCGGTTCGCCGATCTGCCCGACTTCCCCTACGTCCCCCGGTACGTCGAGGTCGACGACACCGAGGGCGGGCGGCTGCGGGTCGCCTACCTGGACGAGGGACCGGCGGACGGCGAGACCGTCCTGCTGATGCACGGCGAGCCCTCGTGGTCGTTCCTGTACCGGCACCTGGTCCCCGTGCTCACCGGCGCGGGCCTGCGGGTGGTGGCGCCGGACCTGGTCGGCTTCGGCCGCTCGGACAAGCCCGTGAACCGGGACGACTACAGCTACGCGCGGCACGTCGGGTGGATGCGCTCGGCGCTGCTCGACGAGCTCGGCCTGCGGGACGTCACGCTCGTCGGCCAGGACTGGGGCGGGCTGATCGGCCTCCGCCTGGTCGCCGAGAACCCCGACCGGTTCGCCCGGGTCGTCGTGGCCAACACCGGGCTGCCCACCGGTGACCAGCCGATGAGCGAGGCCTTCCTCGCCTGGCAGCGGTTCTCGCAGGAGAGCCCGGACTTCCAGATCGGGCGGATCGTCGGCAACGGCACCGCCCAGGGGGCCACCCCCGAGGTCGTCGCCGCCTACGACGCCCCCTTCCCGGACGACCGCTACACCGCGGGGGCGCGCATGTTCCCCACGCTGGTGCCGACGTCGCCGGACGACCCGGCAGCGGCGGACAACCGTGCCGCGTGGGAGGTGTTGTCCCGCTGGGAGAAGCCCTTCCTGACCGCCTTCTCCGACCAGGACGCGATCACCCGCGGCGGCGAGCGGGTGTTCCAGAAGCTCGTCCCCGGCGCCCAGGGCATGTCGCACACGACGCTGGGCGGCGGCGGGCACTTCCTGCAGGAGGACGTCGGGCCGGAGCTCGCCCGCGTCGTGGCGGACCTGATCGCGGCCACGCCCCGGTGACCGCGGCCGCGGACCTCTTCGACCGGTTGCGCCGGGCTCCCGACGTCGAGGCGCCCGAGCTGGTCGCGGTCGACGCCACCGACCGGCTGCTGCTCGACGAGGCGGCGGCGACCCTCGCGCTCTGCGGCCCGGGTGAGGTCGCCGTCGTCGACGACTCGTTCGGGGCGCTGACCCTCGGCGCGGTCGCCCTGCACGGTGCCCGCGACGTCCGGGTGGCGCAGGACCTGCTGGTGGGCGAGCGGGCGCTGGCCCGCAAC
>Ga0210040_10004242_pt1 | contig 18858 bp, 21 predicted proteins | sample CryGeyCG12114_NA_FD_185462 | JGI IMG/M metagenome (GOLD analysis project Ga0210040, IMG submission 185462) | Groundwater microbial communities from aquifer - Crystal Geyser CG19_WC_8/21/14_NA (SPAdes) (version 2) | ecosystem: Environmental > Aquatic > Deep subsurface > Groundwater | place: USA...
ATTTTTTGGTCATCTGATCAGTTTACTGGAATAACTTGTAGTAGTATTATTGTTGGCGCGAAAATCAAAATGATGTTGATTGATGATTCCATTTGCGATTGCAAGTTGGTGAACAGAGAAAGACTAGATGATGAGACTACCGAAAAACGATAAAAACCCCTAATTATTATAACTGGTTTTTTGTATATTAACATAAATAATTCCTAGCCCGGCTTCGTCGTAATACCCTCTTGCTGAGGTTTATTATTATTGTTGTGCACGCACAGTAACTTCTCTCATCCCTGAAGGTAATGTGAATCAATGAGGAAACGAAAGGGATTACATAATGCGTACTTAGACACTTGACGATTTAATGATATTAATGTGCTGGCTACCGTTTAACATTTCCATTGTCCTATATAAACTTGCAAAGAAAACGCAATTGGTGAACTAACATGTAGTTTTTGTTCTAACAATGAATTACCCAAATTAAGTGGCGGAGTTGTTCATTGTGTTATAGTATAGAGCTTAAATAAAGCTTGAGAAGTTCAATAACAACCCAAAAAAGTATTAGATCCTCTTAGGGACTCTAACTCCCACAGCATCAAATAGTGTATTTTCTAAAATGCATCTAAATTAATCTAAATGGCTGTGTCGCCAAAATCTTAACAACAGTAAGGGGGTGGATCTTTAATTTTGCGGACTGTTTCATGATATTTTCCATTAGAAAAATAGAAAATTAATTATTCTTAATTTCAAAAATTTGTTTCGTCCATCGTGGCATGTGTAACCTTTGGGGACTAAACAATATTTTCAGGAATTGTTGTAGGCACTTAGGCACTCTTCCAATCATTTTAATTTATTTCGCATTACCAACACTTCGGCACCCACATAGCACCTCATGGTAAGCTTGTACAAATAACCAAGTAGTGGAATTTTTAGTACTACACGTGAGCAGTGGACAAATGGTCAGCTTATCCAGCTAAACTAGTGCCATTAGGTAGTTGCTAATAACCTGCTGTTGTTAAACTTGTATCAATGGGAATATGAGCAACGTCTAATGGAAATGATTGGAAACTAATATGCAGCAAGTTATTTGTATTTAGCTCTTGTTATTGGGGATTATTGGGATTAAAAAAAGAGGGGAATTTGGGGAACAAAGTGTTTTGATTATTATGCAGGCATGATTTTCTACAACGATTACGTGTTGTCCATACTATAATCTTGTTTTACGCATTTTAGAATCCAGGAAGCTGTCGATATAGGATTTATTCACGTTGTAACAAAAAATTGAAATCTGAGTAAAACAGCTGAAAGGAGAATCTTCTTTTCTTTTATGCATCCCTGACCTTGCAAAAGAAGCATAAAGACAGACGAATTAAAGTACCACTTTTTATGCATTTATGATTTGGCTGGTCATTTTTGTGCTGCTAGAATTAAACCTGGCTACTTAAACACGTTGATCATTCATCTTACCAAGATCTCAAGTTTTTTGATAGCCAGCGTGTAACCAAAATATTATCAATATGTATTGCATTCAAAATTAACTTATGTAACTTTTTCATCATTGTTGCTCATGTACACGCATTTCAAACCTAACTGTATTCGTACATGACATGACAATGTGTTTTTAATGACAGTCAAATAAACTGCGTGCATATGTTAAAAAATAAAAGGATTTTTGTTTTTTATTTATGATAAATTAACCAAACAAGCGAAATGGGACAGCAATCTCCCACTGACTTAAGAAATATGCTGAAAAAAGTGAAGGATCGTTTAATTTTGTCTGAATAACCATATTTTGTCCTTCATCTCCGAAGACCATTCGCATTCTCTATGCTAAATGATTTTCAATCTACCTATTAAAGAATTATAATTTTTTACCAGCTATATCTACTGCATAAAGTGTAACTAACTGACTAATAGCCAAGTCCTTATGCAAAAACCCTGCACAGATCACGGTGACTTCTAGAAGAGTTACCGCGTTCAGTATTCAGTTTAGTCATAGCGTTTAATATTTCTGGTTGTCTGTTGTCTTGCAATTTAGCAAATTGTTTGAAGTCTTTTACTTATCTGAAAACTTTCAAAGAATACATTGGCGCTTTAATCTGCAATTAAAGTAACTAACGGCAGTAGTTTTCAAATTGTAATGTAATCACCCCACTCTAGCCTCACCCCTCTATAGTTGACTCATTAAAATATTTCTTTTACAAATATTTGGTTAGAATATATATCATTTATTTACCCATTCGTTTCGATAAAAACATTTTTATCCTCTTTACTATGCGAGTACGAAGCATAGAAATACATATACTATAAACGGTACGAAGTAACTTTGTCTTCCATACTTTAGTGTCCTACTACTACACTACTACGGGAAGCTACAGCTTACCGATGGCTATTTCTATTGCAGCGAAGAGGGAACACAGCTACGATAACTAGTTGCATAAATTAAGTAAAAATGAAAATAAAGTTAAATGATAACCTTGAAACGGAACTCATGTTTAGTTCACTTCAATGCTCATAATTTGCAGCAAAAGGGATTATTTTTTATTATTGGAAGATATGTTCGCATTAACGAATTACAATTTTTGTCATTGAATTCCAACACAAACAAAAGAAGACATCATGAGAAGTAGAACTAACTCTGGAGTTCGTCTTGATTACTATCAGAAACTTCTGTACAAAACTATTCTTTGTTTCCAGGTATAAACTCTGAGTCTGAATGATTTACTGATTCTTTTATGTAGCTAATTCCCTAGTATTTGCGATTTCGGTAACTTCATGACATCATGACCAATCTATTGATAGGATCCTGTCACTGGCCTTTTACCTGCAAGTGAAACTAATAAACATGCTTGGGTTCGAGATAATGTGTATGGAATTATGTCCGTTTGGGGCCTCTCTATGGCCTACAAGAAAAATGCCGACATGGACGAGGATAGAGCAAAAACATACGAATTGGAGCAAGTAAGATTTTATCTTCGTGATTATTGGCATCCCATCTATTTGTAAATAACTCCACTTAATGAATCCTGTTGGTTGGAACGTAGAGCTGCGTGAAACTTATGAGAGGTCTTTTGATGGCCATGATGCGTCAGAAAGAGAAACTAGAAAAATTCAAAACTACTCAATCTCCATTAGATGCCCTTCATGCAAAATATAGCTCCGAAACTGGCCAAGTGGTTGTAGGAGATTCGGACTGGGGGCATCTTCAGATCGACGCTGTGTCGTTATATTTATTGACTCTTGCTCAGATGACTGCCTCTGGTTATTAATTAAATAATTTCCATTGATTTTGACAATTAAAACACAGTCCTTGATACCCTAACCTGACATTATTACTGTGCGTACATAGGTCTTCAAATTGTGTTCAACTTGGATGAAGTTTCATTCATCCAAAACTTGGTTTTCTACATGGAATCAGCATATTGTGTGCCGGTATATTATATTTTGCATAAGTTGTTTGAGTTGAGTGAGAGGATTTGGTAAGCAATGAACTATTTTTAATGCAGGATTATGGAATGTGGGAACGAGGAGATAAAACAAACCATGGTTTGCCAGGTAATTGTAGAAAACCGAAGTTTTTTGTGGTTTCGTATTTTGAGCTATGTTATGCTGATATCGGTGATTTTAATTTTAAGAACTAAATGCAAGCTCTATTGGAATGGCTAAAGCTGCACTAGAAGCTATGAACGAACTTGATCTTTTTGGTGCCCGTGGAGGCCCTTCTTCTGTGATTCATGTGCTTGCAGATGAGGGTCAGAAATGTCAAGCTGTACTCCAGGTTTGTGGGGGAAATTATTATGAAGCTAGTTAACCATGTAATGCTCAACAAACTATGTACAGGATAAACTTTGCTAAAAATTCAATCCTTTAATTTTACCTGTAGTCCATGCTTCCCAGAGAGTCGAATTCTAAGGAAGTGGATAGTGGGTTACTCTCAGTAATAAGCTTTCCTGCGTTTGCGGTGGATGATCCTGACCTCATTAAATTAACCAGAAAAACGATAGTTTCCAAACTACGAGGTCAGTACGGTTTCCGAAGATTCTTACGAGATGGATATAAAACTGCAAAAGAGGTAAACAAGTTTATAGGGTCTAAATGATGATAGTTCACCAATTCAATTGCTTATTTAACTATACCTAGGATCCTTCACGTCTCTATTATGAACCTTGGGAACTTCGTATGTTCGAAAACATTGAATGTGAATGGCCACTTTTTTACTGCTACATGGTTATCGATGCTTGTTTCAGGGATGATAAAGAGGCAATTATAGAGTTCAGTGAAGCACTCGATGAGGTACGAAAAATAAAGAATTTCAGCATCGTTTTCAATGTGGATTGTATGTATTTCATGTTGTTTGCGTTTAACAGGTAATAATAAAAACAGAAGATGGTTTCCGTTTAGTCCCTGAAATGTATGCAGTTCCAGCTAACAAAGTAAACGATGAATATCGATTTCCTGGTAGCCAAGCTAGGGAATCGGTTGGAAAATGTCCATTCCTTTGGGCGCAAAGTTTATACATACTGGGGAAACTTTTAGAGGAGGTAAATACAGTATAAAGGGACTGGACTGTAGAGATTTTTATGGTGAAATGTCTTGCTAGCAATATTTAATTATGGACAGGGATTTCTTGCTCCTGGTGAACTAGATCCGCTAAATAGGAGGCTTTGTGCGGAGAAAAAGCCGGATGTTGTCGTTCAAGTATGTGGTTTTGGCTATAAAATGTCTGACATCATTTTTAACTTGTAGAAGTATTAATTGATTGGTGCAACATTTTTAAGGTTGTAATTTTGGCTGAGGACGACATCATCAAGGAAAAACTCAAACATTTTGACATTCATGTTCAAACGATAGCCGAAGCCACTCCTATAGAAGTGCAGCCAGCTAGAGTATTGAGTCATCTGTATGCATACTTAGGTAACGGTTTACCTATATATGTTTTGTTTTTGAAAGGTCATTAATAAGTTCGATTCGAATCGTTCAATCTGTATAAATCTAATCTGATCAAAAATTTTTTTTTGTGCAGGAAGAAATAAAAAATTGAATTTATCTGGACGATACTCTAAGGATGTTGGAATACTATCCACAAGTAAACTTTACTCTCTCCAAGGACGCATCTTTGCCTTCACTCCTCAGGTAATGGCAACGAAAAAAGGTTATGTTTGGAGTGCTTCAAACAGGATGAATTTATTTTAGGAACGTCTATATAAAGTTTACTGTATGCTTAATTTTTAGTGAGTTGTAAATCGGAGGCCAGATTTTTACGTGTTTGTTTTAAATGTAGTTAATGGACCAGCAAATGTTCTACATAGCTTCTGACTACGATTTGATGATCGACAATTTCAAAAATGAGCTCAATTTTTTGAAATCATCATGGCAGAACGTGTTAGGAAGACCTCTAGTTGTTTTTACATTCAGACAGATTCATTTAGGTTAGTCTGAATGTGATGGTCGTATCACGTTTGTAATTTTAGTACTGTAGGGTGCAGTAGAAAAAGTATAAAGTATTAAAATCAGAACTTCAGGGATCATTCTAATAGTTGCATGATGGGGCTAGTCAGTAATTGCATACTAACTTGTTTTTCTGTGACTACCTACAGTTTCCAACCAGTAAATAACAAAACATTAATATCACTATCAATTAACAACTTACAGTTGTCACTGGCATGATCAATTTTAGAAATTTGAACTGGAGGAGCATTACATGATGTGCGATTCAGAAATGCTTTTTGACACTTATCTGAATGACTTGGCTTTTCTAACTAACAACTGGAAAAACTGTCTGGGCAGACCACTAGTAACAATGATAATGAGTTCAAGCTTACTCGAAGGTAACTTTGGTGTTTTTAATCTACGCTAACTTTAACCATGGACTAACTTTTCTACTTGATTTAATTGAAAAGGTATATATTGAGCTTGAGCTTGAGCTTGACAGACATGTTGTTTGATGCATCAAATTGCATGTTGTGAAAATTTCAATAATTTAAGCTGAAATGTATGTAAAATTGGTTACAGAAGATGATAAAGTACCCATGTCTATTATTACCACGATAAAGAAATTGAAGAGTGGATACACTGTTGGAACTCGGTAATTGTTTTCTCAAAGTCATATGCGGAGCTTGTGATTACTAACATGTGCATTACTTAAAATATGTTTTTTGCAGTGTTACTTTGGGAAATCTGCAAGATTTTGTCAGCACTTCGTGTGTGACTAACTTGAGTTTCTTAGGAAGCATTGAAGAAGGTGTTCCTGAAAGTATGGCTTTATCACCATGCAATATCTTTGTTCTTTCTCATCAGTTACTCTAATTTTCATCGCAGCAATTTAACGTGAACCTTTATTTATAGAACTTCATCCTTGTGTGCAAGAATTTTTGGACGATCATCTTCACGGAAGCTTGATTTCTAAGGAGCAAATTTTGAATTCTGCCGTAAAGCCTAAATTTGGAGTCAGAACCACTCAACGTCATTCACGTGGACGCAAGTTTTCTTTGAAAGGAACGATCAAGAGAACTCGTTCTATATACAGAGGTATGTCATGTATGCAATCCTTCATTACGCAATAAAAATATTGTGGCCTCCGTGTTTGATATCACTCCCACTTGGTATATTTAAACCGGCAGAGAGTTTTGTGGAAGAGCCCTCAACTGCAATAACGAAAACAGAGGGAAGTTGCACTCCTACAAAATTTGATCCAGTAACTGGCAAATCTCGAACTCCTTCCCCTCTAGCTGAAAATCCTCAGTTCAACTGGACGCCAATTACAAGGCACAGGTGAAATATAATTCATTATGGTTTGGCTGCTGGTGTGTATGGACATATTGTGTCTTGTGTGCTGCTGCTAAACAATTTTTTTTTTAATTGTACTGATTAGTATCTTTTTTATCCAAAAGGACGCAATCAGATGCCCAATATGAAAATACAGAGGTAGATGAGCTAGTATCGATGCTAAGGGAAACTGAAAATTTGGAAGAGCAAGGAGATATTCTGCATTATTTGGTTGTCTCTCATGGATTAGATTACTGCACGGGTATTTTCTTCTAACAGATTGAAATAATACGAACTAACTTTTACATTGTGATAATGGAATATTTTTTCCACAGGTCGGGATAGTAATAACATTCCTGTGACTGTCAAGTACTTGTTGAAAGGATTGTATAACAGGGCATGTCATTCAAAAATGTGGGGATTAGTCCGTCATACTGCAGGTTTGTTGGAAATTCTGATGCATCATTATAACTGAAACTGGTTGTATCAAGTTTTTATTGCATGATTGGTTTTATTCAGGAATGCTGGGGAAAAGAGTTGAAGATTTAGCTAAAGCAGTCACTGATTTATTGGTACGTCAAAAACAAGTCACAGTGGGGATCCCTCCTCGTAGTGAAAAAACCATTACTGGGCCTCTTCCCGAAATTGAGTTGAGACAAATCATTCATCAATCATATGGGGACGATGAAAGTACGGCAATGTTAACACAGGTATAGAAATTTTGTGACATTTTTATGATAGTGTAACAGCTAAGTGATTTTAAAGTTTTAAATCGAAATGTACACTATTTGCTTCTCAGGAACTATTGGTTTACTTAGCGATGTTCATCCGAACGGAACCTCAATTGTTCCACGAAATGTTACGACTGAGAGTGGGATTAATTATTCAGGTATTACTTATTTTTTCACAGCTGCAGTAGTGTGAGGTCTTCAAAAGATACGTAGTTTCTAGTTTGTAATGATCAAGTGAATTGGGTATTGAATAATTTAATGGAGGTGATGGCTTCGGAGCTCGGAAGGACATTAAAATGTAGCGGGGACGAAGCTTCAGAACATTTATTGAATCTCTCACCCTTTGAAATGAAGAATCTGTTGTACCATATTATCAGTGGCAAAGAGTTTGCGTTATGTGAGTTTCTCTGCAATTAGTTCTTTCTTGCCTGCCTAACCTCAAATATTTGAGTTTTGTAAAATTGGTCTAATGTGTAAAAATTACTTTACAATGTAGCATCAAAAAATGATAGAAGTTATAGTCATTCCGTGGTCAGCACCAAGTCGACAAAAGTCAGTAAGGTAATATAATCATCCATTTTGGCATTATGTAACTGTTAAAATTTTGTTGCGATTCAACTTTGCCTCGGGGTCAGATAAGATTCATTGATCTCTCGACACACTGCACAAACCACGTCAACACATTATGTTAATTTGATTGGCAGGGAAACATTGACTCATTATTTACCCTCGATACGGAACAAGAGGACTTTGAAAAGCAGCAAGGTCAATGGCTTAGACGACGGCGACTCGACGGTGCTTTAAATCGCGTCCCGAGGGGATTTTATCCCCGAGTGTGGTCCATATTGGAAGCTGTATGTCACTTTGTCCTAAACTGATTTTCTAAGTATTACTTTACCCGCTCTTCAAGCGTTTGTGATTGTTTTTTATTAGTGCCAGAGATTGTGGATAAATGATAGAACGCTGCTGAATAACTTAACCCAAGAGGTAATATTTTTTCAGAGCTACGCAAACCATTTTTTTAACATTCTTTACTAACTGGAATATACCAATATTCGAAACTAATTAGATGACATCTGGAGAACTAAAATTTGCACTGCGAGTAGAAACGGCTCTGAATTCAATACCACAGCCTGAGTACAGACAGTTGGTTGTTGAATCTTTGATGGTATTGGCTTTAATCATTGAACATAACTTGACCAATTACTTAGGAGAAACTTTATACGTTGAACAGTTTGTCCATTGTGCGAATGGTCAATTTCTTCAAGACCAGGTTAGTCAAGTTTGCTTACGTGCGTATTGATTTTTTTACACTCTTACCTAATTTCTATTTATGCATGTTTTCAGATAAAGGCAAACGGAGACGCCACATTGTGCTGCGCGAAGCCTAGGGAGGATAAAGGTTCTGGAACTCTAATTTGTGGGGGTGCAGCCGGAATATGTCAGCGTTTTTATGATTCTGCTCCTTCTGGCTGTTACGGCACGATGACATATCTTGTTCGTGCAGCCGTTAAAACATTAAACTGCTTGCCAAAAGATGGACAGATCGATTGTAGCGTTGTCTAGCTAGAGTATGAGATAATCTCATAATTTGCAATTACTTTCAATATATATCATATAATCGCAATACTTGTTATTCAGTCAGTCAAATAAACAAATCGTTAAATTTTCTATATCAATTTAGAATTATCTCTCTCTTTGATAATCCGCACATCCGTATTCTCAAATACTAAAGAATTTCATGCCTGCTACTGAACTACTAACTTTACTAAAGAAAGCTCATGCCTGATACAATAAAAGTTTGGAGGACCAGATATAGTAGCAGCAATTGCAGCATCTTCTAATTTATTAACTAATGGTACAAAAAACACACTTTTAAGATTTAAATATTTACGTTTTAATGTCTTGGGGCTTATTAAATGGGTTGAATTTTGTCAGCCATGATGATGATTTTTGTCTAAGATGTTAAAACAAATATTAATAAATATAAGGGACAACCAAGCGCTTTTTAAAACTTTTTTGCAGTGCCGTGCATACTTACCCTTCATCCTCCAAATCTGTAGATGGACTGTCTTTCTCATTTTTTAATCTTTGAATCAGTTCCATCCGAAATTGATGTTTCAAAGGCATTAAGTTTTGCTGTTTTATTTGTTCGGTCAGTTTTTCATACTTCTCTCGAGCCTCCTCAACGCTTAATCCATACCATTCAATTTCTTCTTTCTATTACACGAAAGAAAATTCCAATTTGAATACATTTGAATAATATTTAAATATAACATGCATAAGAATACATTTGAAAATCAATTATTATTTAAAAAATTAATCATACCGGTATCATAAAATCTTTATATTTTTCTAAAAGATGGGCTTGTTTAACCGGGTCATCATGACAAAAGTCCTTATTTTCTAACGCGAATAAAAGGATCCTCTTTAATTTTAGAGCAAGTAAGGACTTAAGATCATATGCTGGAGTCTGTAAAAAAAAGCCGGCCTTTTAGAACTGTTCTTGCATTCATTTCATCTATAGTAGTTCGCAAAACTCATTTCTTAAAACGAACCTTCAGCAAATAACTGTCCAATCCGTGATTTTCATCTATTAATCGAAGTGCTCTTTGAGTCACAATAACTGAAAAATATTTATCCAGGATTTCACTATACACAACTGAGCGATGCAAAGAAGGCATCCAGAAGGAAGGTACAGGACTTCGATATTTTGCTTTTTTGACTAAACCTTCCACTACACCTTCACCTCCCCATATACCATAATTGTGCTCATTTGGATACTTTGCAGGAATTGGCTCGTTCTGTATTTTCTTTCTATAAAATAAATGCTAATGGTCAGAAACAGTTTCGTAAATTAATCAGGTATAATTATGTAAATTAAAGCAAAACGGAGCTCACATCTCTCCTGTGTCAGGATTCCGCTCCCATTTTTCAGTACGAGGAGTCCAATGAATCGGGGTTTCTTTCTCATCGTTCTTCCATTCAGCAAAAAACTTTTTGTAAGGCTCTGGAAGTTTGGATACTATCCTCCGATCATGTACATCTTTAATATATTTGAACCTTCGTGCAGGGAATAGTGTTCGAACGCTGGCCGACATTAGGATATCGTGTGTTTTGAAATATTTTGTTCCCTTCGAAAAATATTACACAGCGGAAAAAGAATACTGCTGCCGATAATTAAAACGTTTCTGATACCAGTGATATTAAAAGTTACGTATAAACATATACTTCGGCAACTAATTTACATTAAGAAACTTTCACAAAACAAAAATGACCATTGGAATTTTCTGTGCTGGAGAAATTGATCATGTTTTTTTGGTAGCCCGCAACTTGTGTTTCCGTTCATAGAGTATGTGCTATGCTATGGTACGTCAGTCAGTCAGTTTTGTGTTGTGGTTTTCACCGTGTATTGAATTGAAAAGGAATTAGGACAGAATATTTACAAGTTCGCACTGCATGCAGGTTGAAAAAATCCGTTGAAATACGGTATAAATTACAAAATGAAGAAGCTTCATGATGTCTTTGAACCTAAGGAAATTACTTCCAAAGTCGCCGTTACATATGATGATGGAAATATTGTCACAAGTGTTACATACGAAGAAATTGATAACCTGTCTTCGTCTATAGCAGATTTTTTTAAGGAAAAAATTGGATTTGTGGGAGTGGGATGCATGCAAAATGTTTACTATCCTTCTATTTTACTTGGGTAAATTTTCATAACCTTTTTTGTTGCTTAAGATCCAATTATTGCTATAAACATTACACTAAAGTATTGCTAATTGATTTGTATGTGTAACTTAAGGATAATGAAAAGTGGCTGTGCATTTTACAACTTGGAGGAGCTCAACTCGCTACAGGATGCTATAGCATTTCACAAACTGTTGAAAGCAAACTATTTTGTGATTCACAATGAGTGGTCTAACGTTCACATCAAATGGGACGATATGATCTTCCGTACTGGTGAATCTTTCGCTGTCCCAAATTGCCCCCCGTTAAAAATTGTCAAGTTAAATACATTTGAAACTGACATACAACAGAAGATAAAATCAACGATATCCGCGTTTGAATACGCCTACGCGATCAAAACTTCGGGGACCACAGGATCTCCTAAATTCATTCTTGTCCCTCACAAGTGTATAGTTCCAAATATTACTGACTTTATTAATACGAGATGGAACATGGAACAAAGTGACGTAGTACTGGGAACATCTCCAATTTCATTTGATCCTCATATAGTTGAGCTTTTCGTTGGATTGGGATCTGGAGCCTCAATCCTATACGTTCCAAAAAAAGTAAAATTAGTGGGTGCTAAGCTTTCGAAGTTATGTCGTAAGCACAAAGTATCCGTGATTCAAATCACCCCAAGCTTACTGCGTCACATTGGAAATGATTTAAAGTTGGATAATTTTTTTAATCCCACAAAATCTCATCTGAAAGTTCTGGCAATAGGTGGCGAAAAATGTTTATCGCAGGAAACCCTGCGTTTCCTTATAGATGAAGAAATGTTCAAGTCTATGAGAAAGCTCCAAAATCTTTACGGGATCACTGAAGTATCCTGTTGGGCCTCAGTATTTGACATTCCGCTGTATAAAACAGATAATAATGGAACAGCCATTCCGCTGGGTGAAGCTATTGTAGAAACAACAATGTTTTTGAAAAATTCAAGTGGAGATATTGTAAATATTCCCAATAGTTCATTAGATGCTACAGAGGGAGAAATTTTGATAGGTACATTAACTTTTTTTCTAACAATGGAAGAAAGAGGGATTTTATCAAACGCTGTTTAATTTTTGCATAGGTTCTACCTCAAGGGTGTGCACAGTATTAGAAGAAAGTATTGTTCAAGATCCTATACAGCTAAAACGGAATGACATGCCATGCAATCGTTTAGGTGATTCTGAATTGATTCCCAAGGAATTCCATTGCAGAACCACAGGTGACATGGGTCGATGGGAAGCACATCAAGGATTATGCTACATCCAACGGTTAGATAGAACCGTCAAGTTCAATGGTATGAAATTTGATTTGTCATTAATCGAAGCGATGGCAATGGAAACTGAACTAGTGGAGGATGCAATCTGCATCTGTAGCGAAGAAAATATTTATTTATTTGTGATATTCAAATGTCCTGTTAAATACAAGGAAGAGTCAAAAGAGGCCGCTGATGAAATGAATGAGAACTTTCTGAGACGCATAAGTTCACATATTCCACTACTGTTCATGCCATGCGAAATCATATCACTCCGTAGCTTTCCTCTCACACCCAATGGGAAATTCGATGTGAAAGTCATTTTGGAGGATATGAGAAGACAGCACAAGGCAAAGCAAAATGAAGAGATGAATTCGAAGCTAATACACCAAATTTCCACGAATCCAGATGTGCTGGTAAACATGATGAAACAAATATGGCGCATGTGTACTGATCCCAATAGCAAAATCCAAGAATTGGAGCATCAGAATTTTCTTCAAGCTGGTGGCACGTCCATCACAGCAAAACAGTTCTCAGAACGAGCCTTTTCATGTCTCAAGTGCAGAGGAACAAGTATTCAGAAGCGGCATGAGCGGAAGCTATTGGAAACATTGTTTGAAAGCACATTTGAAAAAGTTATGATGGAGTTGACAACTGTGTTGAAAGAAAGCCAACTGCTAAATGTTCCAAAAACTAGAGCTATTGAATCAACTGACCTTTCTAATATCTGTGCTATTCAATCTGGCCAAATAAAAGGCTTGGCGTTTATGTCCAGGGAAATAGTAGTTCGTTGTGAAAGCAAAAAGGAGCTTAGCCCATTCTCAACTGCAGCTAATTTCACACGTGAAAAGGCAAAGGAGAAGTTACTGCGATTTCACATTCCATTTGAAATTATATTCAGATTGCAAATTGATATGGGTCAATGTGTTGATGCGTCTGTCTCTATATTTTTGCCGCGTAAATAATACAATATGCTGTTATATAATGTTGCTTACCTCTACCTGCGTCTGACTGAATTCCTTGCACTATTAGATTTTTAATTTTTACCAAATTGATACTTATTTGCTTTGGTATTTTTTGGGTAGTCTCGGAGTCATTGGGAGCGATTGCATTTATTGGATCATACGCAGGAATTTTGACAGCTATTTCTATTGACAGCATTCGGCAGAGAGGATTTTCTACTCGTACTGATGATCACATTTTGTGGTGCAGAAAATTTCAAGGAGCAATTGGGAGTGATGTATTAGTTCTTCAAACTCGTTGTGAAGTTATAGTTGGTTTGTTCACAATTCTCTGCTTAAAATTATGTTTTTCGGACATTTTTTTTTAGCTATTAGCATGAAATGTAACAACTGATCATTATCATTTGCTTAAAAAATGTTTCCCATATTTTGTATTTTCACAGGCTGCCATAATGGGACATTATACAAATTGGACGCAGTGAATGGGCATACACTAGATATATTCAAATGCCATGGCTCTATTCGGTCGTCACCTGTGACAAATGAGGAGGAAAAAAGTGTGGCAGTGGTGGATGATGCTGGCTGTTTATATTACATAAACACGACTGTACGTTTTGTTTGAGTCTTTTTCCGCGTTGCAAAGAGTTAATTAAATCTAGCACTTATTTGATTTCGAAAAGAACGTCAACTTCATGTTCAGTGCGACGGCATGTGTTCAATTATTTTTATAGAGCTTCAGTCTGGTGTGGCAACATGACGATAGCAGCTTGAAGTCTTTGTCGGCTCCGTGTATTTCTTCCAAGGCTATAATTATAGTCGGAGCAGGTGAACTCAAAATGTTATCCAAAGAAGATGGGGCATTGCTATACACAGTGAATGTGAGCATGCCTTATGCACTGTTGATAAGCAGAATGGGGAATACTGGGAAGCAAATGCTAATTTACTATTCCATGAGTGAACATTCTGTTTATGCTAGAAGCCTTAAAAATTATAAAGTGGTATGAAGAAATGTGCATACTTTTAATTGCTTTATGTTTTTAAGTTTGCATGCAAACAATACAGTTGTGATTACTTGCTCCCAGGTGTGGACTCATAAGTTTGAAACGAGTCCAGAAAAAGATACAACTAAAACAAATGAGAAAGTTTTTATCGTTCAACACAATTGTACAATGGTTTCCAAGTCGGAAACGATTTGTGTTCACGAGACTGGAAAAATGGATATTTTGGAAACCACGAGTGGAACCTTACTACGTAGTATGAGACTAAAAGATGCATCAATATTTGCCAAGCCGAGTTTGCTATGCACTCAACACAATTCTCATTCTACATGCTACATTTCCTATTTCGGCAAAAATGAGGAGGATAATGATGGGAGTTTTCAAAGCTGTCTAAAATTTCAATCATTGTCAGAAAAGGCAGTTGAATTTCTTCTGCCTATGAAAAGTGAGAACAATCAAGAAAACTTTTCGCAAATTTTAATATTCCAAGAGCTATTATTTTTCGGAGGCAGGGATGATACTCTTCATGTTATTCAACTAAGAAATTAATGCAACATTATTTTGTTTTCAAATTTGCATTTATACGTTGCTCTTCATTATGTGTTTCATTTCTGCGTACAATGGTGTTTAATTTCATATTTCTTTGAATTTAATCGTTTGTTTGCAGTAATAATGTAACCTAATCTTAGTTAGTAGCGTATGTATGTGTGCAATGGTGTAGTTGGTTTAATGTCGAAATATATTTTCCATTCTTGTTTTATAGGCCCTGTGTTTTTATATTTCACACCTCCATAGAAAGCAAACCAATGTGGTCTGTTATAATTGAATTTCTGCAAATACAATCGAAATGGATATTAAAACTATAAATAATAATTGGTCCGGCAGTTCCAAGTTGACAATAAACTTTTTTATTACACATAAAAATATGCTGGACTTTTATATTCATCTGATGAATTTATGTGGGCTCATGTGTAGCAGCCAGCAGCCAATGTTATGATGAGGACACAAAGCAATGGAAAGCAGTATGGTATTTATTAGCATGAAGACAGAAGCTTTTCGGAGTAAGTCGTCAAACCTCATCCTAGAGGTGCGCTCACTGCGTGCGAGGCTCACTAGAGTGCATATTATTAGTGTACTATGACTAGTACACTTACTGTAATATATAGTTTGCGACAGCTTGCAGTCCTGTCTGATTACATGAAATGTTCGGGCATCTCTACTTAAAAATCAGCATTAATAAAAAAATCTAGTCTAATGTCAACATTTTCATTAATGTCAGCAAACCTATACGTTGATCAGCACGGAAACACCAACTTCAGGAGCATATAGTATGAGATAGACTGAGCAGGCTTGAAAATGTTCATGCATGCAACGTATGAGAATACATTACATAGATATAGAATCAGTTTTATAAATTACTAAATAGCCGTGTACGCCTAAAAATGCAATATTCAGGTTATCGATTTGTATGGATGAGAAAAGATTATAGTAAGTCAAGTTTAGCCATCTAACAGATTGACTTGTTAGGATATAATTGCATTGCATGCTGTAGTACCATATTTCCTTACTACAGTTGAATTTGAGCATGATTCCTAACAATGAGGTGTTTTAGATGCATAGCGGAGTTGGGAAATGAGAAAAAGCTTAAAATGATTTAAAGAGTGCCTACAACAGTCCCTTAAAATATTAATCCCCATGCTCAGGTCTACGCAGGCTACGGTGAACAAAACAAATTTTGGAAATCGAGAATCGATTTTCAATTTTACTTATGGAAAATAACATGGGGAAAATCCCAAAATTACCGTTTTTTCGATTTTGGCGACACGTGTGTTAAGATGCATGCAAAAAAAAAACTTTTTGATGCTGTGAGAGTTAACGGCCGTATGAGGATCTAATATTTTTTGGGGCTCGAGTTCTTATTGAAGTAATCAAGCATCATTTGAGCTTATATTAAAATGTACAACTCCACCACCCAATTTCGGCACATCAGTATTTTAGACGTGAATTTATTTAGGAAGCAATATAAGTACTCATCCTTCACGTACTTTTCGCGAACTTCCCGAGTGAACAATAAAACTCGAATCCTGATCGCATCTGTATTTTAGATGCTGATGCATAATAGTTGAGTATTTTCGTATTTTCCAAATGCTATGAATTTTCGAATAGAGCATTCTTAAAATTGGTTTCAATAGGATATTTATTTACTTCTTTCCCGATTTTTTAAGTGTCTAGTTGTATTATATATATCTAGTAGTTCTATGGGTTAACTGTAGTCACGTTTTCAGCTCTGGATATACACAATGCACGATGGAGAATGATTTTTTGTGGAACCAATGAATATACCTCATCAAATTTAATTGAGCTTCGACATGTTTTTGAATTGAATTAAAGGCAAGATAGTTGACGTCATATTTGCTTTATCCATATGTCTTTTTAGCCAAGGTTAGATGCGTGGAAAATTCAACGTAAAGCTAATATAAAAAATAGATAATCCATGGAGGTGAAGTGCTGCCGCTGCCTACTTTCCTGCATGAGTTGCGGGAACCCATTAAGCATTAATATGTTTGAGCAAATATTGTAAAACCAGGAACAAAACAATCATGCTATTTATGAGCACTTGGTTAATTACTACTATCTTCCTCATGTGTTCATGCAGCCAAGGAACTTCCTTTCAAACACAGTTCACTTTACGAGAGGTTAGAGATTGAAAGGACCCCGCACCGGTAACACAGAAAGATGACATTCAGATGAAATTTTTTCGAAAATTCGTCAAATGTTCAATTTTTTGTGTTGAATCCGAATCTGCAATCAGATTTTCCAAATTCGGTTTCAATCACCCGCTACAGGTCACTAAAGGTCAGAAAACAATGAATTGACATTAAGTGAAAAATGGATGCAAACATGATTTTCCCGGTTTTTAATAGTGTAAAAAAAGATTCTGAATGTCAAAAACCGAAAAATCCGATTTTTATCCGATTCGGGTATTACTTGTGTAGAAATGACATTCAGTAGAAACATGATGCAAACATGATTTTCTAGGTTTTTAACAGCGTAGAGAACGATTCTGAATGTCAAAAACCGAAAAATCCGATTTTTATCTGATTCGGGTATTACATGTGTAGAAATGACATTCAGTAGAAAAATGATGCAAACATGATTTTCCAGGTTTTTAATAGCGTAGAAAACGATTCTGAATGACAAAAACCGAAAAATCCTATTTTTATCCGATTCGGGTATTACTTGTGTGGAAATGACATTCAGTAGAAAAATGATGCAAACATGATTTTCTAGGTTTTTAATAGCGTAGAAAACGATTCTGAATGACAAAAACCGAAAAATTCAATTTTTATCCGATTCGGGTATTACTTGTGTGGAAATGACATTCAGTAGAAAAATGATGCAAACATGATTTTCTAGGTTTTTAATAGCGTAGAAAACGATTCTGAATGACAAAAACCGAAAAAATTTTTTTTTATCTGATTCGGGTATTACTTGTGTAGAAATGACATTCAGTAGAAAAATGATGCAAACATGATTTTATAGGTTTTTTAATAGCGTAGAAAACGATTCTGAATGTCAAAAACCGAAAAATCCGATTTTTATCCGATTCGGGTATCACTTGTGTGGAAATGACATTCAGTAGAAAAATGATGCAAACAGGATTTTCTAGGTTTTTAATAGCGTAGAAAACGATTCTGAATGACAAAAACCGAAAAATCCTATTTTTATCCGATGCGGGTATTACTTGTGTGGAAATGACATTAAGTGAAAAATGGATGCAAACATGATTTTCTAGGTTTTTAATAGCGTAAAAAACGATTCTGAATGTCAAAAACCGAAAAATCCTATTTTTATCCGATGCGGGTATCACTTGTGTGGAAATGACATTCAGTAGAAAAATGATGCAAACAGGATTTTCTAGGTTTTTAATAGCGTAGAAAACGATTCTGAATGACAAAAACCGAAAAATCCTATTTTTATCCGATGCGGGTATTACTTGTGTGGAAATGACATTAAGTGAAAAATGGATGCAAACATGATTTTCCAGGTTTTTAATAGCGTAGAAAAAGATTCTGGATGTCAAAAACCGAAAAATCCGATTTTTATCCGATTCGGGTATTACTTGTGTAGAAATGACATTCAGTAGAAAAATGATGCAAACATGATTTTCTAGGTTTTTAATAGCGTAGAAAACGATTCTGAATGTCAAAAACCGAAAAATCCTATTTTTATCCGATTCGGGTATTACTTGTGTGGAAATGACATTCAGTTGAAACATGATGCAAACATGATTTTCCAGGTTTTAATAGCGTAAAAAACGATTCTGAATGACAAAAACCGAAAAATCCTATTTTTATCCGATTCGGGTATTACTTGTGTGGAAATGACATTCAGTAGAAAAATGATGCAAACATGATTTTCTAGGTTTTTAATAGCGTAGA
>Ga0210040_10004244_pt1 | contig 18856 bp, 14 predicted proteins | sample CryGeyCG12114_NA_FD_185462 | JGI IMG/M metagenome (GOLD analysis project Ga0210040, IMG submission 185462) | Groundwater microbial communities from aquifer - Crystal Geyser CG19_WC_8/21/14_NA (SPAdes) (version 2) | ecosystem: Environmental > Aquatic > Deep subsurface > Groundwater | place: USA...
TCCAAGATCCTGCGGCGCGCTGCCGATCTGGTGCGGGAGCGCGCAGCCGACATGGCCGCCGCGATAACGCGCGAGCAGGGCAAGCCGCTGGCGGAGGCCAAGGCTGAAGCCACGGGCGCCGCCGATCACATCGACTGGTACGCCGAGGAAGGGCGGCGCGCCTATGGGCGCGTGATCCCCTCGCGCCAGGCGAATGTGCGGCAAGTGGTGCTCAAGGAGCCGATCGGCCCCGTCGCCGCCTTTACCCCCTGGAATTTTCCGGTGGGCCAATTGGTCCGCAAGATCGCCGGAGCGCTGGCGGCAGGCTGCTCCATCATCGCCAAGCCGCCCGAGGATGCGCCGACCTCCTGCATCATGCTCGCGCGCTGCTTCCAAGACGCGGGGCTGCCGGACGGAGCGCTCAATATCCTGTTCGGCGTACCGTCCGAGATTTCCGAGAAGCTGATCACGTCTCCCATCATCCGCAAGGTGTCGTTCACCGGCTCGGTGCCGGTGGGCCGGCTGCTCGGATCACTCTCGGGCACGCACCTCAAGCGGACGACGATGGAGCTGGGCGGGCACGCCCCGTTCATCGTGTGCGCCGACGCCGATCTCGAGGCGACCATCGGCCTCGCCTCGGTCCTCAAGTTCCGCAATGCGGGGCAGGTCTGCGCGGCGCCGACGCGCTTCTTCGTCCAGCGCGGCATCGCGAAGGATTTCGTCGAGGCGCTTGGCGCGTCTGCCGACGCTTTGCGGGTGGCAGAGGGCACGGCGCAAGACGTGCAGATGGGTCCACTTGCAAACCAGCGACGTCAGGAGGCGATGCGTGAATTCGTCGACGATGCCGTCCGTGGCGGCGGGAAGCTCGTCACCGGCGGCTCCACCCTCGATCGATCGGGCTTCTTCTTCGCTCCCACGATCGTCACCGATCTCGCCCCGGACTCGCGCTTGATGACCGAAGAGCCGTTCGGCCCGATCGCCGCGATGGTGGTGTTCGACGAGCTCGACGAAGCGATCGCCTCCTCCAACAGCCTGCCTTTCGGCCTTGCCGCATTCGCCTTCACCCACTCGACGAAGAACGCGCTGCGACTCTCGAACGAGTTGGAAGTGGGCATGGTGTCGATCAACCATTTCGGCATTGCAGCGCCCGAGACGCCGTTCGGCGGCGTCAAGGACAGCGGCTACGGCAGCGAGGGCGGCGTCGAGGGGCTCGAGGCCTACCTATCGACCAAATTCGTCAGCCAGATGGATTGAACAGCGCAGACGGGACGGCCAAGAAGGAGAACCATTCGCAGAACGGGACTGCCATGTGACAACGGGAAATCCCGACATACGCGAGCTTCTCTCGTTCAGGCTTGCGCGCCTGGCGAATACGATTTCCCGCAGTGCCGCCCTGCGACTGCGCCGGGAGTTCGACGTCAGCATCGGCGAATGGCGAACGATCGCTCTTGTGGGAGAGGGGCAGCTTTCCCCCAATGAGATTGCCCGCAAATCCAACCTCGACAAGGGGCAGGTAAGCCGGATCGTTGCTACGCTGGTCGAACGCGGGCTGATGGAGCGTGAGGGAGCACCCGCGCGCGGCCGCGCCAATCCGCTGCGCCTGACCGCCGAGGGAAAGGCGCTCTACAAAGGGCTGATGAAGATCGCGCGCGAGCGCGACGTGACCTTCCTGGCCGCTCTCACCGATACGGACGCGCGGGCGCTGCACGAGGCGCTGGGCAAGCTACAGGAGGTCTCGCTGCTGCTGCTGCGTTCGGAAACCATGCTCAACCAGCGAGCGGCCCTCACCGTCGAATCCGAGGATTGACCGGCGACGCCTAACCGCCGCGATGGCGGGACAGGAAGTCGAGGATCAGGCCGTTGAATGCCGCTGGCTGCTCCCAGTAGACCGAATGGCCCGCCTCGCTGATGATGGCGACCTCCTTGTTAGCCAGATGCGACGCGTATTCCAGCATCAGCGGCGGCGGCATGTACAGGTCTGCGGCGCCGGTGAAGATCAGGCTCGGCGTGGCGATGGTTTCCACGGCGGCCCATGTAAGCTGGTTTTTGGACGCTTGCGCGATCCGCCGAGGTCCGGACTGAGACTTCTTCTCCAGCTCCTCCCACTCATGCGCTCCTTCAGGATAGGCGACACGATAGGTGGGGCTGAGCTCGCGGAAGCTCTCCGGCATCGAGAAGTAGCCCTCAGGATAGAGCATCGCGATCCTAGCGCGATAGTCCGGTTCGATCACTCCGCCTTGGGTGCACGCCAGCGTCATGGTGATGAGCCGCTCCGGAAAGGACAGCGCGAAATCCGGGACGATGAACCCGCCGGCGGCGCTGCCGACCAGATGAAAACGCTCTATCCCCAGAGCATCGGCCAGGTTCGCCAGATCGTCTGCGCCCGTGCCGGGATTGTCCGGATCGCCGCTCTGGGACTTGGCGTGACCGCGCCGCGAATAGCCGATCACCCGATAGCCCGCCTGCGCGAATGCTGCCTGCTGATAGCCCCAGATAAGGCCGCTGCCCGTGCCCGGATGGAGGAAGATGACCGGCTCTCCAGCGCCGAGCGTATCCCAATACCACAGCTTCACGCCCGGCAGATCGGTCAGGCCCGATCTCGTCTGCACGGGAGGCGGCGGCGGTCCCCAGCTGCGCGATACGGGCAACACCGAGGCTTCGAACACGGCGCTGGCCAGAGGCTCCGCCAGCCCGGCAGCCAGCATCGACCCCACGACCGCGCGACGCGAGAGTGGAAAATCCTTCATCTTGCGCTGCGCTCCTGCATCTTCGCTTCTCCTCGACAACTGAACGGGCGCCGCCCGGCCGGTCAGAATTCGTAGCGCGCGCCAATGCGGTAGAACCGCCCTTTGATCGAGTACGGATTGCCGCCCTGGAAGAAGGCGGGAAGAGCGTATTCGGGTGGGTTCGTGTCGAGCAGATTGTTGATGTTGCCGAACAGTTCGAGCTTGCCGCTGGCTTGCTCCAGCAAGGTCAGCGTTGCCGACAGGTTCACGTAAAGGCGGCTTGGAAAGCGGTTGCTCGTGATGCTGTTGCCCGCGGCGGGATCGTAGCCCTCGTCTTCCGGACCAACCAGGGTGGTGTCGTATTTCAGCGTGCTGAACCACCGGAAGTTCAGATTGGTGGAGAAGCGATCGCCGGTGTAGCCGGTATCCACGTTCACGGTCCAGTTCGGCAGCCCGGCTATGCCCGAGCCGGCGCGCTCGACCGGGCCGCCGGCATCGATGATCCGCAGATGCTGCACGTAGGACGCGAGCGCGCGGAACGACAAGTCACCGCCCAATCCCGCGAAGAGCCCATCGGCAGGCTGGCGATAGCTGAGTTCGAAGTCCATGCCTGTCGCCTTGCGCTCGGCCAGGTTGGACGGGGTGAGCCTCAGATAGGCGATGCCGAACGGACTCTCATCGGTGACGATCAGGTCGCAATAGGCCTGCACGCCGGCGGCGCAGCGGTTGAGCACGTCGGACGCTGACGGCGTGGCGATCACATTGGCAATCTCGATATCGTAATAGTCGACGGACAGCCCGAAGCCAGGCAGCCACTCGGGTTGATACACGAGGCCGGCGGTCCAGGTGTCGGCGACCTCCGGCTCGAGATCCGCGTTGCCGCCACTCAGCGCGCTCACCCTTCCCGTTTGTCCGTTGAATGGGTTGACGCCGCCATTGAGTACCGATCCAAGGCTCCCCGGGGCAAAGAGGTTTGCAAGTGACGGCGCGGCGATGTCGCGGGAGCGGGTTGCGCGAGCGAGCAGACCGAACGGGGTCGCGTAGCTGAAGCCGATCTTCCACGTCTTCACCGTTCCGCTGGTGCTGTAATCGGTGATGCGCCCGGCGACATTGATGTTCAGGTCATCCGCCCAGCTGGTATCCTGGGCAAGCGGTATCAGCGCCTCGAGATAGGCTTCCTTGACGGTCCGTTCGCCTTCATAGGGCGTAGGGTTGAACAGCGAGTTGCCGCTCACCAGGGCGAGCGGATTTGTGCGGGTCGCTACCTTCTCCTTGCGGATCTCGACGCCGCTGGCCATCGCGATCGGACCGGCCCAGGTGGAGAACGGCTCGAAGCGCAGGTTCAGCGCCCCCACATCCTGTTTGTCATGAGTTCCGCTGAACGCGTAATGCGTGACGTAATCGAGCGCTGCCTGCGAGCGTTGGTTCACGCCGAACGGATTGAAGGGAACGCAGCCAGGCTGCACCGCCGCACGTTGCGCAGCGGTGAGGTTGGGATTTGTTTCCACCGGCCCGCAGATGGGCTCCCCGTCGGGCCCCGGAATGGCGTAGAGGGCGGCGAGGAGATTTGGCGGCGAAACATCGACCGGCATTTCGAACAGGGTGTCGGATTCGCCGTGCTGGAGATAGAAATCCCAGTCGACACTTTCGGCCAGTGTGCCCCGCCCACCGAACACGAAGCGCGAGGAATCGTACGTGCCCGTGTTTACCCGTCCGCGAGGATCCCCGACGTCGGTATGAACGCGGCCCAGGGCGATCGATGTCAGCCCAAGCTGCTGCATCTGCGTGCGGATCGGGTCCGGAATGTAGGGGTTGTCGATGTTAACCCTGAAGCTTCCGGTCTGATAATGAGCGGTATAGCTGTACGTGTCCTGCCGGCCATAACCGGCTTCGACGAACAGGCTGGTGTCATCCGTCAGGTCGAAGGTGAGCCGGCCCAGCATGGCGTATCGCTCGACCGGCTGAACGATGTACTGACTGGAACCCGGATTGATCGTCGGGTTAGCCCCGCCCTGCATCAGATTGCCGTAACGCGTGCCGGGCTCGAATGCATAGGGCTGACCATTGGCGTCGAACGCGGTATCGGCAAGCGGGCCGCTGATTATCAGCGAGCCCGGGGCCTGCGATCCGTAAGTGAGGTCGGAAAGGAAGCCCTGCGCCGGCGTACCGGCTGCGCGGTCCGGACCGAAGGACACGTTGAACTGGTTATCGGCAGCCCAGTCGCGCGAGTAGATCGAGTCGACCGGATTCGAGTCCGCGTAATCACCACCGGCGATCAGATGTATCCGGTCGTCCGCAAAGCTCGCACCGCCAAGCACGCTGAACGCGCGCTCCTCCCCGTCGCCTTCCTCGGTGATGCCGTACTGCGCACCGACCCGCATACCGTCGTAGCGATCGCGCGTGACGAGGTTGACCACCCCCGCGACAGCATCGGAACCGTAGGCACTGGAGGCACCGCCCGTCACCACGTCCACGCGGTCGATCATGCTCATCGGTATCAGGTTGGTGTTGCCTGTGTTGAGGCGACGTCCATCCAGAAGCAGCAGGGTACGTTCGCCGCCTAGTCCGCGCAGATCGATCGAGAACTGCGCCCCGCCCGCAAAGCGCCCGCGCTGCTCGGGGGAATTGTAGTCGCGGAACCCCGGCAGACGCACCAGGACTTCGCCAATCGTGGTGGGCGCATCAACTTGCAGCTTCGTCGAGTCGATGACCATCACCGGAGTGGGAGAAGCAAACCCGTTGCTCACCACGCGAGAGCCGGTCACGATGATATTGCCGGAGACCTCCGCATCCTCGTCCGCCACGTCCAGGTCTTCGGTTGCCGGCGCCAGCACCACCGGCTGATCCTGCGCTGAAGCGGCGTGGACTGCTCCACCGAACGCCAGTGCCGGAGCGGCAAGCGCCAGACAAAGAGCCAGTCTCGATGCGCCGCGCAACGTAACGCTCAGGCACGTTTGATCCATCTTTGCCCCCCTTGTTGCCGGATTTTCCGGTTCCCCACTCCTGAATGTTTGTCAGTTCTGTTGCGCTTGTCAACACCCTGTCCTGTTGCCGTGTGTTGCCCCCTAACCTTGGAAAAACATGGCAAGGTGCGGCGATCCACTTCACAACAGTGCCACTACGCTTCTTACATTCTCATCAGGGCAAGTTTCGACAAGCCACACTCGCTTAGCGTCCGATAGGTACAAACAATAAATTGTTGCACTTTCAACAGTAGCGGAGCTATCGTGCAGGTCAGAAGCGGCGTGCCAACTATCAGAGCGCGGGCACTCGCATGCGACGAGCAGGAACCCGACATGAGCCGCATCGAGCGCTTCAACAGAACAACGCTTCTGGGCCGCCGCCAAATTCTGCAGGGCAGCCTCGTCGCTGTCGCGGCAGGCATGGGGCCGGCCCGAGCCGCAAGCGCGGCAGGGGGCGAGGCCGATCTGGTGATCAGGAACGGGCGGGTGCTCGTCCTCGACGAAGGCTTCCAGACGGCCGAAGCCATCGCCGTGGGCAAGGGTCGCATCCTGGCGGTAGGCACCGACCAGGAGGTGCGAAGCTTCATTACCAGCCGCACCCGAGAACTCGATGCGCAGGGCGGCACCGTCCTGCCCGGCATCAATGATACGCATCTTCATCTGAACGGCGTCGGCCTCAGCCGGCCACCACACATGATCGACGTCAACAAAGCGTCGATCGAGGAACTGGTCGCCGAAGTGCGAACCGCGGCGCAGCAGGCCGGCTCCGCGGATTCCTGGATCCGCGGCAATGGGTGGCAGGAGCTGCGCATCCCCCGCGCCCCGACAGCCGCCGACCTGGATGCTGTGTCCGGCGATCACCCGGTGGTGCTGCGCGACTTTTCCCAGCACGCTCTCGCGGTCAATTCGGTCGTCCTGCGCCGGGCCGGCATCACGCGCGACACCGCTGCGCCCGTTGGCGGAGTGATCGACAGGCACCCGGACGGAGAACCTACAGGCGTGCTTCGCGAGACGGCGATGGGCCTTGTCCAACAGCTTGTACCGGCTTTCACGGCGGACGAACTCTCGGACGCGATCGACTACGCCGTGCAGCTTTCGCACTCACAGGGCATAACCAGCGCGACCGAGCCCGGGATTAATCTGGAGACGTTCCAGGTGTATGCCTCGAAGGCCCGCAACGGCGAATTGCCGATGCGGATCAGCGCGTTGCTTCGCCCCGGCGGCCGCAGCCCCGCAGGCGTGCGCCAGACCTTGTCCGAATTCAGGCACCCTACAGACATTGATCCGCGCATTCTGCACGCCACCGGGTTCAAACTGGGAGCCGACGGTATTCCCCGGTTCCGCACCGCCTGGATGAATCAACCGTATCTGGACGGAACACGCGGCGCTCTGACCGTGGACGGTGACACGATCGAGGAGCAGGTCGCAAACCTGCATCAGATGATCGAACTGGTCGCCGATGCCGGCTTCCAGGTCGGCACCCATTCCTGCGGCGATGCAGCAACGGACGCGGTGGTCGAGGGATACGTCAAGGCCCAGGAGAAAGCGGGATCGCCAGCAGAGCTGCGGCACTGCGTCCACCACTGCAACTTCCCCTCGGACGCAACCCTGCGCAAATGGCCCGGCCATGACATCGGGGCAAACCTCAATGCAGAGATCCTGTACCTGCAGGGGCGCGTCCTGGAGCCGATCATCGGCCGTGAACTGACGGAATACCAATGGCCTTACCGCAGCGCCCTGGATGCGGGCGTGCAGGTGACCTCCGGATCGGACGCCCCCGTCGTGGACGGTAATTTCTGGCTCCAGGGCGTAATGGCCGCCGTAAACCGCAAGGGCAGGGACGGCAGCATCGCCGGCGAAGCAGAACGGATCTCCGTCGCCGAGGCTCTTGCCACCTATACAAGGACCAGCGCCTGGCAGGACCGGGCGGAAAGCTGGAAGGGCACGCTGGAGCCCGGCAAAGTGGCGGACATCTGTATCGTCGACGGAGACCTTCTCAGCGCCGATCCCGGGAGTTTCGCGGATATGCGGATCAACGCCACGGTGCTCGGCGGAGATGTCGTCTATGAGCGTCCGAGCAGCGACTTGCGGCAATCAGCCTCAGCAGCTGCCGCCTTGTCGAGCCGCAGCTGCCTGCATGGGGACATGTGCTGCTGCAAGGCGGTGGAGCAGCTCAACACGTGAGAACGCCCAGCCGCGTGACGCCGGACGGGCACGCCCAAGCCCCTTTCCAGGGCACAGGGAGCCCGGACGCTGTCCTGACTGCACGCGGTCCAAAGCTGGAGCCGGACCAGATCGCAGCGGTGCTCTCGCGCTCCTACGGACTCGGCGTCAAGTCCATGGAGCCGCTACGCGGCGAGCGCGACCAGAATATCGCCGTGTCGGCATCGGACGGTCGGCGCTACGTTCTGAAGATCGCGAATGCCGAAGAGCCCGAACAGGCGCTTGAGTGCCAGAGCCAGGCGCTTGACCACATCGCTGCCGTCGATCCTTCGCTGCCGGTGCCACGCCTGGTGCGAACGAGGGACGGCCAAGGCATCCTGCCCATAGCCCACGGCGATGAGGTGTTTCGAGCACGGCTTGTGACCTATCTTCCCGGCGACCCGGCGATCGAGCACCGCGGCACCCCGGCGCTTCGGCACGCACTCGGGACACTCGCGGGACGGCTGGACAGGGCACTTCAAACCTTTGAGCATCCGGGCGCGGATGTGGCCATGATCTGGGATCTGTGCCGCGCGTCAGCACTGCGCGACCACATCCGCTTCATTGTCGACCCGGCCCACCAGGCGATCGCCGGACGCGTGATGGACGACTTCGAGCGCACGGCCGCCCCCGCCTTCGCAAGCCTGCGCCGCCAGGTGATCCACAACGATCTGAACCAGAACAACGTGGTGCGCGCCGGCGATGGTGCGATCAGCGGCATCATCGACTTCGGCGACATGACGAAGACCTGTCTCATCAACGAGGCTGCGATCACCATCGCTCACCAATCGTATGGCGAAGCCGACATCACGGCCGTCGGTGCCGAGATCCTGGCGGGATACACCGCCGAATTCCCGCTCGAGCCCCTCGAGACCTCGGTATTGTTCTCGCTCGTCAAGATGCGCCTCCTCACGCGCGAGATCATCGCGTCCTGGCGTGCGGCGACCAATCCGGGCGCCAGCCCCTATAATGCCGACATCTCATCGCTTGGCTGGGCGGCGCTCGGTCGCGCACTCGAGCTGGAAGCCGACGATGTCACCAGACGCTGGAGAATGTCATGATTGCTGCCGTTGCCCCCGCCGATCCGGCTTACGAGGCTCTGTTGGAGCGCCGCCACGCGGCCCTGGGCCCGGCCTACAAGCAATTCTACCAGCAGCCCTTCGTCCCGGTGAAAGGCGAAGGCGTCTGGATCACCGACCATCACGGCCGACGCTACCTCGACGCCTACAACAACGTGCCGCATGTGGGCCATTGTCACCCCGAAGTGGTGAACGCCATTGCCCGCCAGGCAGCCACCTTCAATTCGAACACCCGCTACGCCAGCCACGTGGTTGTCGATTATGCCGAGCGGCTGCTGGCGACGATGCCGGCGCCCTTCGACACGGCCATGTTCGTGTGCACCGGTACCGAGGCGAACGAGCTCGCCTGGCGCATCGCCATGGCCAATACCGGTGCAGACGGGGCCATCGTGACCCAATCTGCTTTTCACGGCAATTCGACCATTATCGGAGCGCTCGACACAAGCACCATACCGGCCGACCAACTGGAGCCCTGGATCGCCACCGTGCCCGCGCCGCTTTTTGCAGGCTCGCGCGAAGATGCGCCACAACCGCCAACGGCCGACGCCTACGCGGCCCAGTATCGCGCTGCGGTCGAACAACTGGCCGAGCGGGGACGGCGCCCTGCCGCCTACTTCGTATGCCCGCTCTTTGCCTCCGATGGCCTTTACCCCACGCCCGCAGGCTATCTCGCGCCGGCGATCGACGAAATCCACAGCGCGGGCGCGCTGGTCATCGCTGATGAGGTGCAGACTGCGCTGGGCCGTACCGGGACCCATTTCTGGGGATTCCAGCACGCCGGCATCCAGCCCGACATCGTGACGATGGGGAAGCCGATGGGCAACGGCATTCCGCTTGCGGTCGTCGCCACGCGGCGGGAGCTGGTGGACGGCTTCCTGAAACACGGCCGCTACTTCAACACCTTTGGCGGCAACCAGGTGGCGGCGGCGGCGGGGCGCGCGGTGCTCGATGTGCTGGCGCAGGAGAACCTTCAGCAAAACGCCCTCGAAACCGGCGCCTATCTGCGGAGCGGCCTTTCCGCTCTCATGAAGCGACACGCGGCGATCGGCGATGTGCGGGGCACGGGCTTTTTCGCCGGCATCGAAATCGTGGAGGGCGATCAGCCCGCGCCCGGTCGCGCCAGGGCAATCATCGAGGACATGCTCAGCCGCGGAGTGCTGGTGGGCATCACCGGCTCCCACCGCAATCTGATCAAGGTTCGCCCGCCGATGGTGTTCTCGCGCGAGAATGCGGACATGGTGGTCGATGTGCTTGATCACTCTCTCGCCGCGACCGGAGGTTAGAAGAGCTTCGCATCGGATCTCGCAAGGGCGCGCGGGACCTTGTCCCGAACGGGATCGATGCAATTTGGAAGTTGTCCGTGCAACGGCACCTTTGATATAAATGGTCTCCAGGGCAGGCCCTCACGGGCTCGGGGTCGCAGCCGTGTCCTGAGAATTCTTAGCTCAAGTCAGGAGAAAGGCGCGGTGTCGCAATGGCAGACGAGCTGCACCGATGATCCGGATCGCCAACTCGACGTGAGCGCGCTTTCGCACGAACGCCGCGCAACTGCCTGGTACGGAGGCCTGCGCAAGAATTTTCCGGGCCTGTCGGTAACGGTGAGATCGGCAGAGTACCCGGTCGGCCGAATGGAGCGCGTGTCTCTGGGTCCGGGCGAGCTGGTGGCGATCAATTCGATGCCGGCACTCGTGCGCTATCATCCGGAAAGCGTGCCGTCGCACCTGGATCTGCACTTGTCCTTGATGCTTCAGGTCGGCGGCAGCACCACCGCCTCGCAGGCGGATCGCGAGTGCACGCTCCAGCAAGGCGACATGTGCCTGATGGATGAATGCAGCCCGTTCCAATTGTCGGGAGAGGGCTGCAGCCAGATCCTGTTCCTGCGCATGCCGCGCCGCCTGGCGATGGGGCGCCTCAATCGGCTCGAGAACCAGTGCGGCCTGCTTTTGCCGGCAAGCGAGCCGGGCAACAGATTGCTTGCGGACATGCTGGTCCGCATGCTCTTCGCGGCTCCTCACCTGGCCGAACCGCAGCGCGTGGCCTTGATCGGGTCGGCCATTCACATGCTCGGCCTGGCTCAACCCGTGGACGACCTCTATGCCGGCACCGAGCACCGGCGGGTACGTCATGCGATCGAGTTCATCGAGCGCAATTGCTCCGTGGCGGGCCTGAGAGCGGAAGAGGTCGCGCAAGCTCAGGGCGTCAGCCGCCGACGGCTGGACCAGCTGATGCGGGCGGCGCTGGGACGCACGGTGTGCCAGCACCTGTGGGCCAGGCGACTTGCGCGCGCATCCGCAGACCTCAGGGATCCGGCGCAGCGCCAAGCCTCCATAGCCCAGGTCGCCTTCGCCAACGGCTTCGAAGATGCGGCCCATTTCACTCGCGCCTTCAAGCGAATCCAGGGAGTCACTCCCACCGAGTGGCGGGCTGTACGTGCCCTAAACTGACGATCCCTCGCTCAGCCCCACGGGGAGCGAGGATCGCACCTGCCGGAGCCGAAATTCCGCAGCCGCGGAAGCCGGCGGGCACCATTCACACGCGGCGTTGCAGAAATGCCACGGCCGGCAGAAGTCTGATCCGTTCCACCAAAGCTCCCTAAACGGTCCACGCTAGGCAACGCCCTCGCGCCGTTGGCCTGTATGGACAAGCCTGTTCGATCCGGCGGATGTAGAGTTCACGCGGGCTTTGCCTTCCGGAAGATGCGCGGCGAACCGCCATCCCCTGATCGTCCGGAATAATCAGCTCTCCAGCGGCGGCACACCTTTTGTGCTGCACACCAGTCAACCAAGAGGGAAGAAACATGGCTCAGCGGACTTCGGCATTTTGCTTCTTACTTGCCGGATCTGCGTTGTCGCTGTCCACCGGCGCTTTCGCGCAGGATGCCGCGACTGCATCGGACGCCCAGCAGGCGTCTTCTTCGGCCGATAGCGATTTCGGCGATATCGTCGTCACCGCGACGCGCCAGGCGGCATTGCTGAGCAAGGTCCCGATCAGCATATCGGCCTATGACCAGGAAGCGCTGGACGAGCAGAGCGTGCGCCGCGTCGACGACATCGCTCGTATCTCGCCCGGCATCACCTTCACCAAGTCTTCGGGCGGCAACGGCAACCAGACGAACATAGCGATCCGCGGCGTCACCTCCACCATCGGGGCCTCGACGACGGGCGTCTACATCAACGACACACCGGTGCAGGTCCGCGCCATCGGCGTGACCGCCGCAAACGCCTATCCTCTGATTTTCGACCTCGAGCGCGTCGAAGTGCTGCGGGGGCCGCAAGGCACGCTCTTTGGCGCCAGCGCACAGGGCGGTGCGGTGCGCTTCATAACCCCCCGGCCGGATCTGAACGATGTGTCCCTCTACGGACGCGCCGAAGTGGCGCTTATCGAAGGTGGCACCGCGACCTACGAAGCGGGCCTTGCCGCCGGCGTTCCGTTGGTCGAGGACAAGCTGGCCCTCCGTGCGAGCAGTTGGTACCGGCATGACGGCGGCTGGGTCGACCGCGTCGGCCCGCTTCTCGAAAGCGGCTACGATCCCACCAAGATCGACAAGAACATCAACCAGCAGGACGCCATCGCACTCAAGGCGGATCTGCTGTGGGAGCCCTCTCCCATCATCTCGATCATGCCCTCGATCTACTATCAGGAAGTGAATACCGACGATATCGCGCAGATATACGAGCGGACATCCGATCCCGACGAATTCGACTACAACACGCCCAACCAGCTGGAGCTGCCCTCTCAGGATTGGTTCTTGCTGACCAGCCTTGCAGTCGACGCCGATCTCGGCCCGTTCGACGTGGTTTCGAACACTTCCTATTTCGAGCACAAGCTCGACCAGATGTTCGATTACACATACCAGTCTGCGGAATTGAACAGCACGCTTGTGCCGTACATCACCATCCCCGGGCAGAACGAAAGCGCGGTCCACGCCGATACCCAAACGGCCTATACCCAGGAAATCAGGCTGCAGTCCAAGCCAGGCAGCAGGCTCAATTGGGTCCTTGGTGCATTCTACATGCACTCCAAGCAGAGCTCATACCAGGACATTATCTCGCCCTATACTGACCAGTTGATCAGGCAGTCGACGAACGGGGCCTTGGGATTGGTCGACGTCTTCGGGGGCGAACTCCTGCCGGGAGACGTGTTCTATCGCGGAATTACCACGTCTGTAGACGAGCAATTGGCCGCTTTCGCGCAGGTCGATTACAACCTCACCGAGAAGCTCAAGCTGACCGCAGGCGTGCGCGTGTCGGACAATTCCTTCAAGGCGGATATCTATGGCGACGGGCCGTTGAATGGCGGGCCCGATTTCACCCAGGTGGATCAGCACGAGACCCCCGTCACTCCCAAGTTCGGCATCTCGTATCAGGCTGACCCCAGCCTGCTGCTCTATGCAACCGCGGCGAAGGGCTTCAGGACCGGCGGTTCACAGCCGAAGAACAACTCCATCCGCTGCGTGCCTGACCTCGAAGCGCTGGGCCTCGATGAAACCCCGACGACGTACAAGTCGGACAGCCTGTGGTCCTATGAAGTCGGCCTGAAGAAGCGAGTTGGGCGTGCCTTCAGCATCGATACCAGCGCATATTACATCAAGTGGAGCGATATTCAGCAACGGATCGTGCTGCCCAGTTGCGGAAGCGCCTTCATCGTGAATCTCGGCTCGGCCACGTCCAAGGGCTTCGACGTCGCGGCCACCGCGAGGATCACGGACAATCTCACCGTCAGCTCGTCCTTGGGGTACAACAAGGTTTATTATGACGAGACGTCGTACTCGGTCCCGCCGACAATCGTAACGACGGAGGGGTCGAGGTTACCAACGGTTCCCCTCACCTTTACGGTGTCGGGAGAGTACAATGTGCCGCTGTCGAGCAGTACTGATGGGTATATACGGGCTGACTTCCAGCACAACCGTGCGGTGCCGCAGTCGCTTTCTACCGACTTTAGCTATGATCCCCTGAACGATCCGCAGCCAGAGGTGAACAACCTCGATCTGCGAGCTGGCATTCACTACTCCGACGTGGAATTCAGCGTATTCATCAACAACACTCTGAATGAAAACAACATACAATACTTCCGCGCCGCCTCCAACTCTGAGCTGTTCAGGGCTCAAGCTCCCAGGCCACGCACATTTGGTGCCACCATCATACACCGGTACTGACCGTACGTTTTTTCCGCGAAGGATGGGTGTAGTTGTTGGAGGTCGTCATGAAGCTTGATGTTCTGCCACGGCGAAAGACCGGACTCGCAAAAGCGGTGTTCTCCGCCGCGTGCCTATGCCTGGCGACACAGGCTCCCGCGGAGATAACCGCCGTGGATGGGCCGATACCCACGACCGAAGACAACCCGATGTTCGGACCTGCGGATTACAAGGGCGCGAAGGCGGGCATCGACCTCGCGTCCTACGGCTATGTCGAGGAAGAGTACTTCGTCTCAGGAGAAGCCGCGGCATACGAGCACACAGCCGGGGGGCTGAAGCCGCGCACGGGCAAGCTACCCTATCGCACGCGCATCGTGGTGCGGCGCCCGGCCGATCCTGCGAAGTTCAGCGGCGTCGTGCATTACGAGCCGGTCCACCCCACCCGGGGCTGGAACGGACATTGGCTGGTGCTGGCGAATTATCTGATGTCCCGCGGAGACATCTACGTGTTCGTCGGCGTGGGTGACGCTTCGAAGGGCTGGTCGGGCAGCCCGAACTTTCCGCCCCCTTCGGGCCCAACCGGGCAGAACGTGATCCTGAACTGGTTCAACCCCGCCCGGTACGAGACGATCAGCTGGCCCGAGGAAGAAGGCATCCGCTTCGAGCTGATGGGCGAGATCGGCGCGATGTTGCGCAGCGATCGCGCGGACAATCCGCTGCGCGGCCTCGACGTGCGCGCGATGATCATCGGCGGCTGGTCGTACACCGGCAGCATCCAGCGGACCTACATCAATGAAGGCTTTCACGACAGCATCCGGCTCGCGAACGGCAAGCCGGTGTTCGACGGGTATCTCGTCGGCGTGTCTTCCCCGCACAACAAGCCCGGCTATCTGCCACTCTACAACGACGAACCTTTCGTCGAAATCGACGATCCGCGGCGCAAGCTGAAGATGACAGACGCCAAGGTGATCGAGTTCCTTACCGAAAGCGAAGTGGAACTCGATGCGGGTCTGACCTCTCCTGCCACGCCCGACAGCGATGCGGACATGGGCGGCCGCCGCACCTACGAACTGGCCGGCGTGATCCACACGGATAATCTGGTCGACCCTCCCCTCACCTCGAGCCAGGCGCCTTTCCTGGTCCAACTCACCGATCGCGGGTACCATGTCGGCAGCGTCTCCACGGTCTCAAGCGCCGAATGCGATTTGCCGCCCAGCGACATTCCGGAGGCCGCGTTCGTACGAGCGGCGGTGGACAATCTGCGGCACTGGATTCTGGATGGCACCCCGCCGCCACGCGCAGAACCTCTCGAACGCACTCCCGAAGGCCTTGGCAGGGATGAGGTCGGAAATGCTCGCGGCGGCATCCGCGCTGCCGAATACGAGGTGGCCCTTGCGAAGTACGGGCGATATGAGGGCGACGAAAAACCCGGTTGCCGGGCGGACAGCGTCTATCCGAGCGTGTTTCTCGTTCGCGACCAGATGCCGCGCGAAGAACTGGCGCGCAGGTATGGCGATCCTGAGCATTACGTCGAACTCTATGACGCGCAGACCCAGCTTCTGATTGCCCAGCGCTGGCTGCTCCCGGAAGACGGGCTGAGGCTCGAAGCCAAGGCGCGTGAGCGCGTGGCTGACGGGTTCTAGTGCGCGCTTAGCAAATTGCGGCCGGCGATTATTGCCGGCCTTTCGGCGCGCACTGCCGGGAGCAGAGTGTACGGGCACGGGGTGCCGGCGGAAGCGCGTTCGCACCTCATCCGTAGCGTCTCTCATGTCCAGCAAGCGTTTTTTCCGCCTGGTCGAGCGCGGCGAGCGCCTGCTGGCGAAATCCGCCCGGCCCCAGCCTCAGAATGCAGCGGTGGGCCACGCAGACTTGGCGCGCATCGTTCCACTCGTCTGCCAGCTGGCGCAGCCACTCGCGGAAGCTGGCTGCGGCCCCCGGCTCCTTGCGCAGCGCGCCGCCCAAAGTGGGGTGCAGGCGAAGGCGCGGGTCGCCGGCCAGCCAGCTTATGGGAGGCGGGATCAGGCCCGCAACAAAGGTGTCGTCGACATGGATCGTGCCGCTACGCCGATGGAAGGCGAGCACCGAGGCGAAGTGCACGTGCTCGCTGCTGGAAACGAGATCGACGCCCCCAGGCACCGAGAACGCCAAATGCTCACCATAGCGAGTCCAGACAGCTTCCTGGTCGGTGGTCTGCGCCTGCCAATCGAGCTGCGGGCAGACCCGCTTATGCCGCTGCGTACCGTAGAGCCCGGCTTTGGGGAGCATCCCCGAGACGGCGGCGCAATGGCGCGTGTGAAACGGATGCAGGTTGAGCACAGCCTCAACCGCAGCGCCGCCGTCGGTGAGGGCCAGCACCGCGTCACGTGTCGGGCCCGTGGGCTCGTACGCGTCCAGCATCAGGAAGCGCCCGGCTTCGATCTCGACCAGCGAGGCCTGCGTGCCGACGTCGAACAGGCCCGCTATGCGGAACTGGCCGCGGATGGACCAGAAGCCATTGCCGAGATCGACGAGCTTGTCGGCCACCCTACGGTGCCTCCGCCGGCCTTATTCCTCGCGATACTCGGGGTCGCGGCGGATTTCCTCGCGCACTTGCTTGGCGCCACGCTCGGCGCGGCCGATGCTTCCGCGCGTATTCGCATTACGGATCTTGCCGAAGTAGATGGCGACGATCAGCGCAAGAGCACCGACCGTCAGGACGATGAGCCACAGGGTAGGCATGCGGAAAATTCCTTTCGAACAGACAGTGCTTGCCCGTTCAACGCGCCAGACGGCGGAATTTTCCTAGATCGATTTCGGCAGCTGCAAGAGACCAGCGCGGCGACAAGGAACACCCCGCCGCCGCGTGAGCCTATCTATGCCGCAGATCCGACGCCCTCAACCTCTGCCGTGTCCAGCTTCAGGCCCGGACCCATGGTCGAGGTCAGCGAAATCTTCTTCAGATACTTGCCCTTTGCCCCGCTGGGCTTGGCCCTGACGATCGCGTCGGTCAGCGCCTTGAAATTGGCCTTGAGCGCCGCCTCGTCGAACGACAGCTTGCCGATGCCCGAATGGATGATGCCCATCTTCTCGACGCGGAACTCGACCTGGCCGCCCTTGGCATCCTTGACCGCCTGCGCCACGTTGGGCGTCACGGTGCCCAGCTTGGGGTTGGGCATCAGGCCCTTGGGGCCGAGCGTCTTGCCCAGCCGGCCCACCACGCCCATCATGTCGGGACTGGCGATCACGCGGTCATAGTCGATATTGCCGGCCTGCATCTCCTCCATCAGGTCTTCGGCACCCACCCTGTCGGCACCCGCGGCCTCGGCCTCGGTGGCCTTGTCGCCGCGCGCGAACACCGCCACGCGAATGGTCTTGCCGGTGCCCGAGGGCAGCGAGACCATGCCGCGCACCATCTGGTCGGCATGGCGCGGATCGACGCCAAGGTTCATCGCCACTTCCACGGTCTCGTCGAATTTCTTCGAGCCGAGCTCCTTCAACTTGGCGAGCGCCTCGTCAAAACCATAGAGCTTCTCGACATCGACCGCGCCGGCCTGATCCTTCTGCTTCTTCGTCTGCTTTGCCATCGGATCAGCCCTCCACCACTTCGAGGCCCATCGAGCGCGCGGAGCCCTCGATGATCTTGGTCGCCTGGTCGATGTTATGCGCGTTGAGGTCGACCATCTTCGCCTCGGCAATCGCGGCGAGCTGCGAACGCTTGATGCTGCCTGCCACGGCCTTGCCTGGCTCCTTGGAGCCCGACTTGAGGTTCAGCGCCTTCTTGATGAGAAAGGACGCGGGCGGCGTCTTGGTGACGAAGGTGAACGAGCGATCGGCATAGACCGTGATCGTCGTCGGGGTGGGCGTGCCCTTTTCCATCTCCTGCGTTGCGGCGTTGAACGCCTTGCAGAATTCCATGATGTTGACGCCGCGCTGTCCCAGCGCGGGACCGATTGGCGGTGACGGATTGGCGGCGCCGGCGGCCACCTGAAGGTTGATGTAACCGGTAATCTTCTTGGCCATGTAAGGCCTCCTTTCTCACTGTCGCTGCCGGCCCTTGGGCAGGCGGCTCATGGTAAGCGGTGCATGCGGCCTGCCGAGGCGAGCCTCCCGCGTGGGTTCCCCGTCGCGTGGGAGGCGGGCAGATAGGCTGGGACGCGACCGAAATCAAGCTGCAGGGTTCTTGGAGCCCGGAGCCTTGCTGTCGCCGAGCGCAGGTTTGGTCCCACGCGCGGCTTTACTCTACTTGACGAGTTCCACCTGCTCGAAATCCAGTTCGACAGGCGTGGCGCGGCCGAAGATCGAAACGCTGACCTTGACCTTGGCCTTGTCGAAATCGAGCTCCTCCACCACGCCGTTAAAGCTGGCGAATGGGCCTTCGAGCACCTTGACCTGGTCGCCGATCTCGTAATCGACGCTGATATCCTTCTTGGGGGTGGCCTTGGCCTCTGCCATGCCGCCAAAGTAGCGCGCGGCCTCTTTCTCGCTGATCGCCTGCGGCTTGTTGCCCGAGCCCAGGAAGCCGGTGACTTTGGGCGTGTTCTTGACCAGGTGGTAGACGTCGTCGGTCAGGTTGAGCTTGGCAAGAACGTAGCCGGGCATGAACTTGCGCTCGGACTGCACCTTCTTGCCGCGCTTGATCTCGGTCACCGTCTCGGTGGGGACCTCCACCTCCTCGACCCCGTCCGACAGGCCGAGCCGCTCGGCATCGGCGATGATCTGGTCGCGGACCTTGTTCTCGAAGCCGGAATAGGCGTGGATGATGTACCAGCGGGCCATCTGACCTCTCTATCGAAT
>Ga0210040_10004245_pt1 | contig 18851 bp, 12 predicted proteins | sample CryGeyCG12114_NA_FD_185462 | JGI IMG/M metagenome (GOLD analysis project Ga0210040, IMG submission 185462) | Groundwater microbial communities from aquifer - Crystal Geyser CG19_WC_8/21/14_NA (SPAdes) (version 2) | ecosystem: Environmental > Aquatic > Deep subsurface > Groundwater | place: USA...
TACATGTTCTACGAGAAGCATACAAAATATGCATAGCAATGTCTGTGACTTTGGGTATAGCAGCTGTGCAGAAAAGTTCCGAAGACACACTCATTGGTGCAGAGCTGGTGCCGAAGATGCTCTGATGGGTCTATTTTAAAATTAAACGCGCGTTTCGTATCTTACGTGTGTTAAAAAAGCAATCAGACAAAATTTTATACGGCTTTGCCCTTCTATAAACAGCTACGATGATTCGTTTTCTATGTTACAACTTATTCTTCAAGATTTGCTAACCCACTGTGGGCTATGGGAGCAATCCCAATCTGAAGAAACACCAATGCACTTTGTTCATACAGAGTATTTTTGACAGATTTGGCGTGTATTATGGCACAATGAGCAAATTTTTGAGTAGTTTGGTGTTTTTGGAGAAGATTATGCATTTTAGGAGTAATTTGATTGTAGCGTTTGAATGAATATGAATAAGATTGTGGAATGGATTGATTTAGTTAGTTAAAGGATTGGTATGCTGGATGCTTTTAGATATAATGTTTACGGGCTGAAAAAAAAGATTGTACAATAGAGTGCGGATGGCCATTTAGTGCTTTAATTTGTGACATGCTGTGTGAAATGAAAGGTGGGAATTCATCTTTCACCACCAGCCCTGTTTTGTAATCTGTATCCTCCCTATGAATATGCATTCAAATTACATTCTCGAATGTCGGCATCACTTTTGTTACAGTTGGTCCCAGTGAGGATCAAATTGCGTTTTAAGTTAGTTGGTGCTTGGTGAACAACAGCAGATGCAGACAAACCATGTTTTGCCTTCGATTAGTAGTCCAATGGGAAAGTTTCGCGTTCAATTATGTTACTAGTTAGTTGCTGGTGTAATCCATTGTTGGGAAAACACGAGCCAATTGGAACATTGCTAGCGAAAATGTTTGTGTGTAATCTAAATAAGCAAGAATTGAATACTTTCTTAATTTATAGTATCGTAAATGACGTGAAAATGGATCAATCATACAAGTAATGCTTATTTTGTGATGCTAATTCGCATTGACTAGAATATAATTAAAACACGTAAAAAATAATAGTGAGTGGAATAAAAGACATGTATATTTTTTCATTCGTTAGGAATATATTGGAATTGAAAATGAGCACGCATTACATACATGCATAGTTAGTTATGCATGTATACGTATTTGACACACCACATTGCATGTATTATTGTTTTTTTACCACAGCATCCTGGGAGTCTCTATGGCAGAATGATATATTTAAACCTGCAGGAAAGATGTATTGAGCAAAACTTTTTTTACTCTCCATTTTCATGAGACGCTATTATGGGTGTGTCCAGAATTCAGCAGCTCAAACTGAAAATAAATTGAATTATTTTCTCTTGGGAATTCTTGAAGACAGTTAAAGGCTATGCAACGCACAAGAGAATAAAAGGAGTCATGAATATCATTATTATGATGAAGAGAGGCATATGAAAGGGAATGAATTTTCGTTCACTGTGTACATTTGGAAACGGATGTTTGGCATGAATGAATATTTCTATATGCATATTGTCATACTCCATTAATCAACTCACCTCATTCGGATATGTGGCTCATTTTCTTCCTTGCTTACTTATAGCTCCGTCCATAAAATACGTTTTTTCCCTTTCATATAAACTTAATAATAACATATCTCTTTTTCATCATGCTCACTAACTAACTAACTAACTAAGCCAATGGCTATAATTCCTCTGATGAACTGGCTTCACCCACCCACATGATACACAACGAGAAAAAAAATCCTATGAACAATTGATTCCCTCTCTGTTCAATAGTTTACAATTAAAGAATACTGATGTTTTTTCTTCTCTCATGCTCACATATATGGAACGGGAAAAAAACACAACTTTGTCTTATTATTATTCTTAAAGTAGATTTCTAACCCTGTGGCAACTTCTGACGCCAATTTCTTGTTGGCTACTCGTCACGAGCTACTGACTGAGGCTTCAGTGACAGTAATGCGCACACTTAATTAACTCAAGTCTTCAAGGGTGCCGCAACACGAGACCAACATAATAATAATCGATGAGACTCTGCACTCGTTCCTATTTGCGCATCAGCCTCCCAATAACTCGTGCCGTACATGGGCATTGCTTTGATTGAAATCATGTTATCATCGACGCTAATGTGATTTCTTACCCTATCGTTCCCCATTAGTTATCTATTACTTACAAGTCAAACTGCTCTCTTCCTTCCCATTATAACCATACACTAAATGGTCGTTAGTTAGAACGTGGTATTGGTATAGCATATTTGCACTCTTTATCATCATTCTCTCATCGCAATCATCCATTCCTATAACATGATTGTAATTATTAACTGTTAGTTACTTACTATACTCAAGCACAAGTTCATGAAAAATTACTCCTAGCCCTATGTGTGCACACTCTGTGGGATCCTATCAATAATACTGCATTATAAATATTCCACGCCATTGTATAGCTTAAATGACTGCGCAAACTTTTGATGGACTAAAACAATTCCATTTACAGAAGCTTCTGGCTCCTGTTTTAACGTTTCAAGATGGTTTCAGACCGACAGTTTTAATGAAAATGTTGCATTTTTGCATATGTACATGATGACAAGTGAAGTCATACATTATAGTGTAGATTTTTATCACAGCTTTGTTATTTTTCTGATGAATAGGGAGCCCTTGAAAACTCGTATTATACATATAATACGACACATAGGAAGCTATAACAACAGGCAGTGTTTGGTTAAGAGTCCTGAGGGTCTCATCATTTCGTACATTTCGATGACTTTTCACGTTTTCAGACAGTCAAAAAGACTTTTGGTGTGTTTATTTATTCAATCATTATCATCCAGTCAAGAGTCTGGTCTCCCAGTCAATGAATTCTGCACTAATGGACTACCACTGTAGGTGATTGAAACACATTTGACAGGATTCTCACATTGTGAGAGCTTGCACGTAAAGAAAACAAAATGCTCCTGAAGCCTTCATAACCAATGACCAATTTGAGAGAGCGCTTACAAATATAGTATTTCCTTTCTATAACCATTAAAATAATACAAGGAATTGGCAAAATATCAGTGTTTTCACAACCATGTTCTGAATCTTTACATTTCACCACCAATGCTTAAGCACAGGGATCCATATAAAAAATCCACTTAAGAATAAGATGATATTTCAAGTTTTACTTGTAAACAAACCCTACCTAAAAATAAAATCCTAGTGAACTGCAGGAAAAATGCCTCAAGCGTGACAACAAGCACACCTAACAACACGCATTTTTTGCAGTGACGCTTCACTCAAACTCGCTGCATTTCCAAAACTAGATAGTGCGTGCAACAAACTCACATGAAATGGGATTCCTGTCGCACCAGTGTGAATGCACTCTGCTCATATTTCCCATTCCATTTTTTATAATCCACCCGTGTACTCATGATGATTGTCTTTTTTAAGCCCAGTTAGTTCGTCCACAGTGTAGGATAGAATGCCGAGATGAAATTATACTTACTATAATGGTGGGTGAGAAAATATTTCAATGACAGAAATCATACCACAAGTAATACTACACATTGCAGTAAACAGAGATTACCTACAGAAATGCAGTCACTTGCATTGCATTGCATTACAACAACATTGATAATACTGCTTACTTAATAATACTGTCGTCAAACGCATTTAGTTGCATCGTCATGCATTTGTAGAGGATTATATAAGAAACGGTACCCAAAAACCTCCAGCTAAAACTTGCCATTGTATACATTATAAAGATTCACTCATGTGTGGAGTAGAACACTCATAATATAGATTCTAGATGCACTACCAACAACTGACTAGTGCTGGAGAAATATATAGGATAGGGTGAGCCCGTAGTTCAGCAGTTTCATTCGACTGACGCGTTCAAGTGAGCTATCTCGGTATGCATGTGCGCCCTTAGAATTGGCGGGAACTGTGCATAGTGTAGGAAAGCGGAATCTCTTAGGACTCCAGTATACACTGCTCTCAGCGTCAGCACCGGGGGTGGTAAGTGTGAAAGTGAAAACATGGATTTTTTTATCCGTAGCCTGAGGTGTGGTTCTTTCCATGCTTGACATTTTGCCCACAAACCTGCGTCAGCTACAAATTTCTGTTTACTCTGGGAGATCTTATTATTATTTACTCGCACTAACTAACTTTAACAACTTGGGATTTAGAAACCAGTGCAGTGGATACACATATAAATAAACAAAATAACTTTTGCATTCTCGTGCATAGAATAATACAGTATTAAATATCAGTTGTAGCAATAATAGTTGGTTACTTTTGTCAATCACTACTAACTAACTAACTAACTAACTCTTTTAACAAACCAAGAAAATCTGTTGAAAGAATCTAATTTAAGTCATGTGTAACATACTAACGTCACGCTAATTTCGCTATCGAAACTATAGAAAATAGAAAGGCTGCTCATTTTTACACCATTTTAAATTGATAACTTGATTCCATACAAGAATCATCATCATTCATAACCTAACCACATTTATCAACTTGATGACTTTTCCTGATAGATTAGTACAACTCATAGCACTACTTAATGGACTACTAACTACTAATAGCCAGGGGTATATACTAACTAACTAACTAACTAACTATCTAACTTACTTGCATACGCACATTATAGAGATGAAACCCACTCGGGAACTATTTAGTCGGTCGGCTTTGCCGGTCATTGCCCTCTCATGACGTTGCCCCCTGTTATGTACACAGTCTCTGAAATGTACAACATCCGACTTCAGTCAGTAACTAAGAGCCGAGCACTCTGCACCTTCCTTTTCCCACTGTACGTGCATCCTGTCATTAAAAGCGGCTCCAGAGTTCGGCCCGAGCTTTTGTTTCACAAAAGCTTTGGGATATCATATTTCCCTGAGCCAAAAAGAAGTGTCCACACTCTTTCTTTGTCATTGTTAGTTAGCCAGGTAAACAAAAAAAGTATCTCAATTGTCATCATATGATCCATGAAACACGTGGATTTTACTTTATATCATCAACAAAAACATTTTAAAAAGTTAGACCACATGAGTGGGAAAAGTGAAGCCTTATAGGGACTAACTATAACTAACAACAGAGGGGAGATTTAATAAGGCTAATAATAATATCGTGATCATTGTATTATCCAGTACATGTATAATTTTTTATACCCTGTGTAGTTTTGAGCTCCAAGCAGTCTTCTTATCAGAAAAAAAGTGAGCGAGGGAAATGCTTTCTAGCTAAACCCGAGTCAAACCACACGCACATTATAATCACGTACGGATACATGCAAGCTGCATGGATCCTTGCACATTAACTATAGTTAAACTAACTAACTATCTATGGAGCTGCTCCAATCCACGCATATTATCATCTATATATAAAATAAACTGATTGTAGTAGCATGCGTTTTTTAGTCCACTCTGAGCGCCACACATACACATAGGATTGTATTGTAGTACACTACTTCCTTCCCCTTTTCCATTGCCCCTAACTAACCAACCAAGAGCTCGACTACTTTTTTCCCAACTTGCTCGCTCACTCTAACTAGGAACACATATGTACGCACACTGACTGTGTGCCTGTGTGTATACGCTACGAATAGAGCAGAGACTTATGTATATAGTGGCCGTCTCATCTTCTTGCCTTCATTTTCCTTCTTCTTGCCTTCCCAAAAACTCTCTGGTGTGCTCTTTTCACACACACGGGCTCACTTGCATTCCACTCTTGGTGGCAGTCACTTATTACTTTCGAAGAACCAACTAACTCAGTCCGTGTCTTCTTCCCATCCGACGGACTAGCTAACAAACTGTATATATTGGATTCTGGGATTCATCACAAGTACTCAACCCATCCTTGTCATATTTGGATATAAACTCATTGTATTTGGGGTCAGTCGTCCTTGTTACATCGTCTTGTTAAGTTCATCTCCCAAAAATACTAGTCACAGTTAGTTGGTTAGTTTTACTTACTTGAGCCAATTACGAGAGTGAATTGCAATTGAAAGAAGAAGTTTTTTAAAATACAATCCTATCTTGTGTGAAAAAAAATTTACTCCAAGATTAATCTTCCAAATGTGGCCCATTGGATTATTTCTTGGCTTGGTTTTTGTAACGTTTATGAACACAAACAGCTACTGGAATTGTTCCTGTGTGGCAATTGGGATCCAAGCATGTACTGTGGTATCTTGTTCAACCTGGAGAAAGTTTGCTTTCACTCGTTGGGATTTCAGGGCGAACCGGGAGTGTAAGAATCATATTTTTGTCTTTTGAATGTGTAGAGATTAAGTGGGAAAATATTTTCATCTGAATATAAATGAAAGAGATTGAATAGGAAGATTTATTTTAGCCAGGGTAGCTAGTTGAAACTTTTTTGACAATTGCTATGTCAACAAAGAAAGAAATTAATATCATTAGCTAGTTTTTCCAGTTTATAGCAATTGCAGTGTATTCAAGATTATATTTTGTATGCATCATGTGCGTAGAATAAAACTTCTAATACTATATAGTAGTTAAATTGGGATAGCCTAGCACATTGGTGTAATCCACTGCAGTTAGTTAGATAGGGGCAGGATGCATGCGTGCAAGGTATGATGCCATTAGTGTTATATACTAACGATTTCCTTGTTTTTCATCTGCCATATGAATAGATACATGTCATTGAAAGTGCATGACTGGAGGCATTAATAAATGCCTATGCATACTATAGTAACTAAACTTGTGAGAAGGACTGATTAAATGATTCCACTATCTCGTCGATTCATCTGGCTACAGGATGAGACGTTGTGTTTTTTTCCAAACCAAATGTTCTCTTATCTACAAGTAGCCAACTTTTATACAAACTACAGGCTGTTGTAGATTAGTTTTGTACTTTGTGGCCTCTTTCATTTAAATAAGCTGCAACTTGTTTTTCATCGTATAAAAACTTTTGATGGAGGGAAAACAGTTGGTTTAATAAGAAAAAAAAATTAGACAGCCATGCACATAACCAGCTATACAAGTATAAACAAAGAGATTCCTTAGCTTTTTACGGATATTAACTCGGCAGCTAGTTTTAATTCCCACTTTCAACAGTAAACATTTTATTTTGTGCTCTTTTTAAATGTGGCTGACTGACGGAGAGAGAATAAGTAAACATTTTCATATGTAGCTCACGTCAATATTTTGTCTTGCAATGCATTGTTATTGGGTTGCATGCATGCAGTAACTAACACAGTGATAGCAGATGCACATTAGCATGAGAAAGAGAAGAAGCAGACATTCAGCCATAGAAACGATGAATTCCAAAATGAACCCACTACTCTAATAGGTTCTATGTAAGCAAGCATCCGTTATGTGACTCGTCGTTACGGTCATCCGCCCTCTCATTTGTGCATCCAGTAGTTAGTTAGTATAACTAGTAAGTAACTTTAGTTAGTTTAGTTTCTAGCTTCTAAAACTAACTGTAATACTCCTTTCATTGGGCTCAGTCAGTTAAGAAGACTAGTGAATTCTTAAAAGCAAGTCAAGTCACCAAGTACACTCAATTTGGCTCCCATTTGGGCCTATTATTGGTCAAATTAGTTTACAAAGGGAACAAAGCGTGGACCAAAGGCCTGAACGGCACACAATTCCTCATTTACTTAGCTGGTTAGTTTTCTAGTGTAATTGGAGTAACATTATTTGTTTATTGACAGACTAACTTTCTTATGGGTTACTAATAGTGTCAAATGATAACCATTTACCATAGAAACCCATTTACTAGCTGTATCAAATCACATGGATAAGAAAACCAAAGGGATATTTTTTCAGAGCGTTGCGCACATAAATGGCTAATTTGAGTTAAAAGCGTGGCGTATGAGCAATTTTAAGATCATTAATTAAAATTTTTGAGATCACTTGGACTATACTCAAGTCCATGGCTCAACAGTGGCACTCAGTTCGTATATTTAAACGATTGTACATAATCTTCTCGGGACATACTGTGCAAGATAGTTTTAGTAGTAGTCAATGCCTCCTTAGTTATAGCTAACTAACCAAGTTCAGTTAGTTTGTGGTAATAGTAGTAAAAGTAGTCGAGAGGATTTGTTGTAAAGTGTACTTGAGCTAGAAAGTATAAATCCTGAGCCACTACTATATACTAGACAAGACACTGACTGATGAGAGGCTCTAATGATGGATAAATTGGTCAGACACTTGGTTTATAGGAATCCATAAGTCAGGGAACGTAATTCAAATACTCATTGTGTCGTCGTTAATATGTCATCAGAAATGCTCTCCTGTGTGAACTTACAGGACTAGCAACCAAGGCATACTAATTAGGGATCATAAAATCCAGTTTACTCTGTGAGCACTCTTCTTCAAGTATCCAAGTAGGCGCTTAAAAATAGTTGTCCATTCATTACAACTATTTATAATCGGGTTTCTATCTCATGATGGGTTATTTGAATGTACCGAGTAGTTAGTTAGTTATAGTTGATAGATAAAATTCTTGAGATTTAAGTACACCCAGTAGTACTAGTATTTTTATTGATCCTGGGAAAAAAGTATTCATTTATTTCTTGGAACTCTTTCATCTGTACACTTTTTACACCCGTTGTTGCTAGAAGTTACTTTTAGACTCACACAGTGATGTGTGCACAAGAATTCAGATCCACAGTAGTAAACTGCAACGTGAAAATTTATTTAGTAAGTTAGTTAGTTAGGAACAAGAGACACGTGTATCTACGCTACTGGGGTCAATGCTTCCATCCCATTTGGTGCATCAACGAACTAACTAACACACATACTAATGCGTATAGCCGAGAACTCACTGAGTCAGTGTAGTCAGCTAGATAGTACGTTCCATAGCTCATGCATGTTCATCATATGTATACAAGTAGTATATACGAGGACATGAAGTAAAAAACTTCTCTGACAAGCATATGGAATCAAGTGTTTTTTGGTATCATCAAGTCAGTGCATATAAGTTTGTATTGGACATGATGACTGTAGGGACTGCTAGTAGCATCTTTTTTGAAACTCTCATTTCTATTAGGAGTTCTAAATGCCTTCATACTCAAAGGATGATGACATGGACAGGTGAAAAAAGCCCTTAGGTGTCTTTATCCTTATTCCCCCCTTAATGTTGCTCCAATCTTGTTTTGTTTCTACGCCTTGTACACAAACCATAATAATAGTAGTCATAATAATATGGTAGAGAGGAAATGTATACTGATTTACTGATCAAGGAATTCTCTGCTGTACATTAGAATGCACTTGCTCTCATCAAATTGTGGTATGCAGGTTTTTTTTATTTCTTGTTGTTTTCATACATAGTTATACACCTTGACTGCCACCAGTGAATTTTTTTATCTACTACGTCACACTCTGTCAGTTATATAGCTTGATGTGAGGCAACTGTGTTTCAGAGTTTGTTTATTTTTACGGCAGACCGTACTCGCTACTAGGTTGACGAAAAGCTATCTAGAATGCGTTGGTTAGTTAGTTAGTCAGTGTATACAATTTGGATTTCAGTTTCCTATATGTTCGACATATGCCACCTACATGTAGTAGCGCTGCTGGACAAAAGCTGTGGATTTAAAAAAAAGTATTATGGCGCCTTCACATGCTTGATTCCTGTGAAGAACCTGTTTTCAAGACTTCTGGACAATGCACAGGATACAAGAACATTAAATGCACATTTTCAGAGCACTTTAAGTGTTTAATCAGGCTATTTTTTGGAACGAAATTCAATTTATGTCCATAGAAAATGTAATGGGGTGAACTTTGTATCATCCCTAACTAACTAGGGATAGAGATGATAATATAGAACAATTCACCTTGGTTAGCTAGTGTTATTTAGGATTTGCAGATTTATTGCTCGTTTTTTAAATGTGAGAGCACTCAACTTACTCTATTCTATACTTAAATTGATTTGTGGAATCAAAAGTCACTGTCTGCACCTCCCAATGTAAAAGATGAGGGAAAAGCTGCAGTTACAAGGAAACCATTGATAGGAGGAAAAAATTTGCAACGGACAAAAATATTTGAATCTCCAAGAATTGCGTAACTCACGCCATGTCATGAATCATTCCATTTGTTCGACCACTGACTAACTAACTAACAAAACCACCAGAGTCTAAAGCTATACTACCTAAAGAAGGACTTTTAGGTACACTGTTCCAAGTCTTTTTTGTTAGCACTTCATCTGCTCATTCGCACCATGCACACACATTCAGGAGGGAATGAATTCACAAGGTTATTGTGTTTGCCAAAGCCAACGGACAAAACTAATTTTTGCAACCGTCATATGTAGCAAATCTGAGCTCTCAATTGGACAGATTTGAATTTAAATGAACGCCATGGCATGAAAAAATATTTGTCCGTTGGTGAACTGCTGGAATCGTGGAAGCAACTCGAGCTATCTGCCTACATTCTTAATGCCAACACAGAGAACTGAATAAATTACCATGTATGCATGCATGCCAGCCAAAGGGGTATTACCACAATGCTTCTACGCCAATAATTTCCCATTCAATAGTTGGTGCTCGGCAAATCTAGCTAGCTCTCCTCATCTTCATGGAATTTCAATCCAGTCAAAACTGCATGCTCTATCCCCACTCAATTACAGTTTCAAATTACCAACAGTTCAAGTCCATCCAATCTTGAGGCTACTCCCTAAACTACTACTTCCAATCGGTAAGAAACAAAAACATATTATATTTTCCCTATCTTCCTCTTTTACTCACTCAACATCAGAGCAAATTTAAAGAAATCTTGGTAAACATATTATTACGTCTCCAATCCCGAGCACAATACATCAGTTTAAAATCCATAAAGTTTTGACAGGACAGATATAGAGCCAATATATTACTGTCATGCAAAGGGATAGACTAAAGCACTTGTAAAAAGTTTAGCAGGTGCCTCACTCCAAATCAAATTTTAAGGAGGGAGGGAAAGTGCATGTTCAACATGAGTTATCTAGTTAGTTCTCTTTTTGAGGCCCTTGTGAATAGTTAGTTATTGAGGACACCGTTTTCTGTTTTTCTGGTAAAATTCAAATTCAATATGTGCTTTAAAGAGGCAATCTAATCCTTTCGACGTAGTATATTCAACCTCCACAGAGCATTTAACTTGTCTTGCTAACCAAACCGTATTGCATTTTTTCTCGCTAATTCGCCATAAGCCCGCGCTCTTGAGCTGACAGTCTCTCTCAGTCAGAATGAGCAGCCATAACATACGAGTATGAGGCTACGCAAGCTATGAGTACTGACTGCAAATCCACTTCGGTCCACATTCACCAACAGAGCCTCACAGAGGAAGGTGTTGCCAAAAACCTGTGGCTCCCCAAAAATCCAAAGTTACATTTTCCCTCTAAAATGTCATACTCTCTAAAATCGTACTCCCAGTCAAATTACAATTCGTGCATTCTTTAGTGGTGACAATTTAGTGGTTTTCAGTGAATTTTCTCTATTCGTATCTTTTTTTAGTTGTTCACGTTTTGTTAGTTACAAGCAGTCGGTCAGTTAGTTAGTTTGTTAGTTACAGCTACAAACTAAATTTTTGAAATTTTCATTCCAGTTCTTGTGCAGCATATATATTCCACTGTTTTTTATCTGCTCTGCCAATTATTTTCCACCAATCAAATTTTTTTATCATTTTGGTGACTGTGTTGGTTCGTTTGTTCATTCCTGTGTTTGTGAAGGAAAATGGAAGTAGGAAATGGAATCTAAAAAAGTGGCAGCCAGAGACAGAGAGAGAGAGAGAGGATGAGCTCAAGCTGCTACGAAATAAAGACGCGGGCTAGCAACAGCAAGAAGACGAAAGGAGCTTGGCTTCACTACCATCAACATCAGAACTAAACTACGCACTCTGGTTGAGAGGTTAGCGCCATGGCGCTTCGCACGAGTATAGAAGTCCACTCACGAAAAGGGGTTTTTTGGGGCAGGTAGGTGGGCTTTTGCAGATGGGGCGGGGACTCGTACGGAGGAGTTTAGCGGGTGACCATGATGATGATGATTTTCATCATCATCCTCTCTCACACTACTACTACTGCTGCTGCTGCCTCTACTACTACTCCATGTTGTTACTTGGAAGGACCAACGACCCCCAAAGCTAGCTCATGGTTCTGGCGTGCTTTCTTGGTACATAGTCAGTTAGTTAGTTGGGCACACACTGCTGGTGAACTTTTTACCCCCTCCCCCTTGTGAGTCTAGTACTGTGTGTGTATGTGTGCAAACTTGCTTTTGCTCATGAGATATATAGGGCGCCGTTACTAACTATAACTAATGTACGAACTAAGCAACTGACGGTGCCTCCAGTTTAGTTGCAGTATATGTGCTCCACACATAGTATATAGGCATCAGTTGATGATGGTACCGTCCCATGTTAACAGGAGGGAATGCACAGTGAGGGTATGACACTGTGGGATCCACTATAGCGTAGTTAGTTAGTAGATGTGTGAGTTTGCTAGTGGCGTCCTTCCTCCTTCGCCTTTATAACTTAGTGCGAGAGATGTGCAATTTTTGGCATTCGCAAATCCGACCCCACATTGTCGTCACACGCATTTGTCTCTCTCAGTCTTTTTCCTTTCACTGTGCCGTTTCTCTCCTGGCAGGCAATAAAGTAGGGAATCTTCACCCTTATTTGTCTTATTCAGTAATCAGTTAGTTAGTTAGTTAGGTAGTTAGTAGATCCACTCATTGAGTGACTTTCAGTACCTGTGATTTAAAGTGCAGTAGTAACTGTTTTATTTCACCGAGATTTTCACTAGAATGTAGCAAAGTTTTTTAGTAAATTTCCAAACATACTGGTTTGCAGTTTTGGTGGATTTCGTGGTGACTTTCTGTACAAGTTTGGTATACAAAGCGAGCACAGATTTCTTTCTTTTTGGGTTGTGGTGACCTGTGTGGATGGTTAGTTTGCTGAGTTTGGAAAAAACTTGAAAATTCTGTTTGACAGCAGGAATTTAAAAGTCTTTACAAGTACTGAAATCTTGACTGTCCAACTGGGATGGAAGTAGTGTAGTTAGTTAGTTAGAAAGGGTTCTCATAATCATGTTGCTTCAGTTTGTGGAATTAGGATGGGGACGTATTGAAGAGTGCGCGGGAAAATTAGTGAGTGATCTATCTAAATTGAATCGTGAGTGGACCTCAAGTCAGACTTTTATGCTACTTCATGACGGGAATCACGCAATTTATTGATTCTGCGGCCTCCATCTTGAAATTCATGAGTTTTCAATGTGCATCATGAGATTCGGAAGCTGGAATGTCATATTTGTTGTGGGTTTGGGTTTTGTTATCAACTAGGTGTGCAGTTTGTGAGCCCATGAAGAACTGAAGAGAAGACTTGGTTTGTTGATGATAATTGTTCAACCTACGGTGTTTTTGCATAGGGGTGAGATTTAGACTCTGGCGTGCATTTTACTCGTCAGTCTTTTTCTCTCTCCTATATCTAGCACCGAAAGGCTTCTGGTTTGTATAAAACTCCAAACTAAACAAGAAATCAAGAAACTGAAGACTATCAAAAATCTATGGCCTCAAAAATCGAAAATAAATCTGTACGCTCTATCTATTAAAATAAAATTGTCTACATGTGTTTAAAATGTTGTTCGTTTCTCTGAAAAAAATCACCATACTTTTCTGGCACCTATAAAAATTCCCCTTAATTTTGACTGACTACACATTCATTTTTCTTTGACAATCGGAACATCTTGCAATTTTCCCATACAAACTAACAAGCAGCCATTGTAAAATTATGGTATTGCTTTTCAAGCACTCAGGAATAACCGCCGACCGCCGCTCACAATTACATATCCATACATTATTGAAAACACATTTTTAATATATCAGTTTTATAGGAGAATCCTACCGCTTCACTCACTCCTAAATATTGTAAAAAAAGACGCAAATCTTACCCAACTAACTAATAACTAAGCTGTACAACACACTCATTATACTGATCAACTCGTTTGGATTGCGCAAGTAGTTCAGGTCCTCATCATCACAATGCAAGACGCAATCACCCAACTCATTTTTCATCATCTTTATAGTTCATAAGTCAGGACTTGAAATCCAAGTTCTATATCATACATGTGTGTAGAAAACTTAGAATTCAAATCAGTTTACCCCAAATTTGGTGTGAAGTTGATAGGTGCAGCTACTAACTAACTTAAACTACATGCTGGAAATACATGTTCAATTTGATTTTCTCATCTTATGTGTATTTTTGCTTGTTTTGGCTGCATAGTTACCATTGCTATTACTTGGATTCCAAGATTTGTAGTACTTATCAACGCATCGCATTTTGCACTTGGAATTTAAATATAATTTTTAAAGTGATTTACATGAAATGAGCATTTACTGTAAGCTTATTATCTAAAAATGGAGCCATTTTGCAATGGACATTGAAAACCCAATTTACTTTTCTAGGTGGAACTGACTATGTCTGTTGAATATATTATTGTAGCAAGTATGATGGGACATTCATATGGAGAGAAAATGTCGGTAATGTGCGGACTGGGTGCAATGTTTGACTAAACTCAATACATGAGTCATTTGGACTGGGACGGTTTTATGCCATAGTTGACGCACAAGGAATTCCGTTTTATTCCCCCGTTCCGTATGAGTCTATGAATGTATAACTTCACGGTTTTCTGATGAAAGCATGACATAATTGGCTGGATGGAGAAAGGACTATGTCATGCAAAATACACAAAATTGCTCTAGTTAGATTTGCAAGCTGCTATATGCTATTTTTTATTGTTGCTGCGTCGTCACGGGAAGTTTTCGTTACCTATTCATAATGGTTGCAACTCCATTTTGGAGGAGTACTGATTTCCCAAAGAAAATTCCTGTATGCAAATATTTTCTCTATCGACGTTCCAAGCCACCAAGCCCAAATATAACAACATTGTGGTGTGTTTGGGATATAAAATGTTGCTTGCTTCAAATTCAGTGTGTAAAAAACTGACGGAGTTAAAAAAAAATACTTTGTGAAAAGAAAGCATTTTTTTTGTCAAATCGAATGGAATAAATAGCGAGATGGAATAATGAAATAAATATAAATCTTAATACGAGCAAAGTTACATAAAGCTACAAGACATACTCACTTGCATAAAAAATATACTTCGGTTAATAATTGTGGGAATTTATGGAGATTGGCTGTAACTTTTCTGCCCTGCATGAGAATATAATGTTTTTGGAAATAAAAACTTTTTTTCCAACCTGCATTGAAAACAACAAAAAATGCTCTGCCTATAATTTTTTCTGCACAAATCAAGAGAGACTGACAAAGAAACCATTACAAACTGGATTTAATGCTCAAAACGTCGATTAATTAAATTTCTCATGAAGTATACATGAAACAAGAAGCCCTGTAGTCATTTATCACTCTTAACTAACTCACTAAAATGGAGCAGTAATATTGGGCTGAAAGAGTTGCACACTCGTTTAAAACGCATTTACTTACTTGAGATGAAAATTAGGTCATCCGATGAATAAATCAAAGCCTAAAAACAAGGCGTACAATACTGACTGCTCTCACTTGAGCATTTGGTTGTTCGCAAAGTTGTGCATGTGCATACTACTTGACATGATGATGATAGCAAAATGCTTGCTCCATATAATAAACTTGACTCATGAGTTAAAGTGTGATTAAACTATACGCATTTTTGTCATCAATCTCATTACATAAAACGGCTACTGTGCCTGCATAAATAAATTACATTTATTTATTTTCGATCAAAGTAATCACAAGCACTCCCATGTTTGCTCACATGTCAAATCCTACATACGTACGTATCTTTATCTTTTGTTGTATCCAATATTTGCCATATTTTTAAAGTTCTTGCTTAGTTAGTTAGTTAGCGTACAGACAAGCATATCTAGACTGACTATATAAATAGCTGTTTTTGTCGTTGACATCAATATCGGAACACGATATTGTTGTACTCATAAAATCCGCACAATAAATTACCATTTCCTTATGAATTCCCAGTAAATATTCTTGATTCCATTGATATTTAAAAAAACTGAGATCCCACCACGATTTGAAACTGAACACTAACTAACTAACCAAAGAACCAACTAACCATGAATTGTATATAGGGTACATGATTCCATAAATAACTATGCAACTTTTATCACTCCATGTGTGAATCCTGTAGAATTGAAAGAATAAAATGCTTTGTACTAGCCGTTGTAGTAAACACTTGCCAATGCTCATAAAGGAAATATATGGGAAGCATAAACGCATTTAATGAGTTCATTTAATGAGTTGTCACAAAAACGTAAAAGATAATTACAAGACAAAAAAAACATAAAGGTTTTCCAGCCTATGCAAAATTGGGGTACACTTTGTACACTAACTGTGATCTTTTTGTGCACACAGTTTTGTTCCCCATAATAGAATAGTACAAACGGTTAAATTGGCCAAATTAAAGTTTTTACGGTGCATCAGTTAGTTAGTTTAGCCCTGAGCTCTTGCGAATTGACCAACATTATTATAAATAGGATACATAGAGCATGTATCCCAAATGTGTGAGTGACACTAGGTTTATCAAGAGACGGTATGATGCCATTTTTCATCATCAAGTGCCAAGGATATCTGGAAATATTGGGACATCGAACCAACCAACAGTTTCCTCTATCTGAAGCAGACTGCTAAAGATAAACTCACTATGACTTACTTACATGAGGTAAAAAACAAACAACAAGTTTATGATGTGGAACAATTGGACCCGTCAGTCTGTCAGATTACCAACAAAATGCGTATACGTTCCTCCATTTATGCAGAAAATAAATACCCACTCGACGAGATCATTTTTCCTTTCATTTCCTTAGCAAATTAAACCATTATTCACCCGGAGTCCCGATTCTTCGGTTACCTAACAAAAAGGATACACGATATCAGTCAATAATTTCCCTGCAAACTAATATGCACACAAAATTAGGCTTAGCAAGCCCAACTGCCTATCATGCAATTGCATACAGCTGTAGATAATCATAGACTTCTAGCTCTCATACGAACCAACTTTGGCAAAATGGACTGCATGCATATTTTGTGGAAGGAAGTTTTTAATGGCAGAAAAAAGAAGAGCTGATGATGGAATGAAATAAAAATAATAGAGAGCCTAGGGGGGTCTTCCACTATAACAACAACTCGAGAACTTTTCAGAGTTGACTGACAGAGAGAAAAAGAGCAATAGTTAGTTTGTCAGTTACTTTACTTACTTACAAGTAAGAAATGCTAACTAACTAGCTAACTAATAACATACGTGAGCAAATGCATGCAATGGACGATTTTTCTTCACTTCCATGCAGAATTGTTGCACATCACATAATACCATGCATTCATCCCAGTTAGCTAGTTGTATGAGCAGTCCACAAGATTTTCTCCGTTCCATTCACAATATAGCGAATATTATGGTATAGTTAGTTAGTTAGTTTGTTAGTTAGCTGGCTGTGGTTGTAGTATCTATCTACACCCAGGTTGTTGTACGTACGTATATGCATGCATATGTCATAGATTGAGAGTTGCATGGAGCTCACCAAAAGTGACGCACCATCCATCTAGGAGGAATTTTGCAAATATGGCGTTCACCGCCCGCTTCCACAGCGTGGTCTCACCACTTCCCTATTGGTCACTGCCTTCGGGAGAGTCTACACAATGCTCTCGGCATGGGGAGAAGGAATACACACTGCCAGTGTCAAGAGTTTGTTTCACAGCCCATATAAAAGTTGGTTAGATAGTTAGTTAGTTAGTTCGTATATAGCGAAGAAGTGTATATGTGGTGTGCAGGAATAGTGAGTAAGTACACTTCTAATAATGTGTACACGAAGAAACGAACTCGGTTGAGTCACTGGTTATAACTAAAGCTATGGTAGTGTTTGGTAAAGTAGTAGTAAGTATAGCCTTTGATATTGCTAGTAATATTATTGCTAGGACTCCTTATGTAACTAAACTAACTAACTAACTAACTAAGAGAGCACCATAAAACAGATAGAGTTTTTACAACACTGACAAACACGTATGCATGGATGCAACATTTATAGAGTATGACGAAAATTTGAGGATCATGAGCGAGTCAATAGCAGCAGAGAAAATCTGTGTACTGAGGTTTTAGTTAGTCCATGTGATGCATGCAAAAATGTGAGTTTGTTTGTCAGTCAGTTAGTAACAAAGTTGATGAGCAAAAGGGATGAAAACCGCGCTCCTTTTTTCCTAGATGTGAGTCAAAGCGAGCAAGCAAACCAATTCGCAAGGTTTTGTCTTCTCAACATTGCTTCAAAGGGAGATTTTAGTTGTATAGCAGCATAGTGAAACTTTTAGTTGGCCTATGGTCGGGTTCATCTCAAAATGCGGATTGGCTGGATTTCGGGTTTTGCACTCTTATCTGCTGAATGCTTTTAGTTTGCGCTTGTGTGTGTGTGAGCTGCAGGCTTTGCGTATATTTGGGAGTGCAGACTATTGTTATAGTTAGCTTGGTTTTTCAATCCGCTCTCCGTATCTTGTGAGTTTGCGTGGAAAAACGATGCATGTACGTTCCGTTTTCGGGGAATAGACCAGACTTTTACTCAACAATGTTTTCTTTTAGGTCTTCCGGGACGTCCCAAATGTTGCACATATTATTTGGTAACGACAGAATGATTTAGGTAACAAGTTTCTATTGTGACATTCAAACTTTAGTTTGTAAATATTTTTCAATTTGGCCCAGTTTTTAGATATCTTTTTGAAGCCTTTCATATGAAAAAATCGAATGTCGCATCAAAGTCGGAAACCTCAAATCCGGAAGCATCATTTCCGGACGCATCATAGTCGGAATGGGCAAAATTCGGAACGCTTAATACCCGGAAGGTATAATTTTCGGAATGAAATTTCCAT
>Ga0210040_10004246_pt1 | contig 18848 bp, 16 predicted proteins | sample CryGeyCG12114_NA_FD_185462 | JGI IMG/M metagenome (GOLD analysis project Ga0210040, IMG submission 185462) | Groundwater microbial communities from aquifer - Crystal Geyser CG19_WC_8/21/14_NA (SPAdes) (version 2) | ecosystem: Environmental > Aquatic > Deep subsurface > Groundwater | place: USA...
GCCAGACTGGCGCTTATAAGTTTACAAAACGAATTCTCAGGAACAACTGAGTGATAAGCGTCAGTCTGGCCATAAAGAAAATTTTAGAAGTAGTGGCCAAAAAGACGCTATCATTCCTGAACTGACTGGAATCGGTCAGTTCAAGGTCCATGCAAAGCAGGGCATTTGTCTCATTCTCCTGCTTTGCATGGACTTTAACAAAATTCAGTCAGTTCAGGAAACTGAGACTAAATTTAGAAGAAGATTTTTAACCTCATTTACATGAGAGCAAAAATCTACCCTCACAAACTTACATAACATATTATGTTTTTCAACTTTTTTAAAGTCTATACAATACAATTTTGTCTGATATGGACTAAAATATGGTACACACTCGCATAAGTTTGAAATTATTCATTTTGGAACGTTAAGACGAAAATTCAATTGTACATGTGTATGTACAATAGTTTTCATGACAGTCATGGCCCAAGATATCTTTATGAATCCAGTCTAATGTCATTATGACGTGTCAAATCTTATGGTCGGCTTATTGCCTAAATTATAAATTTCAGCTGAGTGAGTACATTCTTGCTCAGCAGAATTTAACAATTTCTTCCAAGATTTCGAGAAATTATAAAATGCCAGATTTCAGAAGAGAATTCAGAGAGCGACAAAGTCAAGGCTCCTTTATAGTTTAATTATAATTTTTTTTCTAGACTGTTTTTAAAGAAAAGTATTTAAAATATAATTATGAGCAGTTTAATTCAAACCCCCTACAGACGGCACAAAATTGAAAGGAGATACTATAGATAACATCGTCATCATTTCCTCCTGATAACGTCATAAATGACACAAATTTTGTGCTGACACTGACAGTGCTTGGTTGTTTTTGATTACAATCAATAGCCGTCTCGAAGCGTTCTGATTTCATTAAGGTGTGAATAGAAAACGCTTGAATGAACTACAAATGTTGATGAAACAGCAGACAAACATGCGTGAATTTCAATTGAGAAAATTTTTGCTTTGTTTGTATTATTGCATTGAGCAAAAAGTTAGATTTAAAACGAATCGGTTGTACAACATTTTAAAGGCTGCGTTCTCAGTTAGTAGGACATTTTTAGATGCGTATTAAAATTGAACAAAACTGTAAAATAAATTCAAATTTTCCTCAAAGACTTTTGCATACGACTTGAAAAATTATTATGCATAAAAGATTTTCACTATACGCTTCAGCTGCTGCTTCTTAAAAAAGTTTTTAACAAGAGTTTGTCGACGTAGGCATAATTTACTGAGAAACCCTGACCCTGAGGGTACATTTTTTTAAGCACCTTGCTGTCACTGCATAAAATAAACACGGGAAGGCTAGAAAAAGTACAAAACAGAACCATCAAACTATTCTGATGATGCCCACTTCTGCACTGTATGTAAACCACCGCAAAAAATAATAGGTCGTTTCCTGAGTAAGTAAACTAACTTTACTGCAATTTCGTCTTTGCCATTCATACTATCGTTCCTATAGAATGTTTTCAAGGAATTACAGACTTACATGAGAATCTCATTTTGTGGATTTTTTAGTGGTTGACATGAAAAAATCTAGTTCAAAGAGAGAAAGTCTCTTTTTTACATTCCTAGCAGTAATAAGTTTCTCAGCTGCTCTTCTTATACTCCCACCCTTTTATTCACGTATAAAAATTTCGAGGGCCTTGCCTTCCTTCCATACACGCTCCCCCATTATTTATTTTCCTTTCCAAACTGTTTTCATATTTGCATACAAGCAAGCACAATCTGGAGAAGGCAGATTTATGTGTTTATAGATTGAGTGACGTTAGACGAGAAATATTTGCAACTTGTATGCCATATGAACGTCTCTTTTTTCGGGACTAGACATAAAATTTCTCTCTCAGCAGGTGCTTCAAGTTGTGTACACCATTGGCTTCTGCCTTCCATCAACTGTGTACTTTTTCTTCTTCTAGAGCTGGGAGAATGCCAGGCTTTAAAACTCCCATTACTGCTGCTTCCACTACCCATCCATTGCGAGCTTCAGTCATGTGAAAGAAAGTCAACCATCATGCTGGAACTACATGGAATCCCACACAGGGGAGAATAAACCCATCTTGTATAAAACAGCAAAGTGAGTGGATTTTGTCATTATCTGACAATTTAGACTCTCAAAATATATTTCACTTATCGCAGTATATTTTAGTGTGCGCCAGAATCGCATCCACCTTCTTCATTCAACAATGGATTGAGTGTACGTGTAACAAATGAAATAATAATAAAAAGCTTTTGTAAACTCATGTACGCACGGGGAGTTGCTTAAAACTCTTTTTGACTATATACTTGTTCATTTAGTTTCTGCTTATTCAGTCTTTGTTCTTCTTGAATCTGGAATCTGGACTGGTCGCCGCATACTTGACTGACGCACATTAAGTACAATTCACCCTTTGCGTAAAAACAAGTCTAGTCGATATTTATTTAATTAAAGTTCCCAAGTCATTAGCCACATTGTAGTTTAAATCTGCTCCTTTAAGTCACTTAGTCAGTCTGTTTCACTCCAGTGTTGATTAGGGATTGGCTAAAATACTTGAGATTTTGAGAAAAGAAAATGGAATGCAAAACACAACGTTTATAATGCACTTTGACGAGAGCTAAGAAGAGAGGTAAGATAAATGCAGAAAATTAGCTGTGTCCTGTGTGTGGTGTGTCTACCTAGGTAAGTTGACGTAAACTTCTGAAAATATTTAAGTTTGTGCTGTATTTTCTTGGCAGACTTATGCGTAAGTTAAGCCAGAGTAATTTTCAATTCGGTTTTCATTACTAAGAGTTGATGTGATATGTTAGCCAGAAGTTTCGACAGTATAGCACGCTAATAATTCAATTAATTCATGACTGACTCAATTTGAAACAATCTAACTAGATTGTATTTCCATCCTCAACCATCAAATGGCTAAACGCAAGTCAGCAAGTTGAAACCTTCAAGATTTGGTAGTATGTCGAACAGAATCCTTTTACATTATCATAAAAGATCGGAAGAGAGAAGGTTAAAAAAGGTGATGCCAGTGCTCTGAGGATGAGACTTGAAAATCCATTGATATCTTGAAACAACTGGAGTCCACTGGAATGGAATGAACGAGAGGATAAAGAAAAAGTATTTTTTTACGTGTGTGTCTGTGGAAACCTCAAGTTTGTTCTGAATAGTCCTCAAAGGAATTTCATGGAGCAATGGTCTTCATCTTTTGCTTGGTTTCCTTTCTTCTTCCCTATATTTTCTCCATATTATCGTCTCTAAATTGGAGGTAGATATATCGAGCAAAGTTTTTCCTTGTAGCATTGAGCATCCAAACGGAGACGATGAATACTGGATTGAATTAACCTTTGGGGACATTGAGGCAAGAACCTGTGTGTGGGGTAATTTTTTTGGATCGATACCACGAAAGTGGTCAGTGGGGACGGCAAAGAATTCAATTTCAAGAGCACCACTTGTCTTGTCAAGAGCAATGGAACCTGAATGAACTTCGAGTGGTTTTTGGTGTCCTCGAGACCAGATAAAGGTGAGCAAGAGAGACGTTGATTTCCCCCCCTACAGGACAGTTGAACGTTTGAAACAAAAGAATTGGCATCAAAGAGGTGAGTGGATTAAGCAGGTCCACTAAATCAAAGCTCTTCTTATATAAGTCGGACTTGTTTGCTGTTCGTTGCATGGAATGAAATTCTTTAGAGTGGATCCATTCACATACCCTTGTCTTCAGCACAATGCAAGGCAAAAGCCAAGTTGGTTTTGTGGTTTTCAGAAACAAAAGCATATTTTGTCTTTGCAAGTTTTTTTTGTTTTGTTGGGAAATTATTGTCGCAGACGTTAAAGTTATGGAAGTTCGAAAAGTAGGCCTATGGTAAAGTAAGGCACGAAAGACGATTTCTGTAGTTTGCCAAAAGAAAAAGGAGTTTTCTTTGGATTTTGCAGTGAAAAGATTAAACTCGAACAAAATTGGTTTAAAACTCCTATCTTCGAGTTACCCAGTTGATTTAGGTGGAATGAAATTATTTGAAAAGGTGACTGGCATCAATTTGCCAGAGCTATGGGACTTGTAATCCTATTTCGTTTGAGTTCATGAACACTGAGACAAGATTTATTTTTATCGCTATTTTTGTACGTTATATGTAGTTTACCTGGTGTTTTGTGTTTTTTCTTTGTGCAGGTGAATGTGAATCTACCATTTTCTTTTTTTCTCCCGTGCATCATTTGTTCAGTGAATGATACCGCTTCGATTTAAATACAGATTTTTGAACATCAAACAAGATTCAAAACCAATCTAATCATATTTGTGTCTAGCCAGTCTATAGATTAATTCTAGTTTTATAGTATATTTAGTATAATATAGATGTTATGTTGCAACTGAATTTCATAATGCAAAAATCCTTTCAAACACATATGCAATGGTTGAACTCATGATGCTTTGATCCTAGTGATTCAAAGACATCGTAAACTTTTCAATTTTGTAAACCAACATCTTCTATTTCTGTAGTCCTTCTCTTCATAAACTACTTATTGCGTCATAACATGCAGAAGACGCTAAAAAAATAGACTGCTTCCCAACTAGGAAATTATACCTTGCAGCAATAACAAACTGTATACTTGAACATACGATTGTGAGTAAATTGTATAGCAGCCCACAAAAAATTGTCAAAACAACTAGCCCATTTCCGTATTTATGAAGATGCATTGTAGTCTACACAAGTCTAACACACAATCTTTGTTGCCCAAAATCGTCTACCTCAACAATCTATTTGTTATCCCATAGTGTTCAGGAAAACAATACAAGCTTTTATATTCTATTAAATTCTCCCATACATTTGTACAATGATAATAGCACTTTCCGTTTTTAGTCAATGGGGGTACAATTATTGTGAGCTCTCTGTTATGTAATGTGTGTAGGCTCGCGTCCATATTCAGAATATAAGGTGTTTCAGTTCTCACCCTCAGAATATCAATGATCTTACCGCTACAAAATATTTAATAGTCGATGAACTAGTTCAATACATTGAATCTCAAACTTTATTTCCACAATGATAATTATTATCATATGTTTAAACATGATATTTTGACGAAAAATGTGACTAACTGACCACACACGCAACTCGCACGCTGTCATAATGTTCTAGAATAGTGTTTTAAAAATGATCTGTCAAACTATTCCTAACTAATACTCATATGGCCTGGAAATTCTACGACACAGGAAATTGAAATCGGACAAAAGTTTATAGTTTGTGACACGCTTTCAAGTTGTCCTCTTCATGCTGACATTGGCATTCTTTCCAGTCTACATATTACGTAACTTTTAGTTAGTATAGTATTCATTTTCAATGTATTCGTATCGATATATTCGCAAGAGTTACTTGAACCTGCTGCTCATTTTGCATTAAATAGTGATGACATGTAGTCTAACTTAATGGCATCTTGCTTATGAGTACAAACAACATTTAGTTAGTTAGTTAGTTAGTAAATCCTTTCACTTTTTCTGAACGCTCAGACTAGCTCATAGTAGGAAGATACAGCGTCCAATACTTACTAAATCCACGTACTTAACTTGCTGCCTATTATCATGTAACTATAAAGTTTAAACGATGTTCCTTACATTGCAGTGCTTGCATGATGCTAAAAAGTTGTGCGTGTGTGTGTAATGCCTGCCCATTAAATGCAACAACAATGGTAGTTTAGGTATCCAGAATGTCGTTTTAGGTAACCAACCAACAATGGTAAAAGATATATGAAAGATTGTGTATGTTTTTAACTTACAATGTGAATACTTGTAATAAGCTATTTGTCGTTCAAACTTCGTCACATCAACTTTTGCAGCACAAATATTGTGAATCGAAATTCATTTTTGAAATTATCTGTGGGATTTAACAAAAAATATTTTAGGGGCATATACTTAAGTGTGTAAATGAGCTAGTTTGCAAAGTTTCTTCAGCCCAATAAAATAAACGACAGACATGTTAAGTCCAAACATTGTTAGTTAGCCAACTAGGTGTCACCCAAGGACCAAAACTCTGCTACTAATGAGCGTACGTACACCTGTCCAATTCACATGCCAGGCTAGCTAGTAAATTTTAATGATCTACGATGGGGCTGCGTGGCCCAAACTACTAAAAAATAAATGTGTGCCTACAGTTACTCACACATATACCTAAAAGATTATGTCTATCCTCACGTAGGTAATAATTACAATAACAAGAACCACAATGTAACGTCATGACCTCAGAAAGGGTGTTCATTAAAAACAAAAAGCATGATCTCAAACTCACTTACATTTTTCTTGACTCCATGTGCATTCTTCCCAACGTGTTTTCCACTTGGTACCACAAAACCTTCAAAAAAACCCAACAGGAGAGCATATTTTTCACAGTGAGTTAAAGAGGACTCAATACAGTACACGAGATTCAAGGAGTTCCTTCCTTCCTCTTTCTCATCATAAAAGGTACAACTCATCTCAACTCCGTGAACAGTTTTGAAACACGAATCGATATATATACACTTGGATAGATTACACGCATTGTTTTGCTCATCATCATCACTCTACATGTGAACCCAAGTCAAATTCCTATATGCTTACTTAGTAAATGAAAAGCTCTTCTAAACAAACGAAAACAAAAGCTGTGTGCATCATTGTCTCTCTGCATAAGTTCAGTGCGAAGTTCTGTCGCTTCAAAACATACCCGAGCATCATCATGGTGCTGTTCCGTATAATCTTATTAGAACTCTTTGTGTGTGCAGTGTGCACAGCCCCTTCAAGATTTTCGTTCCCATCACCAGCCAGTAACTACCCTGACGATCGTAACTTTGTGAATCCTGTATCATTGTCGTCACCAAATCGGATATTCGCATCACGAGTTGGTAGAAACTTGCCACTTTCTGCTGAGTCCCGTGGAACGCCTCTTTCATCCCAAACCAAGGGTTTGGAGTTGCTTCAAAATAATGACACTATGGGTCGAAATTATGTGCACAGTAAATTGTGCTCACTGGGACTCTCGTCTTCGGATTGCACTGTTGGTCGCAATAATTATGACAACTTTAGAGACATTACTTTAGTTCAGCCAGTGGCTATTAGACCGGTGGGCTCTCCATTGCATGCCATTCCGCTGGATGGGAATCGCGGTCCAGTAAGCAATAATAACAACCGATATCCATCTGGAACATCAAATTACCCCACTACATCAAATGATGGTGGACGAACAGACTATGATGGAAACAATAGATGCCAATGTGTGCCAATCAGGCAGTGCTATTCGTATGATATAGTAGATCGGGACCAACCGGGCAGTGGGAATACTGGACTCAATTCTAGACCTCATCACGGTTTTATTGGCGATGGAATTGACCCAAGGAATAAGTTAGCAAACAGTTCTAGTATTAGTGCAAGTAGCAGGCGATTAAAGAGACAAAATGGGCCTAGGATCGTTACACCAGGATCTGACCTGTCAAATTGTCGTGCTAGGGGATATGTGTGCTGCAGGAATCCACAATCTGGCTCCGGAAGAGAAAATGAAGACTATTATAATAATCGTCCTGTGGGTCAAAATAACAATAATTTCAATCGGCCTGATTACAATGGGAATGACAATTTTTATCGACCTACTGGCAGTGGTAACAACAATGATTTTTCTCGTCCCGGACTCACTAATGGAGGCAATTCTAATAATAATTGCGGAAGAAGGGGCAGAAATGGAGGGATTGATGAGCGTGTCGTAACTCGTGGCTATGCTACTGGCGAGGCCGATTTTGGGGAATATCCTTGGCAAGTTGCGATTCTCAAGAGAGAAGGACGGGATTCAAATGTATTTGTTTGCGGTGGAGCACTCATTGACAATAGACATTTACTCACGGCAGCTCACTGTATTCGAAAGCATAGGATTGAGGACCTTGTGGTTCGGTTGGGTGAGTGGGATGTGAACTCAGAGAACGAGTACTATAAACATGTTGAGTTCTCGATCGCAGCTGTGGCTATTCATCCTGAGTTCCGGTCAGAGAATTTAGTGAATGACATAGCCATAGTCAAGATGGATGGATTTGTAGATACTAGGAAGTTTCCAAATGTAGCTTCAGTTTGTATCCCGACGAGGAATGCGGATTTCACAGGCAGACGGTGTTACGTGACGGGTTGGGGAAAAGATGCTTTTGGCAGGCAAGGTAAATATCACAATGTGCTCAAGGAGGTGGATCTTCCGGTACTGGATCATTATGACTGTGAACAGAAACTGAGAAGGACAAGGCTGGGCAGGGATTTTGTCCTTCACAGCAGTTTTGTGTGTGCTGGAGGCGAAAGAGATAAAGATGGTAAGTGCAATTCCCACAGGATAATTTTGTGAGTAAATGCCTGTGTTTATGACATAGGGTTTAGAATAGCTAACTACTTCCTCCTCCTTGTAATCGTCAAGTCATACAATCTGTAATTTTTCCCATGAGAGTGTGTGTGTGTGTGTATGTTGTGTCCTATAGTCATTCAAACTCTGTAACTCGGCATTTTGCTTCTTGGTTTTGTTTTAGCATGCAAAGGAGACGGTGGAGGCCCTCTAGTGTGTGAGATAGGTAACTCATGGCAATTGGCTGGTATTGTTTCGTGGGGTGTTGGATGTGGACAGCAAGACGTTCCTGGGGTTTATGTCCGGGTTTCCGAATTTGAAGACTGGATCCAGCGAACTATTTTTTCATAAGCTACTTCGTGTAGTAAAATTAACCAGACTCAACTCAAGGGGCTTTACTACTTCATATTATTTAAACGAGCTTCTCTCCCACGGTAGGGATGCAGAATGTGGTGTGGTGGTGATTTATATATAACTTATTAATGTTGTTATGATAAGTAATTCTTCCTCATTTGTATTTGTTTGATTTTGTATGCTATTACACACGCAACAGTTAAATAAAGACATTGATATAAATGCTTACATCATTTTATTCCCATATAAAATTGTTCAGAAAACATTGAGACAGATTATGATTATGAAGCAGGGTTCCGGGAGCCCACAACAACACCATGGTTCTTCGCCAAATAATCTGTGTGTTCCTGAATAGGTGTTTTAGTCAAAGCAGTTTCCTTCCAGAGATCTGGAGTCAAGTATGCATACGTCTTGGAAATTGCAATGTAAGTAGCTTTAGCTAAAAAAAGCGAAGGAGAAAACATTATAATATAATTAAACAAGTCTTGTTACTAACAAATTGTCAATGGTCGAGATTTTAGAGTTCAAGAACTCACCAAAGTTCCCAAGAGTACCAGTACTTCCTGTGGCACAGGTATAACAATCTTGAATCCCCGCCATGGTAAGCAACTTCTTAGGCACGGGAGCTGATACAATACCTGTCCCGCGGGGAGCTGGAATAAGACGCACCAAAACGGAACCGCATTTTCCAGTAACCTATTTATGGAAAATGTTTTATAATTCCTATAGCATTGCATTTGAATATATGTGAATTTAAAAATTACTATATCAAATGTAAATGTAGAGAAAAATACTTCATATTTTTTACCTTGCACGGGACAGTATGGGGCTGTCCGATTTTATTTCCCCAATAACCCCTCCTGACAGGGATGACGGAAAGTTTAGCCAAGATGATGGCACCCCTGATAGCAGTTGCTACTTCTTTGGAGCACTTCACACCCAAGCCAATGTGTCCATTGAAATCTCCAATGGCTATATAATAAGAATAGAATAAATTCAATTATTCGATCAAATGGTGGTCCTTCATTCTGCTTAAGTAATAGTAACTCACCAACAAACGCTTTGAAGCGTGTACGTTGACCAGCCCTAGTTTGTTTTTGAACTGGCATGATTTTCAAAACCTCGTCTTTCAAAGCTGAACCAAGGAAATGGTCAATGATCTCAAACTCTTTGATAGGCAACGAGAACAAGTAAATCTCTTCCAAAGAGCGGACTTTGCCGTCCCTTACTAATCGACCGAGTTTTGTAACTGGAACCCATTCCTTTTCAGAATCTTTTCCACCCCCACGACCCCGACCCCGTCCACGTCCACGTCCACCTCGGCCTCCACGGCCACCAAAACCGCCTCGAAATCCACCACGACCACCGGCTGGAGGAGCATCCGCCATTCTGTGGTATCAAGTGTAAAATTAGCCATTAAATTATGAATAAACAGAAGAACCGACGATGGTAAGTCAAAGTAGCAGGCTGTCAAAAAAGCCGGAACATAAATCGAACAAATACAAAGTACTCAGACTAAAAATTATACACAATAGGTTGAATATAGATAGAGTGAAACGAGCTTAACAAATTTAATTCAAATTAAAACTTTAGTAACAACAAATATACCCTTAAAAATTAAAATAAAAAATGTAACCATGAAATACTGAACTTACGTGTCTAGAGATTTTGTAAGAATGGTGCGACTTATGGCGGAATGTTCAAAATACTCCACACTATATTTCAAATTTTAAGAGCGGGAAATAATCTGTTATTTTAGTTCAGCTGAACTGAAAAAACTTTTTGTTCAGTTCAGTAAGTTCAGTTCGAAGTTTCGAAGCGGCCATTACTACTGTACTGTGGTAGTGGTAGTGGTAGTGGTTAATATTTGTGTCTTGATAGGAAGTTAGTTTCGTTACATTTGTGTCTTGGGTGGTTTAGTTAAAGCTACTATTATTTCATTAGAAATTTCGATAGAAAAATGGGTTTTCGCCACTCACTTAAATTAGTGAAGGATTTTGAGACGTTCATTTTCCCGAACTTCATAGTCTCAAAACGTAAGTTACCCTTACGCTCCTATACTCCCATATATACCTCATAATAAATTCTTGTCCAATGTCCTACTATATGCGGTCCGGGTTCAGTATGTGGGGCAAAAATAGGTGCGCTGAGCTTCTTTCCCAGTTAGGTTAGGTTTTCCAGCCACGAGCGTAGCATTTACACTCTGTGGTGAACTTTGAATTTTTTTCTTGCCCCACATACTGAACTCGGACCCTATATGCTAATGCTAATAAATTATGTATCGCTTCGTTTAGGATGGTTTCGAATGCACTCATTGGAAGGGCCTGCAAAAGAAGAAGTTTCGTCAATTAAAAACGAGCTTTATGGACACCTAGTCAAGGAAAATGTGCGCGTCCAAAAAATCCACCCACGCCCACAAGTTACAAATCAGGTGATTCAAATAAAACGATCCAAATTGTTTTCTGAAGCAAAAGAAGCCTACAAGAAGTCTATTGGGAGGATCACCAAAATTCAAGTTGAACATAAAGGTGTTCCTGAGAATGCACAACTAATTATGAACCGAAATATATCTACACCTTACAACTGTGCTCAGCGTAAGCCAATTCAATTTTAATTTACTTCATTAATAATTTTCCTATTTTTTTTTCTTGTTGGATCTTCACAATTTTTCCATCCTGCTCATTTTTATCAGATCTTGGAGAAATGTTAGCTGCTCGCTCAGTAGTTGCTGAAGTAAATGGCCAGTTGTGGGATATGCATCGTCCCCTAGAATATGACTGTACTTTACGGTTTTTGCACATGAAAATGAAGGATGAGGATTGCGCTCAGGTAAATGCTACTCTTCTGAGACTATTTCTCATTAAAAATGGAGGCTTTCATTCTTATTTCCATTTTATAAACAGTTATTTTGCAATCTACAGGTGAACAGAGTTTTCTGGAGAAGTTGTTCGCTTATGTTGGGTTCAGTCGCAGAAAAAGTTTTCAAGGACCACATATACGTGGAACTGCATAGCTTTCCTCCCCCAAATGGTATGTCTTCCTCACACTTTGCTTTCGCGCCTACATAAGGTTTATAACAACATATACAACTCATTCATGAAATGCTTTTGCTGTTTGCTCATTTCCTTAACCTCGATTAATTTATTTGTAGTCCGTAGTGGAAGTTTTGTTTATGACGTTGATCTCAATATAAAGCAATGGCAGCCCAATTCTGTAAGCAATTTTTTACATATTTTCACTACGCCTGTAGTTCATCGTACTAGTTAGGCTAAAATTTGTGCCGGACATATTTTCAAAGGATGAAATGAGACTATTGAGCGCGGAAATGATAAAAACATCACGAAAAAGCCTACCATTTGAAAGACTAGAAGTCAGTGTCGATCTAGCTTTAAAGATGTTTGAGGACAATAAATACAAAAGGAAACAAATTCCTGAGATAGCAGAATCTTCCGAAAAAAATAATATCTGCCTTTATCGCGTGGGAGATTTTGTGGACATAAGCAAAGGACCTTTGATGGCCAATACAAATCTTTTAAGCAAATGTACAATCACAGCTGCACATCCGTTAACTGAAAGCCACAATGTTTCTGAAACATTGTACAGACTACAAGGAGTAGCTCTGCCTGCTGGAATATTGGTATGATTGTGGATAGCTTGAAAATGCATTATCGGCTTTATGTGTTTCGTACCGTAATTCAAGCATTCACTCATATTTTTTATTTCTAGCTCAACCATTATGCATATGGATTGATTGAACAGAGAGGAAGAAAAATGAACCCTGTAAGGATTCCCGGTGAACTTCATAAATTGGAAGAAAATGCAACAAATGATAAAATATTGTCATTACCATGAATTATGCAGTCACCATTTTTGTACCATAACTGTATATTAATCGAAATCGAAGTAAACGGCAGCAAAAAGTTGTAGTCCTGAATCCTCCTGATAAACAATATGAACGGTTTTTTTAAAAGAAAACGACGGTATTATTTATTTTGTATCGACAAACTTTCTGTACATTACTATATTTCTAGCGCTATCGCGTCTCTGTATTAGTAGATTTTGTACTTAAATGGATGGACGATGGATGTTAAAGAAAACCAAACCTCTGCCACTTTTATATCCTTCTATAGCACCATAGAAAATCTCCACATTTGTTCAAGTGAGTCCGATGGGTTACAGGGTCGCTCTGCAGGCTCTTTGTACAAACTGCAAAAATGTAGGAATGTAGCAATTTTCGTAAATACAGCTATTCCTTGACCAGAATATTCACGCACAACAATACTAGCTTTGTTTTATGGTTTTCATACCCAAGATTTGTGAGACACAACCCTGATTCGGGATTCTTGATTTGAAGTTTTCCATTCTGAACAAACATTAGTTTCCACTGCATTCTATTGGAATAAACATTTTTGGTATATCTATTCGACAGTGGGTTTGTATCAGTGCTGTTTCGGGGAATCTGAATAAATTCGTAACATCCCAACGATTGGAAATCTATGCAACGAAAAAAAAAGAGTATAAGACATTGAGCTGCATTTGGATTCTTGGGTTCCTAATAAGTCTGTACCTTCTACAATCCACTGTTGATTAATTGAACGCCTCCAAGGGCTAGTAATGACAGTTTTATAACCCGGTTGAATAGTATCATTTCTTGTTAAAGCCTTAATACAGTTTTTGCATGTCCATTAGCATGATAATTTAATTCAAGCTGCTAAAACTTGTTAGTATCATCTTACCCCGCTATCTTTCATGCTCAAAACGGAATAAGTTCCATCCTTCAAAAACTCCGCTGTCATTACAACAACAATTAAAATTCATAAGTAACTAACCATGTACATAGATAAGATATCACAATTTTTATTTGATTTACCAACCAATTCCACCATACGAAGTGTGAAAGCAGCAGGCTAATGTTGCTATTATTACAATGGTAAACTGATCCATATTTATATTCACTAATAACCTGGCACAAAAAAGAGTGGTTTGTAAATAAACCTTAGTTAGTTAATGAATGACGAATGTTAAGGTAAACACGGTTCTCACTTAAACATGAGTGTAATAATGAAGGCAATGTAGACAAACCAACAATTTTGATTATGTACATTATCATTACGGTAAGACACGATGAACTAATAAGCAGAGCTGTTGCAAAACTGTCAACGAAGGAAAAAGCATATGAGTGAACAGGTTTTTTCTCACTCGCTCAGTCAAACATTTTCTAAACTGTCAGACTAGTGTGCAACAAAACATCCAAATATGAAAGTTAAGGTCGTGAACCTGTCGTCTAATATTCTCGAAGTATGTAATAAAGTTACATGCTTCATGTTTTTCATTGATAACTTGAATCAATCAAACATTATTACGAAGCCGAAGGCGGAGTAATAGAATTACCAGTAACGGGAGCGCCCTATGCTCCACATGTTAAAGCTAAAATCACCTGAAAACGCAAGATTGAAATTTGTGTTAGTAAACTCTGTTTGGAACGGGGTAAAAGTTGTGTGCGCAGTTTTCAGGCAGGTTTTAGAATAAACCCAACCGTGACCAAAATGGTTTAATTTTGTAATTAAATGTTTCAATTTGAAATGTTAGGGTAATTTTTTGGTCATCTGATCAGTTTACTGGAATAACTTGTAGTAGTATTATTGTTGGCGCGAAAAGGTTTATTATGGGTTTAAAATCGCAGCTTTATTTCATATTATTATTATTTGTAAATGCAAGTATGTAAACATGATATGGTAGCATGTAACTGTGATGATAACAATGTGTACCATATAAAATAAATAATGAGTTAGAGGATCATATTAGGTAGTTCTTTCAAGCTTTGTCAGAGCTCAAGATTTTTTCTGCAGAGAGATTAGATGTTGCTTATCTTCCATACCCGCCATAGCCGCCATACCCTCCATAACCGCCACCTCCGTATCCTCCATATCCACCACCTCCTCCATAGCCCCCATACCCCCCATAGCCTCCTTTTTTGTAACCTCCTCCATAACCTCCATAACCTCCATAGCCCCCCTTTTTATATCCACCTCCATATCCGCCATAGCCACCTCCTGAAAATTAAGAAAACATCAGTTTATTTAATTTGTACCACTAATTTATGGGGATTCATTGAATGGGGAAGTTCTTACGTCTGCCTCCTTTACGTCCTAAAAATACAAAATAATTTATTTTTGCTTACATCACTTAAAAACATTTATGGTGTCTGTTTGTTGTAATAGTTTACCTTTGATGATTCCAATCACAAGAATTTTTCGCTTTTGACGCTCAGCCTCGTCTGCATTATCAAAACAATAAATTAATAATAAATGCGATAATGCACAACATGCTTTGATGAGTTCGTTTTTGGGATTTCTTAAGAATTGCATACCTTGAGAAACAGCACTTTCAATTGGATTTATCAACTGTGAGTGGCTTAACTTGGAATGCAGAGATGTTGGATTAGATAAAACCTGCAATTTCTCTTCATTTTGCTCTTGGGGTCTTGTGGGATCTCTCGGAATATCTTGTTGTGCCCAAACAATAAGGACACTTGATAGTAACACTACAGCAGAGAAAAACTTCATTTTTAATCTGTGAATTGTTATGTCGTTAAATTAATTTTCAAATGCACAAAAGTTCTCTGGAACTTCCAGCTTTTATATTTCAATCTCATGACTTGAATTTTTACTCAGTCGGGATTTGCAAGTCATGATCCATTATATAAGCATGCACTACCTAAAAGTGTATTTCAATGAACCTTATTAATTCTCATATCTGTTTGAGCCCACGAAAACATGGAAATAAATTATTTTTTACCATAATTAATTACTTTATGCAATATTGCAAAGCAGAATAAAGCCATCAGCTTTAAGATGCATTCTTTACCACGAAACTGATGATACTTTCCGGACAAGACGTTTTTTAGAATGTACCTTTAAAAGGGAGAGCTTGTGTGAAGCTATAAAAGCAAATTTATCACTGAAAGGATAATTGGTGGGATTTCCAGTAGCGTCGTCAATAAACTATCCTTGGTCCAGCATGGTCAGATGAATAATTTTGGAGATGACAAAATAAGTGTCGAATGGAGGCTGAAAGAAAAACAATACTAGCTACTTTTATGTACTATACCATGTGATTATCGAATTTTTTTACTTATCATGGAAAGTAACAAGTAGACTGTATGGGAATTACATGGACCCTAAAAAACGTGCCGGCAAAATTATGTCGTGGAGCGGAGGAAGCAAACTGCACAGGATATAAGCAGAACAAAGTGGATCTTAGCCTGAAACCAGCGTGATACCCAATTCAACTCGCTGTAATCTTTTATGTGTATGTTGGTTGATGTTATGACTTTTTTGTCATTTATTTTTTGCGAGTACCTTTATAACACAGAGCCATGTTTGGAGTTTGTTTCGTCGTAATAAATGAAGTAATATTATTCTCATCTTTTGAGACTGTTTGTTGGCTAACAGCATCATCATTTGTAATATATAGTACCATGCCTTGCTTTTGCTTTTAGTTAGTATGCTTGGTTCCTACTTTTACTGCAAAAGGGTAAAATGTGTATTCAAGCATGGAAGTAAATTACAAGAAAAATGCTATATGTAATATAAGTTTTTTCCATCTGTTCAAGTGTTAAATAACCCTGCTTATAGTGAAAGGTTTCGTGAAATTATTTGTTAAATTGTTGTCTGTAATGAAATGGAACATTTTGTTTGAATTCAAACTAGAGAGAAAAATTTTGCGGTTACAGACTGAATCATTAGGGGTATACCCGAAGCTCTGTACTGTCGTTGATTTGTACGGTCGTACTTTTCCCAGTCAATCAGATCAGTAGATAGATGTGGGTAGTCTGCTTTGATTGGCTTGGAGAAGTACGAGCTAGATATCTACGACAGTACACTACATCGGGAATACCCCTATTGAGTTGTTGTTTGGAAATTTTGCATTTTAACCAAAACAGCAAACTCACTACGGGCGAGTGTTATTAAAAATCAGGCAGTAAATAGTTCATTGACTTGTGAAAAAACAAAATTTTAATCATTCAAGTTTTTAAAACCTGCGACAATACGTAAATAACCCCAATTTTGTAGACTTACAATTTTTAGTCATGGAAATCAGAAAATCCAATTAAAATGAATATCGATCGTCATAATGGTAGTAAGTATTTCTGCACCGTGAAAAAACTTAAATTATTAAATAACTTTTTTTTTAATAGTAAGTAAGTTTTATTACAACAATTAGTAGAAATACAAAGAAAGAAATGAATGAACTAAATAAATTAAGTGCAGAAAAACCTGGCTAGGAAAAGGAAAGGGGAAAACCTATTACCAGGAAACTGGTAAATTTAAATAACTTGTATTCATCACTTCTTATAAGAAGAATAAATCATATATTTACGATGTATGCATCGTAAATATATGATTTATTCGATTTATTGAATCAATGTGAAGTTACATGCCAGAAAGCAATTTTATTTATTACCACGCATAAATCAGTTGGTAAAAAAAAGTTATCCAACTTAACAATCTACAAAATTATGTCTTTTAAAATTGTGCTTGTCAACTTTTTAGTCAGTTTTATTACATCTGGAATCTTCTGATTAATTTTTTTTCACATCTTTTTAGTAATTTATTTAGCGTTTAGCGACCATATCCATATCCTCCGTAGCCATAACCACCACCATAGCCACCGCCATAGCCTCTTCCATAGCCTCGTCCATAGCCTCTTCCATAGCCACCGCCATAGCCTCTTCCATAGCCGCCGCCGTACCCACCATAACCTCGTCCGTAGCCACCTCCATAGCGTCCATAACCCCTTCTCCCATAACCTCCACCATATCCATACTGGCGTTTCTCTCTCTGTAAATCTATAAATCAATGTGACACAATTAAGTAACCAGTGAAACTAGCGGAAAAGATTTCAGATCATTTTCTAATCTGTGGAATTTAAATCAAATTGAACAGTAAGCTTACCAGGCTCTGCATTTGCAGACAGGGCCATTGCTGCTGGATTTTCTACACTGGGCTCAAGTAGCAATCCATTCAGCGAGTTTTCTTGAATTTTATCGGATTGTGCTAATGTAACAGCAACTCCAATTAATAAGCAAAGACAGATGATGCTCTTCATGTTTACTTATTTAGTACTAATTTAAGTTAATTCAATTCGTGAAAACGGAAGGTTGGATCACACGGACTTATTGTAGTGTCGAAATTAAAAACTGATAGTTTATTTCAGTAGCGTCTTTCTTTATATACCATGCTTTTGTCCAGGCCTCTGTTGTTGATACATTGTACATTAGAATGTAGAGCTTTCACAGGTAGTTGTTCGGATATCAGGTTTATGAATGTGTTAGATAGCAAAAAACTAAATGAGTGTGGCATAATATAATTTGGTCTTGAACTGGAATTCGCTTGTTTAAATAATGATTCATCTTGTATTTGCTCCAGGGTTTAACGCGTAGATGAAGTTTTTTTTATCATTTCTATGTGCTGTTTGTACGATTTTTAGCACCTTTAAAACTGACTGAGAGTGTAACCAGTTTACTCGTTTGTCGTTTTTTAGGCTGAAACTTTGTAAAATGGCACATTTACCACTCACAAGTATATACTCCTAAAATATTAGGGCACAGCGATGAAACTTAGTTATATCAGCTTGTTCAGAAAAAAATTATGTGAATCGAGTTCTTGAGTTGAGATTTTAAGAGATTTAGCTTGGAAAAAATCTCAAAATTAAGGGGAAACCCGTATCAGTGTTTCAATTTTGGTGAGATACCCCTTTAACCATATGCTACATTTTTCACTTTTTTTAGGTGCAAGTTTCAACTTGAGGGCTGGAAGCTAAGATTTTAGGAGCACATTGCTTTAGTGGTGTGATGAGCTATTTATTTTGCTAAGTTTCAGCCCAATATGCAATAAATAGGTTCAGTACAAACATTGTGAGTGAGAATGGATGAGATAAGAAAAAGTGAGCATTCTAACTACACTGTTGCGTAAAAATTAAATATCATTAGTGCATGTGATATACATGTTCATAACTAGATATTTTTTGCTACGTTTTGCATAATCTGAAACAAAAATCTTATCATTGCAATTACAAAGTACAGGGTGCTTTGCTTTATTTATCTTTCCTTGATATTTAGTTTATTTGTTCTGCTGAATAATCTATATTAGGAA
>Ga0210040_10004247_pt1 | contig 18845 bp, 4 predicted proteins | sample CryGeyCG12114_NA_FD_185462 | JGI IMG/M metagenome (GOLD analysis project Ga0210040, IMG submission 185462) | Groundwater microbial communities from aquifer - Crystal Geyser CG19_WC_8/21/14_NA (SPAdes) (version 2) | ecosystem: Environmental > Aquatic > Deep subsurface > Groundwater | place: USA...
ACTAACTAACTATTCCCTGTCCCTGTGAGTTCCTATTCGTTTGCCATAGCCTTGTACGCTTTTGTACATAGTAGTTTTTGAGTGAGGAGCAAGCAAGTAAGTAAGTAAGTAAGTATTTCCCCTTCTCATGAAAATAGAAGGAGCCAGTTGCAAGCCAGCTGTCGTTTCAGACAGATCTATACTCTGAGCTAGAACCTTCATCCCATGCGTTTTTTCCGCTGACACACACCGTACAAATCCAGTGAAAAAACGTGTCTTTGTGTGCTCAAAGATTTTTTGATCATCATCATTACTTTGCAAGTGTAGTAAAGCAAGGACCGCATAATCACTATTCACAAGTTGGCAATACCACTTGTGTGTGTATATCTCGATACTTGTTCTGTGCTGAATCAAGTTTGTTCAAGAGCTCAAGATTCTGTGTATTATTGAAAGTTGCCGAAATAGCAGAAATAATCTCGTTTGGATCACGTGTTGAAGAAATAATAATAATAACCCAGATTTGCAAGAGCACTTTTGTCGGCATTGTAAAACGCAGTTCGGATTTCATTTACATTGGTTGGAGTGGCCCATTTGAGCAAGATTTATTTTGACAGATACTATACTTGGAGTAGTAGTAGTGGATACATTTTGATCATAAGTTTATTAGTGGTTAGTTTGTTTACTACAAATTGTCTTCTCGCAGCTACATCTTAAGATTGTTTAGTTGGTTAGTTAATACTTACTAATGCCATTAGTTCGACGCGAATTGACATTTTTTTGGAAGCAACAATTGTGAAGTTGGGCTGATGAAGTTTTTAAGCACGCAACGGTTGTGTTGTGATAACGAGAACAAAGGAATTCACTGACGATTGTACGTTGGATTTCATTCGTCTTGTAATACTGCAAGCGGCCATTTTAATTTTTCAAGTGCAAGTTTAAGAACATAATATTTAGAAAGAAACAATATTCTGGAACGAAAATAATTCTTTTTAGTGTGAGATTGTGAACTATGTGTGGAGTGTGAACGCATATTGTGGACTGTTAACGTTTCGATTCTCTGGTAAGTTCCGTGAAATAAAGCTGCTTGACAAATCAAATAAATAAAGATGATGTAATTTTTAAGTGCTACTTTAGTTACGTTTGAAACTGTCAAGAAGAGTTAAGTGGCCAAATAGTAAACAATAATAAAGTAGGCGACTGTTAGTAGTAGAAATAGAGAGTTGCAAGTTTAGTTAATGGGTTGAGTGAGGTAGAGAGAGAACTTATAGAAACTCTTGAATCTTATTCCAACACTTCACCTTGATCCTGATATGATAAAACATTATAAGCTGATTGAACAAGAATTTTCGATTTACCTTAAAAGCAATTTTTTGTCGTCTTGAAAAGCTATTAGTTGTCACTTGTTACCAACTTGAGCGTTTTATGTTACGGTTGAAGAATTGGTTCCCAGTATGAACTATATTTGTTTGGCGTTTCATTAATTATTTTTTCATTGATCTTGATTTGCAACTTGTTTGCACTCCCCCGTTTGTTTATTAAAAGTTTTCGTACATTAGTTTAATACTTGCTTAACTTGCCTTACTGTTTTTGTTGTTACAGCATGTCTTGCCTATGTTAACTTAGATAACCTTGAATCACAGATCCTACTTTTTTCTACAACATGTAGCTTCTCAAATGGATAACTGATACAGAAACATGTAGTTTTGACCAAAAAAAAGATTCATGGTTGAAGTCCAGCATGAAAACTGTATTCGATAGGCCCAACATATTGAATACTTAGGTAGAAATGTTAATTTTTATTGCTCTTGCAACAAGCCCTGCATACATCTGCTTACATAGCAGGAGATTTTAATTAAATGAATACATCTAAAGGTGAAATGGAGAGATAGATTGTTGTCAGGAAACAAGTTAAATTACTCAGGTCTGCTCTTCGAAACCGCTATTGAAGAAAGCCATGCATGTAAGTGGAAATCGGGGAAGAGACGAAACATAATTAAATGGCCAGCTGGCCTTTTAATTTGCATGCTAATACTTGTTCATTGTACGCCTATCTCGTTCCTGTTTTCTGCATACATTTGTCTCCGACGTTAATAACTTTGATCACAGATATTAATCATATGTTTGATTTTAATTGGATTTTCACAACTTTAATTATGTTATACACCAGATATTAAACTCACCTAAAAAACACACTTCCCGTAAATGTTTAACCATCCTGGATTCCTTTAACAACCAGTCTGTAGTCTGCTCAACCATACTGTTGTATGCTAACAATGTTCGTTGCTTGTTGCCAACTAACTAACTACTACATTGACTTTAATGAATTTATACAGGATCGATCGTTTCATTTGGACGCTCTTGAAAACCACTGGACCCGTAAGACAGGATTGACTTTTAATTACGAAACTTTCGTTCGTTGCAATCAAAAAGTGATAAAGTGAAGTGTGGAATATTGGAGTAATTAGGATGACTTTTGGAACTCATCGATTCCTCCGTCAAAACATTGTATAACAAATGAGCGAACTCCGTTCCCCTAATCAACTGTGTCCAGCATCATAGGATTGATTGATTGACCCAACGTTTTCCAGAAATCAGGAAACCTTGCGTGCTATAAACCTTGGGAGAAAAATCTTTGGTCTGGTGACTATATACGCGTGGAAATTGTTTTCAATTCTGCTGACTACCTGTTTTGATTTTTTTGCCTAAGAGCGGCATCACCATTGCTTACTACTCGCAAAAAATCACTCAACAAATGGACTGCAGCAACTACTGTCAGCCCAGTGCCAACCCACAGGTAACTTGAATGTTTTATGTTTGTATTTTTGCATCACTTTGAAATGGCGATCCCACCCGCTTTACTCCCATTATGTTAGTTAAAAGTTATACAGCGTTTGCATGTATTTTAGGAGAAAAGAGAGAAACTTTTCAGCTTCCCATTATTTTGGACACTAAAAGTGCTTTATGTATTCAACTGCAAAACAACCAAACAAACTACTGAGAGTATAGTATTATTATTGCCAACATTAGAGCTGGCTATCATTTTATCGTTTTTGTTGGTTCATCTCACCTAAAGACTTTTGTAGGCTCTCCTGTTTTCATAGTCACAGGCTAATGGTTGGCCATGTTAGACTCTTTTGTGAGAAGATTGTTAATGTTTTAATGACGGTCATTAGCAGAAACGTATACACGGGAATGGCTTGCCCTTACTACTTACATATTTGTTACTTTTTAACTCTTTCGGACTGGACGGTTGGCTCTTTAAGTCATGTATGTAGTTAGTCTGGCAAAAAAAAACTGAACTCAACTCACTATAATAAACTAAAATGGCCATGAATTTGTATATTCACCCTTTTTGTCATAGCTCTTTTCACTTGTTCACAATGTTGGTTAAGACTAGTCCTCAACTGTGCATGAGACAATGAGAATGAATTTTTGGTGTTTTACCTTTACTTCAGTCTACTGCAGGCAAATTGAATTCAAGAGTGAGTGAAAGAGTATTTTTTCCTCGTCTGCGTTAAGTAAATGTGTTTGTGTTTATGTAACATGGAATAGAGTTGCAAACACTGTTTTCACAAAAGGGTTTTCGAACGTTGAGCTCTATGTTTTGTTGTTGTAGGAGCAATGCAAGACACATTTTTTTAGCGATTTACGATCCCTACTTACTTTCTATTGATGGAGCATATAAGTAGCTGTAATTTCTAGGCTGGTTTTTATGCAACCCAAAAAAGCTTTTTGTATCTCAAAATCCTCTGTTTTGTGCCATAAGACTCTGTACGTAAAAGTGTGTAGTTTCCTATTATATTATGTACATTTTCAATTTGTATGTGCAGCACTAGTGCATTTGTTACGTTACAATGGGCTCAAATTGCCAAATAATACATAGAAAACTAACCATAGACTTGGTTGTAGTTGTATTCAATGTTGTGTACTGCGTGCATGGTTTTAAGTACAGGAGGAAGAAATGTAATGAAATTATACTGATGAATTGAAACTTTATTTAACTATGGTTGTACTGCTGTACAGTATTTATAGCCCAAGTACGTGAAATTTTAATTCAACAATAACAGAGTTGGTAGTTTGCAATGTCATCAAGATGAGGAAAAGGGGAAATGGCTCTGGTTGATAAATATTTGCTTCGCTTACAAATTATAATGAAGTCATTTCCATTAGTTTCTTTGAACTGTTCCAGTGGTCGATTTTATCGTCTAATTTCACGTATCCCTTACCTTCTGCTAAATGAGTTTGTTTCCAAAGTATACATACACTGCTGGAAAAGTTGAGCAGCCAATGTGAGCCTACAGGCTCCCTTTCATTTGCTAGAGACAGAGAAAAGCTTTTAATCGAAACTCTAATAATGGAAGGGAGAAAGGAAATTATTTTCTTATTAGAGAAGCCATTTGGACTTCAATCCCGGAGAGTGTTGCTTACATACACACACATTTACTGTGTGCTCAAAGTCTGCTAATCTTTTCTTGTTTTGTTGTCCAGAGAAGTTGATGGGTTGGAAAGGGGGGTCTCAACTCATTCACCAGTTAGTTAGTTACTTAGTTAGTTAGTATATATATTGCTCTCGTATATTTAATTTCCCGAAGCCTACTAGTGTACACGAACTAGCTGACTGAGTGAGAGTAGTTTTAATACCACTTATATATTTAGTGAAGTTAGTGTTAGTACGTGTCCTGAGAAATGATATTGTGGAATATTGCTGTTCAATCTATAGGGAACAAAAGGCACTATACAGATTACAACATCATCAAAGCTAGTATACTATGTACTGTGCCCAAGTGCACATAATATCTGTGTGTAGAAGAAGAATAACTTAATTAAGAAACTTAATTTACTTGTTAGAGGAAAAGGAATTTTGTGAGATTAAGAAATGATGGAAATGAGCCTTTTAATTCGGTGCACTTGGTTCTTGTGGAGCCTGCTATGCTGTGTGGATTTTCTCTATAAAAAATTTAGACCCGGAACTAACTACTTGTGTCTCACCCACAGTATAAAATATATCTGTTTGAGTCTTTTGAAAACTCTGTATTTGTTAGATACCATTTTTTAGTCAGTTGTAGAATGTTTGTACCATTCGTAAGAATTATATAATAGATATGGTGTGTGTATTTTGAAAGCTGCTTCATCTTGCGGTTCATTACATATAGTGCAGTTTTTTGTCCGAGCCAACAATGTTGTTCTTGCTCGGGTTTTATTAGAGCTCCCCACCATGAAAGAGAATATATCCCAAAGCACTTGTTTTTGCAAATTGTTCTTGTTCAATTACTAGAAAAACAGTTGGGTCTGTCTTTCTTTTTTCTTCATGATGATCATAATAACAATGATGATGACTTTTTCCACACTAGACAAAAGATAGTATAAGTTGTCCGTATTTTTTCCTTCTTGTCTATGTTATCCCTTTTTTCTAGTCAGTTAGTATGATTATATTTGGAACGGGAGGAGAGTGTGAGAGAATAAAAAAAACTAGCTATCTATAAATGATTGTATTCAGCTGCTTAACTTTCAATTCGAGACAGTGTTGTTTGCATATGTAATGCATTCACTTACAGATGCTTGTTTTGTTTATTAGAGAAAAGCGGCCTACTGTGCATAAGTATATAGGAAAGTAACAAGGCCGTGTTGGAAAGAGTAGACTCGGCGTCTTTTTCTCTTTCATAAATAAATAGTCAGTGTGAGATGGTACGGTAGACACTCTTTTTTTCTCCTCTCTGTCTTGTGCAGTGCACTTCATATGTCACTTTTGGGCTGCCCCAACATACGTATCTTCTTTCATTATCACTTGGTGGGATGTAGGACTGAGTCGAGTAGTGAGTTCCACCTCATGCATATTACGGACCAATATACCCGAAAAGTTGGTTTCTAATATAGCAACAGGGTCGTTTGGTTTTGTTCACCAAGGTTGTCAAATAACACCACTTGAAAGTATGGTAGAGTGCTGTGTATAGTATGGCAGTGGCCAGAGAAGACTTTCTAAATTAAATTCTCGCATGAATCCGTCTCCATTTGAAGGACTAAATGATGAAAAGAGGAGATGACAGTGGAATTTGTTGGGAATTTGATCTGTTCTATCCGATTTCATATTAAATCACCTTTGGCCGCTTTCTATGTACATTAGCCTATTGACTGGAGTTATGTACTGACATTTGAGGACGAGTTTGCACAAGTCGGGGTATACGTGGGATGGCAATTTCAATGTCTTGTACTAAATTATTCCCCTAGTTTATTACTAATATGAATACTGGTGGACTGGAATGCTATTAGTTGTTAAATTGGCCATGTAAATGGAGTAGACGAGTGGATGAAATGAATTTGTAAGATTACAGACAGACGGTGGTGAACATGCATACCTGTGCATTGGGTTTACCGATTGCTCCTCCTGATGGAGCAATTTAATTAAAATCATACTCTCAGTCGGCTGGTAATGGGAAACAAGTACTTACAACTTGCACCATTTAATCTAATGTTGGTATGTGGGATCGTGCGTGTCTCATTCCATCTGTAATGGGAAAAGGCCTTCTTCTTTTGTGTAGTGTGCCACATTTAATAAGTAGCATTCCCGGGAAGGACTCTCAGAGTCCATATTCACAGACGCACAGTGCAAGATACTCATCCCACTCGTTTTAATGAGACCAAAGTTGGCAGGTTACTTAAGATTAGGAAAGTAGTAGTGGTGATATCGTGGATATGATTTGAAGTCTAATGCCAGATATGATTATTATTACTATGCAGTTGTTCCTCCTGTAGGATATAGGAATGCAATGAAGGTCGTCGTCGTCAACTATGTGAGCAGAGAAAGTGCGTATTATAAGCAATGAAAAGAAGGAAAGAAAAAAGTGAGGTTGAGTTCCCTAAAGGAAAACTTGTATATTGGACTTACTTATAGCTCTGTCTGTATATATATAAGTGTATTATTTGTAATAAATGCAGCCTGGTAGCAAGATGAGATTAGATTAAATTGCTTTGGGTTGCGTGCTAAGGAATAACGGAAACTCATATTATTAGCTGGATAGGAGAGCATGTTTTAAATATAGTTAGTTAGTTATAGTATTGGTACTGCTATATACTGCTTGCTAGTTAGATGATTGCAGTCTGGACCTGGGGGGAATTAAAGTGGACTTAATGCGTTTCATATGTACTTGTAGTTTTAATGCAGTGTTCCTAGTCCTTATCTGTACTTGCACAGGCTAGGCAGGCAGGCGGATCAAAAGTGAGTTAGTTAGTAAGTAACCAACTATATAGTTAGTTGAGATTCAGTATGAGTAGTAGTGAGTTTGTGATAGTGTTCATGGATATATATTTGTAACGTTTAGCATAATATGCGTTCAACGGGCATTGTCAGCTAGTGCAGGTGTGTTGTGTGTTAATAATTTCCATTCAGTGTTTTATTCAATGCGTGAGACATTGTAAGCGATCGGCGTTATTGTATAAGCTCATGTGAGAAGTACTTTTGACGTAGTCTGGACATGTATCAATCTATATGAAAATAATGAACGGTTTGATTAATATTTTTGTGGAAGTGAAAGGAATTATGATAATGTTGGTTGCTCACTTTTTTTTGAAGTGAGTAATAGTAATGACACCACACCATATTGCATGTGTTAAATGAAATTACATTGAACGAATCGCTGCTCCCCTACATAACATCCTCTTTTTGGTCTGCCGGTGTTACATGTGAATTTAATTGAGTGCGTTCATTTCATCGAGAGAAAAAAAAGTAATCACGTCACGCTGTTGCAGTTCAGTTGCATCACGATTTTTCTAGTGGCGACCCAATTGAATTTAGGATTTCGTGATTAATGTTTGTTTCCTTCCGCTTCCAATAGCTTGGTTAACAGTAAAAAAATAGTCACCTGGAATTTTTCACCTGTGGTCGGTTAAAACACACTCAAAGGCATATTAATGCTTGCTGAAAAGACGGGAGAACTGTTTTTCGTCATTACGTCTTGCACACATAAATTTTGGCCTTGTTTTGAAATAACTATGGGTTATAAACGGCATTTGTTATGTATTATGGACGGCTGTTGTGTGAAGTTAATGCCTTATTCTGTGATTAGGTGTGACGTGATGACTGATTGAATGTTGTGTAGGTTTGTTAACGGCTTAAAGGTTTATAGATTTGTCAAGGTTGAAATGCACCATGAATGTTGCAATGTTTTATATAGCAGCATAGCAGGTAGTGTAAGTTGTTTCTAATGTAATGACAGGAGCACATTATTCTAAGTTGGTGTGGTGTGGAAGACGCCAAAGGTTAGAGTTGGAGCGTAGGAACGAAAGGTGATGCAGTATAGTGAAATGACAAGCAGAGAAGAAAGTAATTTTGCATGTTCTTTCTTTGTCCTCTTTTCTTATGGTCAATAATAAGCTCATGATGGGATAAAAGTGTGATTTGCTCAAATAAATCCACTTCCAGTTGTTTTTTGAAGCCATATAGAGTCAAGGAAGAAAGTATAAGTGAGAAAAAATAAATTTGTGATGCCGTGAAAATTAACTGTCACCAAAATTAATAAATAGCAGCATATTTCATGTGTAACGTAAGGTTTCTGTGATTATAATTTAATACTATGGTATGATATGTATGTGAGCTCAAAATGGTTTGTTAGTTATGCTAATTACAATAGTATCACTGTATTTTCTTTTTGAATGAACTGCATAATGCTAATTTATGAGATTATATGTAGGATTGTAAGATGACATGAGATTTTGTGATTTACATTGCTCAAATAGTACACTGTTGAAAAAGTTTAGGTGAGTGAGAGCTTTGTGAATTTACCAGGCTTAAATAACATTGGTTTCCCAGTATTAAATACTGTGTGGGTCTTTTCAAGTGCCCTATTTTGTGTGTAATTTTGAAGTAGTTAGATAGTTATGATGAGAAAAGTTGATGTGAAATATGAGACGCGACATACAATGGCATGCTGGATTCGTGAAATATGAGAAGCCTTCTTTTTAGAATTGGCACCTAGTCAAGGTGTGTGGTTAAATTGTTTCAGAGTCTGGTGAAAATTGGTTGAGCCTATAAGTATGTTTTTGTAGTGCACACTCAGGAGAACATAGGTAGCCAAATGGAACTGAAAAGATACAATTACATTGGGCTACAGGATGCTATCGATTGTTATTGTTACATTCAAGAGGTGCTTGTTATACTAATTAGAAGGCAAACCTGAGCTGATGAAACTCATGATTCTTTCTGCTGTCTACCACTCACCGTAATTCAAATGTCAAGTGATGTTGAATGACATGAAATTGGTTTTGCATTAAACTAACTGGCGAGTTGACAGAGACAACTACGTGTGAACACTGGAAAGAAGAAGACAATTTAACTAACCAACCACTGTGATATGAAATGCATTAGTTCGTTGACCATGGAAAATGAATCACTTGAGTATGCAAATTGTTAATTGGATGATGAATAGGGTTGAGACAATTAATTTGTATGTAAATAAGGTTGAGAAATTTGCCTACTATCTACTTTGTCGTAGGAAGTAATGGATAATTCATAGTGTGGGATGATTTATCGTATTCATGTATACCCATTGGCAATCGTATATTGCAGTTAGGAATTTACTGCATATTCGTTTTTTGACACATTGATTGCATATTTAGTTAGTTGTTGGATATTTTCCAGAATATTAGGCGAATATATGCGGGTAGTTGAACAATGTTTCAACTTTAATAACGTGCCTTTAGCGTTAAGAGTTGTTTTTTGTAGTTAGTGTTGGTACAGAAATTGTAAATAACTTTCTGGTGAGTTCAGGTTAATATAGACCATGTGAAAGTGAAGCGGAAAGGGAATATTTTTTTGGTGGTGTACACTCGATTTTCTCAGACCATTTAATGATGAGCTATACCACAAGCAGCTAGCAGTAGCAATCATTTCATCAGATGGGCATTTAGCCAGCCGAAAGAATGATGGTCTGCTGTACGAGGCTTAATAACAAGAAGTATAGTATTTAGTGGTGAGTGTATGTGCATGGCAAACGAAAGAAAACGAGATCATTATTATCATTGCGTCCGCCGCACTATAGTCAGTGAATATTGCTAATCACAGTTTGTTGTATATAAAGTTGAGCAAAATATTTTGCTAACGAATTTGGTTTCCAACTTACCAACAACAAATAACGCTAATTTAACCTGATTTATGTGCCCTTTCGTTCATTTGAAACATTGTTCACCACCAGAAACTAACTCATGATACATTGTTAGTGTTAGCTGGCTAGTTAGTTAGTTAGTTAGTCCGACTAACTAGCTTACTTACTACACACTCATTTCCTAATGATGATTACAAAAAGCTCAGATTGCTGCAGTCACCTGGGTTCCGTTCCTATTCATCATGCGACATGACACAAAGTCACCACGAATACACAAGGTCAACTCACAGATAGGTGCGCTTAAGGGCAATTAGCTCATTGGTGAGTTCAATAGGGGCAAGGATTACTTGAATCTTGTTAGAATGGCAGATTGTAAAGTCGTCGCATAGCTCTCCAATGCTGCAGTGTTAGTAGTGATGCTCAAAAGAAGGGAATGTATTAAAGCCAGCATGGCCAGGACTGGTTGTCCTAATGGTCTTGATGAGGGCAAATGTCTTTTGTGTTCCATTCCACTAATGAGACTGACTCAGGACTACTGACTCGATGTGACTACTATTAGTACCAACTCACTAACTAACCACGGTATATATGTATACTGGCTATGAAGAATTGAGAATGTGTGCATTGTATTATTATATATGAGTGGACCCATCCAATTAGCCGGGTTGGGTTTAAGACTCTTGTCAACTCATTTATTTCATTCTATTTATTGTTAGTGAGTATGTATTAGTGATGCCAACGGGACAGGACGGGGTGATCAATAAAACTCGGGGTAAAGGCTTATCCCGGTCCGGGACATAGCGTATATGATAAAATCTAATTTCCGTGTAATAAATTGAAGAAATGCTTACAAAAGTTTTCACATGAAGTAAAATACAAACAAAAATAATAATGCGCCATAGCTGACTAATAAAATTGTTAGCTATGATTAATTCATAAAGAATTAGAAATACATTATTTTAAATCCAAGAAATTTATTAAATAAGTAATAAATTTTACTATGCTTGTTTGGAAAACAAGGCCGGGATGTCCCGTCCCGGTGGCATCTCTAGCTGTGTATAGCTAGTACTGTGGTTGTTGGTTGGTTAGCTCTTACGTAGTAATGTGCTCGTATAATTAAGGTGGAAGCTCTGTACATAATATCTATAGTGTAGTGAAGGTATGATAGGGGTGTTTGAATAGAGCTGCTCACACGATATACTGCACATTGTACTGACGCTTAAGTACGATTATGATGTGTGTAGATGAAGACGGATGCAATTAGTTAGTTAGTGGAGTTCTTTTGGAACAAGTTAGTTGGCTCACCTGGTTTGCTAGTTAGTTCGTTAGTTAGTTAGAAAATGTGTAGATCTCTTCATTATTACAATGGGCACATAATGTATTGGAGATGGAGAACTGAGGCATTGTTAGTTGACGAGATTGAGGACGAAAGAATAATGTGACTATAGATTAAGTTTGTTAGCTCGTCGTAGCTGGTTTTGTATAGTTTATACACTGCATGTGGAGGTAGGTATGTAATGTGTTATGGGATTTAATGAGAATATCTTTAGTACTAACTTGTCTGACTAATAAGGTCGGGCGTGGATCATGGGCACTTTCTGTGTGTTTAAGTTTGTGTAAATGGAGAATAATGGGATTGACATGTTACTTTAAAATGAATGGGAGAGGGTTTTTTTGTAGGTTGGTTGCGAGATTGACTTTTATAGTGTTTATGAGCCGATACCTGTTAGAGAAGATTTGAGGTTTCATTGGTGTCCGAATTGCTATGAAGATGGGATGTAGTCTTTAAGTGGACTACAATTGATTGCGCGTGGTTAGAATGATGACATTGTTGTTAGATGAGGATAACAAACAACAGTTAGTTAGTTAGCTGGTTAGTTAGTTAGTCGAATTAGGATTGAACTTTCTGGCACGAGATCAAATCAATTTAGTGCAATAGAGTTTTGTTGGTTGGTAAGTAATCTCTTGTCTGATTGATATTATTAATCCGTGATCTGCTTCGTATTCATAAGATTGCAATTTAACACGTAGACCCTGTTTCTTTAGATAAATTGACAGGTTCTGGTTTTGAATTTATGTAATACTGCAACCGTTTAAATGGTGAGAGATGCGATATAGCTAACTGACTAGAATTAGTTAGTTGGTTGGCTAGTTAAGTTAGCAGAAAGTATATGAAGGCACAGTTGTGTTTGTGTCTCGTTAGCTATAGTTATAGTTATACATTTTGGACAAAAGTTTGCGCTTAATAAATAAGTTTTTCCATGGCAAGTTGTATAGTAGAAGTAATGCAGACGGTGACTAAAAAGTGAACTGGATTGTGCTAAAGCATTTGCCTTTTCCCGTGAATCATTTTGATTTAGAGAAGTGTTCCCCAACACTTAATTTATTGCTAGGCACTATGCATCGTGTTGTGTGGTGGGTTCTGAGAGGATATAATAAAGTGGTATGGTACATGGTAGTAGCTTTCGGTCAATTATATTGGGAAGAGGGGCTGTGCAGCTTACTTTTTCAATGAGACAAGCTAGGATTTATGTGTTTGCATTTATGCGCAATTTTAGCTAAACACTTACACTGGTAACTAGCAGAGAAAACAGCACGTCCTCCTTCATTTACCTTTGTGTGTGTGTATAATTCATGTAATGGTTGGAAAGGGAGAAAATCTCTCGAAGGCTCATCTAACTATCTAACTAAGAATAGGATTCATCCGATGCATTCCTACAAAGTCCAGTGACAGCTAAAAACTAAGCAGTTTTGTTATCTACATTCGTGAAAAAATGAATTGAGTCGATAGTTGACACAGATTGAGTATTTAATGTGCCCAAAAAGATTGCCGTATCGAGTGAGTGTTTATTTGACTGAATGGCGATAAAAATGTGTACTGTTGTCAAGTGGTGTTCTGGAATTAGTAAACGTTGTGTCGTTTGTGATGTGAGTACATACTCGATAACTCGTGTATATAGATGTGGACTGACTGATGCATATATAAATACACAAGGAGAGGCGAGTTAGAAAAGCTACTGTGTCCCATTGTTATTGTTATCTACCACTGTTGATGCATTTGGCTCCAATCTCTCCTCCATATGCGTGCGTGTTTGTTGTGTGTGCGAGTAGTATTTATTTATCTATTCACAATGGGAAGTACACAATACGAAAGCTACTGACAACTTGGAACCCTTTATTGCCACTGTGCTCTGTTTTGTGAGTAGCATGTAGTATCTCTGTGCATACACCTATTCAGTGAGAACAGAAATCGAATGGGTTAAGTTAGTAAGTAAGAAGTGAAAAGATGAATTGTAAAGACGGGAACCTTTTTTTTTTTTGTGTCTCATTTTTTATATAGATGATATGAAAGTTGCCTCTATTTGTCAGGCACCAGAGAGGAAATGACTATACATGCAGGGTGTTGTTGCATTAACGTCAATTTAGTATTGAATTTGTCTTTGCGTTTTTGGGATTTGTTAAGTCTTTAGGGAAGATGATGGGTACTAGAAGGGAAAGAATTCTACACCGGAGTGTGAACTTTTCTCGTTGTTTGTAAGAACTGTAATAAGAGACTTTGTCCACTTTGTGTACTACTACTTTTATGGTTTATGATCTAATGATGATGATGATATGGAATGGCATTTGTATATTGGATGTGAAAGGGTTGTAAAGAAATGATCGAAATTTTGTAGCTAATGAGTGGGTTGGTTTTGAAAGAATTCTTGCAGAAGGTTTTATGACGAGTGTTAAATTTTTTGTGTACGATAATTATTATGTGGATGTGCGAGAGCTGCTAACTAAAGTGGAGTATTTAGTTTTTAAGTTTTATTGCAGCAATGATATTTGTATTGTATATGGAAGATGAAAATTGAGCTATTGTAGCAATGAGGGAATGTTTTCCACACTTTTTCGTTGATTCTTTCCATCTAGAAAGGACGTAAAGTGTGAATTTTCTCATTGTTATTATCATGATGATGATGATGATTTGTATGGTTTGTAGGAGGAAATAAACAGTTTATGAATGTGTGAATTTTGTATAAAGCAAAAGTTGTTATTATCTCCATCCACTGTATGTTACGAAAGTTTTATCTAATAGGAAGATCAAAGAGGAGAACGAAAAGTTGCATAAAGTGTTTGGATTCAATTGGAATGGACTTGCGTTTCTCTTGTGGATCTTTTAGAAGCCATTGTATTGAATTCTACTGACTCATTGAGACTGAATGTGGGACTTCAGGGTTGGCTGCATTTCATCTCCAAAATGTTTTGAATAGGTTGAGGGTAGAAGAAAAGTGTAGTTAGTTAGAAAACAGCTTTGTTTTCATTCTGAAGGCCAAGTTTTTTTGTCCATCTTTTCTTCCCTTTGTACCTTTGCCAAGGCTCAGGTAGTATACACAGGGTGGAAGAATATTATTACGTAAAGGCAAAAAGGAGCACCTTTATATCTGGTCATTGCTCAACTTGAATTGTATTTCAGAGTTGGTTAGTTAGTTAGTTAGTTAGGACCATTGGAGTTATTATTGCCCGTGCTTTTTACGTTATTCACATCTTTACCACATGTTACTTTTTTGGGTGGTAGTTAGTTAGTTAGAGTAGTATAGTAGTAGTGGTAGTAAAAGAGGGAAAAAGCTGGTTGTTGAAACCAAATAAACTTTTGAGACCGATATGATGCTTCTATGCTATACGGGAGCACTAGAAATGAGCAAATAATGAGAAAAATTACTGTCAAGCTGTCTCATAAAAAAGTTGCTCTGTGAGAAATAATTAAAAGCTTTCGACAGAACATATGGATTCAAAATCAGTGCGCTGCCGACTACTGTAACTACATGGTATGTGTATAGCTATAAGCTGGCTAGTGACTATTAATTAAAACGTAAGTTGTCACCTAGTAAAAATCATGAGCTTGCTCTCCAATTTCATTAAATGTGAAGCACCACCACGCATTTGACTGGTGACACAATCAGCTGTGGACACTTTGAGACATTTGAGAAAAAAAGGGAAAGGATATAATTTCTCGTATGAGAACTTTGTTAACAAGAAAATGATTAGGGGCACAAATTGAGTTTATGACAATGCCCTGACGGTTCAGATATAGTCCCGTGTGTAGGATTTGAAAAGGGGTTACGCACACACAAGCCCCTAGTATCTCATATGAACATTCTTCCACTTGAATCTAATGGGAATATTGAATACCACGATGATTTGAGAGCCGCCTTATTGTCAGAGATAAAACAAATAAGGGGCTCGTTCAAACCTTATACAAGCCGTTTTCTTAATAATAATACGAAGCCGTTTATTGCATACGTTGTAACGTTGGTTTTTTTCTCACTCTCTCTCTCTCTCTTGCTACTACACTATCAGTGAGTGCGTCGGCCATGAAAACTTTGCCAACATGTTGTAAAAGTATTGGTTTCAGTAACGAATGGTATTTTCATCTCCAATATGTTACGCTGAGCATGTTGTGTGTATAACTCAACATGGAAGAAAGTAGAAAGTCATTCGTCTCTCTCTCTCTCTCATTTTATTAGTACTGTTTTCCCTTGCCTACTCTCATGTGTGTATGTGTGAATGTTATGTGCTAATATGGTGCTGCAATGTGTATAGAAAATGATGATTTGATCAGACGAGACCAAGTGGTGCTGATGGATTGAACATATTTCATTCTCCTAATAGAATGAGTAGTAGTAGTAATAGTAGTAGTCATATTAATATTAGTTGTAGTCGTGGTAGGGCCCAACATGTTCAGCTCACTAGCAGATGTTACACTGTGCATGTGAGAAAATTAAACTAATGTTACGACTGGCGCTTGTATAATATGCTTTCATATTATTGGACGGGCTCACAGGCGCGCACTTGAAGTGAAATTCTCAACTTTTCCAGTTGTAATGTTTGTTTGTGGCTATCTAGCTAGTTAGTTAGTTGGCAGTTGGGTACTTACTACCTTTTGAGCAGACCATTTGCAAATTTGCATGCATATTATACTCTCCAGGAGGAGCTTTTTCGAAATTCTAGTTAGTTAGATTCTTAGGTATGGTCTGTTGACTGTTCAACGTTTGCAAGCTTTTTGCGAGAGAGCTGTTTTACTAGGTAGATGATAATTGCACTGTAAAAGGGCAATAACAACGATAATGATGATGATGGTAATTGGCGTACGAATGAAAGGCCTGGTTTAGCGTATGAGGACAAAGCAATTTGTCCAACGACCGGAAGTTTGTCCGCTTTATGTCGTGCATTACATCCACAGTTTCTCTCAGTCAGTTTGCATTTTTTGTTAAGTCCTGTAGTTAGTTAGTCAGTCAGCCAGTCAATGGTGTATAATAAATCCAGCCACCCATGCAAACATCCCTGTATCATAAATGCGTGGTGAATCACGGCAAAAAATGAAGACTCACTTTTTGGATCTAGCCAACTAATGGAGAGGCTGTTTACACATGTTTAGTGAGCTGACGAGCAAAATAGCGTGCTGAAATTGTAGACTGTAATTTTCATCTTGTTTCAATGGATAGAGCAAAAAAAAGATGTTTCCACTGTTATTATTGTAAATGATATTGTGCAGAATTGTGATTTTTCAGAATTGTAGAAGCCAGGGGCACATTATATGTATTTTTCGTGCCCTTATTTTTGTAGCCTCATTCTGTTTTCTTTCACTATATGTCAAGCGAAGCCAACCCAAAAGATTCGTATTTTTTTGTGGTAAAATCAGGAAAGCTCACGCAAGTTCAAGCTTGGTTACATTTCTGAGGAAGGCAAATTGAGAATCTATTTGCACACATTTGTTACCGTTTTAATGAGTTCACAAACCCACACGTGGAATGCGTACCAATTAAATGGTCAATGAATATTGTAGTTTTAGTTAGTTAGTTTGTTTTTATCTGGCATGATTTTTAAAGAACATGACTTTTGTTTCCCATTAGTGTGTAATTCACATGATTGTATTATTTTTCATTGCATTTGATATTCTTGTTAGTTCTTACGATAATTTTATGTGAAGTGAAGCTTGTTGTCCCATTGATTGACGTTATCTTTGTACGTCTTAGTTGGAAAAAATAATTGCCTATATTTTTTTTTAGTTTGAACTTGTTAAAATGTACCAATTATAATTGGTATACATAGATTTGCAGGGGCGAATGTTTTTCGTTAGTGTAAGGATTGTGTGTGAGGAATGCATTTAGTTGGCTGGTTAGTCAGTATGGGGAATACATGGTAAGCTGTGGAAACGTGTTGTTGGGTGTATATAACGCACCATTTGTGCTCGAACGATCCATAATGATGGTCATAATGAAACAAATATTGCTTGAATGGCTCATTATTATGACGACTGTAGTCCGTTTGGACTATAGTATGTGGATACAGCAACATAGGGAATTATTATTTGCTGTGTATAAGCTCATGAGCATTATCAGATCAGGTTTGTTTTTAAAAAATGTGTATAATGAGTAAAGCTTGTTCGACCACAATTACTTGATGAACGATAATGGACTGAACAGAGCAGAAAATTGCGTACAGTTGCTATTCATTTAGATTTTTTCTGTTCATAATTATCATTGTTTACTAAGAAGGAAGTGTGAGTGGCAAAGCATAGAAATCTTTACTTTAAAAGCTCATTAAAACTTGACCTCAGGCAGTTTGGTTCTAATAAGAGAAACTAATTGTGCTCCATTACATGGTGGAAAAAATTAATCAAAACGATGATCTTCTTTTTCAAATGGGTTTTCGCTCTTCACGATTGCCATTTGCTTGATTGTAATGCATATAGTCCTTCGTTAGTTTGAGTTTGAAGGAGTGTTGCTCTCCTAATTTAATTAAACATAAATCTCTTATAAGCTCTGCTAATGATGGCTGTCTGTAGTGTCTATGTGCAGGGATATGATGTGCACACATTCTAATTTACTCTGTGTTCAATGTGTGTGAGCAGCAGAAAAGTTTAATTACTTGGGCTGTAGTTGTTGTTAGTGGGTTGATGAAGTATTTTTGAAAAGAATTTGATGGATGGAAATGGGAACCTATTAAAATGAGAGGAACATGGCTAGTGCCATTACTTTGAAACTCAAAATCTTTTTATCTGATTGATAGCATTACTTTTGAAGAGTTGGAAACGCATCTTACTATGTGCTTGAAGTATTAATTAGTTGAGTCAAGTATTTCCAACTGCATACTGTGGGATTTTATAGCTATATATGTACTGTTGTGAGCATGTTTGCTCTCGTTAGTTAGTTGTGTTTTGCAAATAAATGAAATGGTGATACATAATGATTAGAATATACGTACTAGAAATTCCCTACGTTTTTGTTCGGATATTTAAATTAACATAACCATCATTTGTTGGCATCCAAGTCTCCGTATTTAATTGCATAGACTTGAACAAGACCCTCAATTTTACTAGCAGGTGGTAGATTGGAGGGCTAATTAACTAATTAATTAATTGATTAATTGAAGTGAACGTAATTCAGAACGTTTGCAGAGTTTGCAATCAGAGAATGCTCTGTCTGTGGGCTATAGGTTATGTAGGCAATAGGTTTTATCCACGTTTCTGCGTTCTTTATGATGAATGCTCCTATATAGTACAGTGGAAGGATTTAGCGGAATATAAATGTGGTGTTTGTGACGCAAATTTCCTTTCAGTCTAATTAGAATATTAATTAAAAGGAGAGCTGGTAATTTTTTGTTGTGAAAGAAAAGTAGATTTACTCCCATCTGTGAGCAAGCAGACTTAATTAATTGGCTGTATTGTAGTTAATATGGCAAAGGCGCAGCTTAACTACTAACAAGGTCATCCTGTTTACAAATCGTATT
>Ga0210040_10004248_pt1 | contig 18842 bp, 11 predicted proteins | sample CryGeyCG12114_NA_FD_185462 | JGI IMG/M metagenome (GOLD analysis project Ga0210040, IMG submission 185462) | Groundwater microbial communities from aquifer - Crystal Geyser CG19_WC_8/21/14_NA (SPAdes) (version 2) | ecosystem: Environmental > Aquatic > Deep subsurface > Groundwater | place: USA...
TCTTAATGAAAACAAAAACAGTTCTCAACGAAAAGTTCACATTGACACACTTTAGAAAAGCACATGTTGGCTTAAATCCACACCTTTTGTCTTTTTGTCTATCATAGTGGTATTAATACATAAATAATGCACTGTACTATATGCAATCTCTATTTGTGATCATAATCAGTCGTTCATTACAACCTGATTGAGTCTACCACTGGCTACATAAAGTTCCTTTTCATTCATTTACCCTATACATTTGTTTACCGTCGACAATTAATAGTTTATATCTTTTCTATAATTACTGGCAATCAACACATGTACACCTGTGTGCTCATTTACCTACATACAACTAATTACACTTTTTACCATCCACTCACACTATATAGTATAGTGCACTTTAATAACTCAAATCGGCTTCCTTTTAACTATACTCCAAACGCCTTAAAACTATAATGGCGGTTTTCAAATGTCCAAAATTTGACCAAATCCCGTTACAAAACTACCCACAATGTTAGTCGTTTCGATCCTCTCCCTTTTTAAACTAGATTACCTGGTGAAATGTAGGCTACTCACATCCCTAACTTAATTATCTCTCGGAGCAAACAATATTATACACTTACTCATTATGTTACCTATAAGTAGGTGGATAGGTGTGTGAACAGATTGGCTTATTTTTCTTCCTCAAAACGAACCTCTCATGAACATTGCCATGTAATTTAGAGAATGACAGGTGGGCTCAATCAGAAGCCGTGACTGACACTGTTTTGTTTACCGAATGCATAATAATGTGCGCTCAACAACTCCATGTTAGTGAGTTAGTTACAGTTATATATGTAACGCTGAACGCTGCTCAAGGGTAAGGAACTAACAAACAGCCGAATGGTCACATTATCTTTTCGGTCAGCATATGATCGAGTAATAGAGTACAAACACGCATTCAAATGACAGATGGATGGTCAAACGAAAGAGGAATTCAACTAATTTTTCTTGTACAGCACACACACTGGATTCACTCATTTGAACGGAAGAAAAAGTATGTTTTGTGTATGCAACCCATATATTGTAATGTGATACTGTCAACTAACCCTATGTGCTATTTACATTAAACTCTCTTTTGAACATGTAACCGAAACAGAGTAAAGAAGGTCAGTAGTTAGTTTCAGTTTCACATTTTTTGCCCAGGGAAAGGTTGTTAGTATGGGACTTTTCATACTATTTAAAAATGAGCGAAAACTAACCAACTAAATGCTTTAGGATCAGTTTTCAAAGAATTTGGGGTGAGTTGATGATGAGTTATCCAACCATAAAAGAAAATGTTCTCAATGTATTGTGTTGTATTGTTGGGGAAAAATTCGTGTTCTTTCTTCCCCAAATGTGTAAAGTCACACAGATTCATGAAAAGAATCTATATGCCTATTTGCTAAAGGTTCCATTTTTTCGTAAGAACTGCATGGGAAGTATTTTAAACTGTTTCAAGTTCAACTCTCTTTTGTGTCTAATGTCAATTAATTTGTGCTCAAGGTACTGATGTCACGAACTAAAAGAACACCCTAAAATTCTTCTGTTTCATCTACTTTTTGTGTTATTATATGCAAAACATTGTCAAGAAATGACAATAATGATGAAACATGAAGTTTTATGATATTGAGGGTTTAATATATAATAGTTGTACAGCTGATGAGTTTTACAACTGTAAACTTTAACTGTTGAGGAAATGATTATCCCACAGATAGAATCAAGCGGTTTTGTAGTATTAATACTTTGCTTGTAAATCCTAAGCAGATCTCATCATAAAATGCGGTAGTAGGAGTAAGTAGTAAGAAATACTAATGTCACTATAGTAGCTATACTACTATGGTACATAAGCTATAGCATTATAGCACTTTAAATCACGTTATTAATGATGCAAAGATAATCCTATTTTCCATAAGTATGGAAATAATTGGCAAATAAATTTCCGAGCATTATGATGTCACACGAAGCTATTGAAGCTGAACAGAGGACCTTTCACGCATTCTTGGCTCTCCTTAATTAAAACTAATAGAACAAAAGTAAATAAAGGCCATACTGCACATTATTTTTTTGCGTGTCCGTAGTGAGTATCCTTTTTATTCAAATCTGAACGTGAAATCAACAATCTCCGGACACATACTACAAGTATACAAATAGACTCTAAAAAAATAGTTGACAACTACGAAGGTTATTTCTGTAACTGACTTTAACGTTTGTTCCTACCATTTTTCTCATAACCGTGCAATAAGCATTCACATATTTACTAAAAAAGCAAACTTTTCCTCTGCTTCGATGGTTTTCTATGCCTTGCTCATAATAACAATAGGCCACTACTGTACAAGAACCCATGCAGTTGCAGTCAAGTCTCAAATCTGTATAATAATGCGAGAATGAGTTATTCTACATTTTATGGGTGGTTAGACTAAACTTTTATACTGTCCGTAGATCCACAGGTGTATGTACAATATTAAACGCACTGTATTCACTCACTGACTACAACTAACTGCAGGCCACAACAATGCAGTAGTTTTTCATGCACATTATTTCACTCAAGAACACTGGGTACAAGCATTAGTGTGGAGATCAAATAAATCCTCATGAGCTTTACCATGATGAAAATTGCCTTAAACTTTTAAATACCATCCATTTTGGGTGTCAAATTCACCAAATATAAATACTGTACAAGAATTTAATTATGTTTTACTTTATCAAACTCACATGCTATCAGCACAAATAAAATTTAAATGTCACACTCTCGGTCTCAAAGCGTTACCGGTACAGCAATCTCTTTGAAAGTAAAGCCATCTTGTGTACTTACTTATATATTTAGCACACATGTATTAAGGTGGACGATACATAAGTAAGTAGTGGCAAGGAGCAGCGTCTAAATCATGTATGCATGTTAAATATGGAGGACGAGCGGACGTGGCGCTTCACTTGTTCCCACGGCTTCGTCAGTCTTATGAAGATTCTTGAGAGGTGCGTACGTTCATAGCACGCGTTGCAGGAAAAAGGAGCAAGTCGTTAGACAGCTGGGAAGAGAACTCACGTCTTTCAGAGAATCACTTGTGGTACTTTCTGTGCTTACAGTTTAATAATACTACTAGTAACTAACTAACAATTTAACTTGCTAGAAATGATAATAGTCTCACCGTATGGAAGATTTTTACCCCCATTTGGTTCTCATGTGATGATGCAGTGCCCTACTAACTAACAGGCGAGCTAATTTTGTGTGTGTTAGTTTGTTAGAAGCAGATGGTTTTTTTGGTCTGCCAGTGGTTTTGAATGTTTTTGTTTTGTATTTTTCGATGCATTGGATGAGTGAAATTAATGTAATGTGTACTCTTTGAAAGAGACGTGTTTCAAACTATTGAAAATAATGTGAGCCGGAGAAGTCAAGTGGCAAAGAGGGGTATTTCTTGTGCCAGAGTTTTTTTTCGAGGGGTTTCGAAACACGGTTTCTGGTCAGACTCGGAGGAGTTTTGTTGTGCGTGCTCAACAATCACATTTACAAATTTAGTCAAATATGGAGGCAAGACATCATCATCATTCGTTGCATAGTTGCCATTTAAAGCATCAACATGGACGTTCCAGTCGCAGCAGTTTTGAGCGGGTAGGTCTTTTGTTTACGTTTTTTATCTTGCATGCGTGTATCCATGTACTAATTATAACTAAAAGTTCTTTACTATCCCCAGCTGCGCGTTTTTTGAAATGATTTGAATGAATCCAAATTCATTTTTACGACGCTTTTAAATGTTTCATTTTCTATAATGTATGCCGTATAGGATACGTAGATTAATTTAAATCCGATTGCAATAAATCTTGCAATTTTGATGAAAGCGCAGAATAGACTTACTAATTATTTGTTTTGTTTGTCAGTATGACTGAATTAATTGAAATCTAAGATGACTCTCCAAACATTCACATATGATTGTTTTCAATTTCAATAAACTTGAGCAATTGTAAATTGTTAACTAATTTCCAGCTTTCGTTTTCCTGCAGTGACTACATTCCCTATAGTCAATACTACAAATCGTCATCTGCATAATCCACATTTTTTTTGTTTAGTTAGCTAGGAAGTAAAAGTTTCCCTATTCTGATCTCATAAACTCATTAAAGTATCCTAAACGTAAACTCTTTCTTCTTTTGTGGAAAAAAAATAGCGTGAAATATAAAGATCACTTTAGTAAGGCGGTGCGTGCAAGATTTGTTCGTACCGTGAATATGTGTGACTGCATTTTACTTTTCAATGCTTTGACACGGCGATCGTAATCAATCGTAACACATATGATAACCGTAATAAATAAACGGAGTAAATTCTTTGACAAAAGAAATCATCTAAAATGATGTGTAGCAAACTTTTCTGTGTTCATGCTATTACATGCACCCAAAAAACCTTTTTATTTGTTGCTACCATTGTGTTCATGTAACAGCCTAATATCCGATATGGGCGAAATTCTTTGTTAAAATGTTATCACACAAAAATGAAAAAAATTCTCACAATCATTTCATAAAATACACTCAGAATTTAACCTGATTGTACCTGCTCACGACTACTTGCGTAGTTAAGCATTAACTTGGTGCACAAGAAGTAATTATTTTAATGAGAACTGTTGTACAAATTGAGCAACATCTTTTTTCTAAGCTTATGTTCCAAAATGATTTGAAACTGTTAACTCGTAAACTATTAAACCTATTCAATTAATCACTAGGTTATCTTTCCCAAGCAGACTAAAAAATATGAAAAGTCATCCCCTAACCAACTAACAAATACGTTCACTTTTTATCAACGCATTTGATTCTTCAACCATCTATTACTATCTTTTTTGTATAAGAGGAAGATTAAGATGACTACGGATTTATTTGCACACAAAGGGTGCATAAAACTGCTCGACAAAACGCAGTAAAGCAAACTGATTCTTAGCATCTTATTTGTTGCTTCATTCAATTATTCCTTCCAAGTTAGCACTGTGCTAATATAATGAGCTTTACAAGTGGTGGTTAGTTAGTTTGTGAGTATCCATAGAATGCAGGAAATCAATTCAACTTTCCAACTTCCTTCCCCTTTTCATTACTACTGTAGTACGCTGAAGTAAATCATGCTTCAACATGTAAACTTATGTCGTCAAATTGCTGTGAGCACAAATTATGAATTAGCATTTTGCAGGACTAACAAACTAACACAGCAATTACTATAAATAGAACGTGATGTCTAATGTGAATGGAAGAAAAAATGTAGAATTTTAGCTAAATTCACGATTCAGAACCAAAAGATGGTTTTAATGAGAATTTAGGAAACTATGTTAGTCAGTGCATTAGTAGCCTATTGATACAAAACGTAATGAATGACTGAATTTAGTTCACATAGTGCACAAAAGTCATTTAAGATTGTTTGAAACTCCTTCACATGATGTTCATCTCTTTCTTTGTGTACAATTGCTCTGGTTTTTTTATTCATTTACCATCTTTGTGCAATGAGAATGAGGGTCTTGTCTTTAGAATGCATGTAGTGTGTAAAAAGTGCATTGTTTTATATGGAACCAAAAACGTTTTGTGCTGCGCTCTCATTCTGTTCCTACAACAAGATGTAATAATACTAACTAATACGTGAAATACTGGGGTACAGCGGAATCACGTTCAAAACAAAAGGAAATGAGATCGTCCCACAGATTTTGGGTAGACTGCAAGATTTATAGTAAATGTGTCGTTTACTTGAGCGAACGCTTAAATGTTATTATTATCACACTGTACCACCACATGTCACGCGTATTATGTGAATTGGCCTGCAACGTGAACAAAAAGTTTATATGATGGGGTCTAAGATGAGCTTGAGTTCATAATGCAGCAAATGTTTTGTTTTTCCACATCTTGCCTCTTGCACTAATTGTGACAATAAAGAAGAGAGCTGCTTTCAAGCAGTTTATATATGGATTGTGCTCATAAGTAGAGAAAGAACAATGGGTAATAATTTCTTTGACGCAATGCAATATGTAAATTGAGTGTATGAGCATTTCCGAATGCTTATATAGTCGGCACACTCAGGGGTATATTGTGTGACGAAACTGATGAATGTGAATAGGTCAGGTTCCACAAAAAATGTTTTGTAGTGAAATGATCAAATGATTGTGGTTTTCACTTGCAGGGCTGTGATAGTAATCAAGATTCACGAATATTTCTTGCAGGAAGTGATGCAAAGAAATGAACAAAATTAAAAGACCAACAGCTTTTATTAGCAGTACGCATGAAAATTTTTCTGTGTGTGAATTAGAAATATATAATGGAAAACTTAATAGAGCGGAAATTTTATTGATAGAATTCATGTATGCACAAGTAATTGGCCGATGAAAGATTTGCATAAGGTTTTCGCTTTCCAAACGTCAAAAAAGAATTCAAGAATTTATTAATGATTATATTTTCATAAATTAAACTGTTATAGTTATCAGAAAATATTCCTTGTTCTGATACTGTAACAAAAGGTTGAATTTTACTTCTGACTGTCAAATAAAACCCTGCCGATTGATATACACTTTCAATTAAATTTGCTACACTCAATTTCTCACTTACTTTTGATTTAATTTGCGAATCAGGAGCCAAACCTTCCTTCAGCTTGCGATGATTTATATGCTCTCGTATAATTATGCACATTTGGTTATTGCAACAACTGTACTTTCTTGCAGAATTGAACTTGTGAATTTCTTTAAACCTTGGATCTATTTCTAACCCTAGTCTACCAGTCAATATCAATTTTTTATTTTTCACCCAATTTAAACTTGACTACAACAACCTTCAGATCTTTAAAGCCATAAGACAAGCTCTTTAAAGCCATAAGACAAGCTCTTTAAAGCCATAAGACAAGCTCTTTAAAGCCAAGATATGCTATTCGCAATTTCAAGTCCACTAATTTGGAAGCCAAAATCAAATCACTTATATTGTTGCACTACATTTGATTTCAACGCCATTAGAGCAATTCTTTAACAAAATGCATTCTGTTCAACCTATACACGATCACAAAGCATGCATATGAATAAAACAACGTCCTAGATTCTTTACCCATTTCTCTAATGAGGTATTTCTTGAATTTCTTACCATCGTCACTAACTAACAAATGTCAAATTAGTTCAGTGACAAACTAATTGAATTTGATAGATAGTTAGTTGATAATGGACTTCTCTTACCCACAGATGAACACTGGGATTTAGGGCAACGCTTCAAAAGCAAATAGACTCATTCACTGGAACAATTTGTATTCAATTGAGCTTTTGGCGAACACAATGAAGAACAAATAAATGCGAAAATCAAACCTACGTACTTGAGATTCTGTTAATTTTGTGCAAAAAACTGCATTCTCTAATTCACGACGAGACGATAGGCATTGATGATTGTAGTCTCTTTCTCTTTTCAATACGTCTGCGCGCTCATGACGATTGATAGCGTCACTTTTAGCATCATCAAGCCAAAACAACGATCGTTGTTGACTATATGATTCCACTTTTAGCCCATTGTTTGCATTACTGTGTGTGGAAGTTGGCAGTATAAAGTATTTAAAGTTTGATTTTCTGCTCATTTTCACATTTTCACGGTTCGTTGATAGACAACAATGAGGAATGTCTATGTCAATGAATCGAGTATTTTTTTTGCGCCTGTTTGGGACAATTCACCATGTAAAGTAGTTAGTAAGTAAATTTTAGCGTGGAAATTGTTGATAATGAAGATATTTATGTGCACAAAAAGAGTGATTGTGTTTCTGGGTAGGTGTGAAAAGGAAGTTTAATCAGTGTTTAAAATGAAACTGTCACATTTGAATGGAAACAACAGGAGCTTATCCTCTTTTGGAAAATTTTCCCATGAAAATAGATTGCTGATTACTTTTTGAGGTTAAGTAGAATATTTGTGCAGCACAGGTTAGACATTTTGTGTTTATTTAAAGGTCAAACGCAGATTATCAAGTAGTTTGTTTATTTTCTTATGGGTAACAAACCAGAGCTTTCTCTTCATATAATCAGTTGTTACTTTTTGTGCTAAATGTTGACAAGTGGGTTTCATGGTTTCAGGGCGAAAAGACTTTACTTTTGCGTACATATCGTCCCAAACCTAGCATGCATTATTTGAAGTACTATTCATTTAACGTGTTAAAACTTCGGATTCACACACTCCACGCTAAAGGAACGTGTTTAAGTAAGTTAGTTATCCTGTCTATACTACATTAGACGTTAAAATAAATCTCTCGAGGTTTACTTTTATTACTGTTAGTTAACAACTCCACTAAATTCTGAGCGATTTAACATCTTTTTTCCTTGCTATCCTTTCTGATTACAATTTGCGTTGCACAATCGAATTGTAGAAGATAACTTTATTTTTCCCCAAAAAAATGTACCACAACGTACTACAGCGTTTGATGAGCAGTTATAATGTTATACCACACTAGTTTCTGCTCTGTTAGCCATTTATATCAATTGCTAACTATTAAACTAACTAGCAAGGACTCACATTTTGTAAGCATGCATTACCGAAACTAAACTGTGAATCTTTTTTGGTTGTGTACCACCCTAATCTTTAAGATTTACTAATATAGCACAAGTGTATGAACACCTACAGCATTGTTTTGCAATCTAACCGCTGGGATAACACAATATGATGGCCAAAAAAATGGTTTAAATGGACATGAGCAATTTTATCCATTCTCTACATGAATGAAACTCACTGAATATTTGCACCTTTGCATCATCCTTCATTCAAGCAGTCGTGTTCTTGCTCCATTATTATTAAACACGATAAAGCCGCATTATGAACAAGGGGGAAAAAGATAAGTTGTGAATGTAGTGCAATTATTAAAGACTAAATAGGTCTGTGGTGAATTAACTTTTTCTCACTCCATTTAATACCAGGTTAGGTCTGGCCGATTAAATTGTCACTGTCCAAAATATTATCTAGCACTTGTCCTAAGTAAGTAATAAATTTCCATATACCACACACTAAACCAAGTATACATTTTAAACAATGTTAATCGGGGATGATGATGAAACTAACTGCTGTAATTGTAGGTTTTGTAATCTTTAAAAGTTTTTATGCTTAATTTGCTTCATTCAAAGCATTTATAGATGGTCATCATGATAAATAGGTTGCATTTAATGACCCCACACCCCATCCTTTGAAACATAGAGGCATCGTGTGCTGTGTCACATCGTAAATAACAACATTTTCTTTTTTATTTGCAGTATGGAGGATTTCCACAACTTAGTCGCATTTTTCCGCCCATTTCCTCTTCAAGTTCTACCAGCTCTTCCACAGACTCAAATATTCACGTATCCAGCAAATGCCATTTCCACAGAAAATGGTGTGCCTGTGTATTCATAGCCGTCCTTTTTGTAGCATTGGGGGCTGCAGTCGGTATCTACTTTGGATGTAAGTCAATGGGTGGTGCATTATGTCTTCTTCTAGATAATTGTATCTTAATTTGAATCAACTCTTGTTACAGTTACAAACTGTGACCAAACTGTCAAGTTAATCATATGACTTGCAAGTAATCGAGTGTAGTAAGTCAGCTAGTTTGTTATTTAGACACGGTTGTAATACTGAAAATTATTAAAAACGATGATCTGGTAATGTTTTGCGGCATTCAAAAGCATATGATTTCTCCTCTTGGCAGTTTCCTTTACAAAGTTGACACATGTTCAGTGAGAAACTGAAAGTGCACAGGTTTAGTTCCGATACGATTTTCATCATGCACCACAACCACACCATTTAGAATGAATGTGAAGTGCGCCAATTGCACATCAGATCTTGAAAGAATAGAAAAGGGAATTTATGAGTCGCTAAATAAGTAATCAAGTAGCCGTGAAATTCTTTAAGAAATACTTTTTTGTCAAACAATAGCCAAAATAAATAAAATGGATGCATGCTTAGTTAGTTGGACGCACTACTTTACTTTCCCTGATTATCATCATCATCAGTAAGAAGCTTTTTATTGCATTAGAAATCCATTTGTTGAAATCCGAAATCGCAAGTATTTAGAAAATGTCAGGTGGTCGACCAAAGAAAATTAGGCTTACAATGACAAATACTTTTCGATTTTTGGATTTTCTAAACTTTATTTCTGTATGCAATTAATTGATCAGCCAATCATGAACTGTACTGTGTTCTATTTTAATTTAATATTTTAATTTTTTTCTTGGCAATTATCTTTTACAGATCAGTTCCTGAACCTTAAACCTCCAATGGAACAAATGTTTCGTGGTTCTATTACAATTAAGAAAGGTGATACGTATCGTCGCATTTTGTCTGATCCAGACTCTAAAGAGTTTGCTGAGGGCTCTAGGAAGTACAAAGACATTATTGACTCTTTCTATTCACAGAGTGTAGTCAAAAATGCATATTTAGGGTCCGAAATTTTAGCATTTGATGGGTAAGTATAATATCATAATCATATCAACAATCATAATGTGAAATGCTTCTTAATATCGAATGAATATCAATTCAATATTCATCATGGCCAATTTTTTTATAGAATCGAAAATGGTCCCCTTACTGTATTCTTTAATATCCATGTGGACACACATCGAATTCGAGTAGATGCTGGTGATTTATTTATTGTATTAGCAGATGCACTGAAAACATCTAATGGAAAATTAACTCCTGAATTGTTGATTGATCAAGATTCATTAGAGATTCAAGGTAAATCAGGAAAAAAATGTTGGCTTAATTAACTACCTTAAGTAAACTGATTTCATAATCAATCCCATTTTTTTACAGAACGTAGCATTGCATTTCTTTATTTGCCATCTACCGAAAGAAATTTCATACCATTCGATGATGAAAGCAAAGAGCAAATGTATAATTCTACAGCGGACGATTCCATGGATTTCGGAAGTAGCAAAACGTCTATCAATGTATACAATGGAAGTATTACTAACAAGATTGGGGAAGCTCCTATATCTGACTCGAGTGAAAATAGTGTATTCCCTGCTGATGGGACAAATAAATGTGTCCCGTTGACTGTGGATTTTTGTGTGAACAATACTAAAAGTCCACAACAACGACGTGTGGACGAAACAACTTTACTTCACATGGCTACTGTTATAGAGTCAGGTTGTTATCCGTTTGCGGCCAATTTTTTGTGCAGTTGGGGAGTTGAATGTGGCACAGAGGATGAATTACCATGTCGGGACTACTGTGATGAATTTATGGCCAATTGTGGACACAAACTCAGTCACAGTATGAAGGAGCGAATTAAATGTGGAGGAGATTGGAAAAGCCAAGGAAGTTGTAGGGTTAAGCCTGGTTGTGTGCAAGAGCTGTACAACTCGGGTTTCAAGGATCGGCTGTGTGATGGCACTATGGATTGTATTGGTATTCAAATTTCAAGATTTGAAATGAGTACTGATAATCTGTTTTAAACATTTGTTACAAACATGTTAATGTTATTTTAATTCTGTGTAGACTTTAGTGATGAATTGCATTGTCCTTACTGTCCCCCGGGATATTTTCACTGTGGAGCTGGAAGGGAATGCATTGAGGTTTGTATACATTTCTTTAACTAATAAAAGAAGAGATATTTAGGAGTTATACATTTGCTCTAGTTTAAAGAGACGATATTTATTTTTTTAGCCGTCGAGAAAATGTGACGGAGTTCAGGTAAAAATATAATGCATATTGCATTCTTTTGTTTTGAAAACGGGGACTGAAATTATTTCTTTACTGTTTTAGGATTGCAGCAACAACTCTGACGAAAAATCTTGCCGTGAGCAAACTTATTTAATTAATTTAATCAAGCTACTAATATAACTCTAAATATAGTTTTAATGTCTAATCTAAGATGCCTTTCATTTTTAGTTACACTCGCGCCATCTACCGAGGCAGCAGGATACGTCCACCAATACTTTAATGAAGGGTATCTCTTTGTACATGATCAGGTTAGAAAAGCTAAAACAAAAATATTTATTAATCTGTAGGCCATTGCTAATTATAAAGATCATTATATCTGCAGGGTCGGCTGGGTAAACTCTGTGTGGAAAGAAATGACTCCAAAACGAACTCATTGTGGGAAACAGAATCACAGCTCTTATTAGACAACATTGGATCCTCGGCATGCGAGCTATTGGGGTTCAGAAAAGTTGCTTTTGTACGGATTCAGCCTGATGCGGATATTATCACGGATCCTTTAGGACGTAGTTTGGCTTCGTATGTTCGCATTCAAGAGCCAGCGTCTTCCACTGAAGTTACATTCAATGCAGGCACTTGCCCATCCAAAAAAGTTCTTTATGTCGGCTGTAATCATCTTGGTGAGACATTTTCTTCAAAATTAGAGGAATAAGACACGAATATGTTCATCAGTTGTTGAATCCACGACATTGTATTTTTTTCTTTCTATTACGTAGAATGTGGACAGCGGCCATCACACCAAAGGAAAGTAAAAGTCTTTGCCGGACATGGAGACTGGCCTTGGCACGTAGCATTATTTAAAAACGGGGAACATGTGTGTGATGCTACACTTGTTACATCCCAATGGCTTTTGACTTCAGATGATTGCTTTGTTGGTCAAGCCAAAGCAAAATGGACTGTTCAGTTCGGGCGAGTGAGAATGTCAACCACTTCTCCGTGGCAGCAGGAAAGACGGGTTGTGGGAATGGTGAAATCACCACTGGGAGACAACTTGGTTTTGATCAAAATGTCTTCGCCTGTAATTTTCTCCGACTTTGCTAGACATGTGTGTTTACCAGATGAGCCAAATGGGAGAGCTGGATTTGTAGTTCCTTCCTGGGAAGGAATTCCAAGTAAATGCATTCGACTTGGTTGGAGTAAAAATGGTAATGGAATTTTAAGATTGACATCACACATTTACAAAATTGGATTTTTTTAAACACTACTTTATACTTCAGATGAACTAGTGGAGACAAAAATGCACCAATTGGGACCAAACGTATGTAGACTGGCCCCTGCTGTCAACCGTACGTTAGAATTATGTTTCGAAAATGACCCTCCAGGAAGAGACTGTCTAAGGGAAGTACGCATTTTCCCTGGTGGTCCAATTTATTGTCAAAATGAAGAGACTCAGGAATGGGCGCTGGCAGGTGTCACAGCCAAAAATTCCAGACCCAAGTGTGGCATTGAAAAATTTAAAGTATCATCTGTGGCTACTAGCACAGAATGGATTCTAAAAACCATAGAAGCATTGTCCAATTCCGTTTAGTATTATTAGTAGAGTAGCATCCGCATAAATAGTTTTCCTCTAGTGCTCGACGTTTTTGTACAGAATTTTATAACCTTGTACAGATTTGTAATTACATATTTTATGGAATAAAAAGTGTTCTTGGGGCGTGTATTGTAAAAATTTATGTTAATTAGTTAAACAGCTATTAAAAGAAGCATTTTAGGCACTATGCGTATGCACTAAGAAGGAGTGCGCAACTGCACGATAAATTATGTTGCATTTACCCCTCGCAATAACAAATTTCTATTTGCAGAATAATTGAAAAATCTTCGATTTAATGCTTTACACGGTCTGCATGACGCAAGCTGCTTATTATCATAAAAAATACTTAAATTGTGGGTAACCATAAAGTCATCAATCATGCTAAAACCTGATGACATTAAATTCACCATAGATAACAGTCAATCAGTAGATAGCAATATCTTCTGCAATCAGAAATCCAGTGTTGTCCTAAATTAACTGTCCGCTAAACACGCATACAAGCAGGCACACTAAACACCATATATTTACTACCGTCAAGAGGAAATTTTCCATACTTAAAAAATATAGCCAATGGTCTGCTTCTGGACCATAAAACTGAACAAGCTGCGCAGTTTCCTCCAAAATATCAATTAGTCACAGATAGTCCACCTTCACTTGTATACTTCAGCAATAATTCCTGAAAACACTGTTCTTTTTATCAGTACGGGGTTTTGGTGCATATTTGGACAAGTTACATCAAGAATCATTTCAAACTCGAATTTTCTTTTGAAGCCAAAACAAAGGTAACATTAGAGTTTCCATATTTTCAAGCACTGATTTTTCCCCAAAAACTCAAATCACTCAAATAATAGAACTCTGTGCACGGATGCATGCATATGGTCGCAAGCACTGGTTTTAGATAAAAATTCTACCGATTGTATGAATCAAGCAAACTACAGCAAAGCAGGTTGTATAGCAAAGCCTATTAGATAAAATCTTTAACTATCCAACAGAATTCATTTACCTGTTTGCAACTAACTTTTGCAGAGGCATCTCACCCCAATGCCACCAACTCAACTCAATTTCCACCCCCTAGATGTAGCATGTAGCTAATAAACCCTGGCATCATGCAATATTTCAAGCACAATTTCAATCTTACAGAAAATCTCGCCCGTGTTGAATCGCGTGAGCAATAAAGGAAACTCTTTCCACTCACTTAGAGTGAGTATTTCATTCACCTAGCCTATTGAGAACGAACATACAGCCCCAATCATCATCCAGTTCTTAACTCTCACACAGATGAAGGTATTCCACACTACACAAGGTTTGATTGCTTTTCCTTCCTTTCATGATTTCATCTCGATCCTTTTTGTCCGTGGAGCCTGCTGTTTGACTTTACATTACTTACTTACTTACTTTTAAACGATGTAAAAGCACTGGACCAGCAGAAGTTTGTATATCCAGTCATAAGCTCCAGGGACACACACAGATTCACTCCGTTCACTCGAGTAGCCGACAAATCTCTGGTTCCGAAAAAAGCCGAGTCTCTCTCTCTCTCTCTTTCTTTGAAAACAATAACAACAGACAGAAAACTACCATACTAGACAAGACTACATCTATGTCATGCATTTTTCGTTTAAACGACAACAATACCACTACATCTTCTGGTTCCTTCATTTCCATAGGAACGACCATAGTGTCCATGACAACATGTTGAGATTATTCAGGCAGTAAAACGAACGAGCGGCTGCTAGCACATTTTGTTTAGATAACATCCAGCAGCAACTGTCTACCGGAACTTTCAAAAATTAAAGGCAAACTATATATTTAACTGATGCTAACAAATGAAGCGTTTACTTTCCATCTGCTTGCAACAAAGACCTAAATTATTAGTTTTTAAGTGGCTAGTACAGTGTAAAATACCGGATAAAGATTGTTAACCTGGAAGTCTGGAGGGGTTTTAAATTCTGTAGTTAGTTAGTTAGTTACTTCTATTTTACTACCTTCTGAACTAACTATAGCTAACCCACTATAACACAGAAAGTATGGCCTGATGTTTTAGACTGTGTTGTGTATGTAGATAGTTTTGAGATCTTGTACTAGAGCTGCTTACCTAGGCACAACAGACGAGTAGTAGTATTTTACCCAGCGAGCGGCTCACAACACACAGATAAGTCATGTCTTTGTGCTTTTCCATTTTTTTGTGCACAAACGGAGTAAAAAATCCATGATTGTCTTCAAACAAACCCTGAACTCAAGAGTGGTTGACATGAAGTGAACTTTTCTAACTTTAGCTAACTACTGTACACAAGAAGAAACTAAATTTAAATCATAACAAGTAGCAATTAAAATATTTATTCAGCCGGCCGTTTGCATTAACATTGAGCAAGTGTGTGATCTTAAGCAATAAGTTATTCAGTGACAGTTTACTAATTTTTTTTGGAGAAAATAGAGCAAATGTTGTCATCCAAATAATGTTAACCAAATGTTGTTGTATAATCAAAAAGTGTGCAGCTATTAGAAAAGCTGTAGAAATTTTTATACTCTGAAAGTGTGTATCGATTTCTTGTGTAGTTTGGTTCATCGACGACACAAACAGTGTTTTTTATCCGGATCACTGGGTGGTGTGTTTTCTACTAACTAGGTTAAAATTGAAGTTGTTTATGTTAGTTCTTAACTGTTTTTACAAACTAACTAGCAAGTGCAAGTTTTAGTTCAAAACGGACACTGTCAGTTAGTTGCTGCAAGGTGATCAGTGCATGATTGCACCATTAAGCAATAAGTGATTGATTAAAAACGCCCAACAGTCAGTGGATATCGTCATGAGTGCGACTTGTGTTGCAAAATAAGGATCAAGTTTAAAAGGGACCACAAATCGGTAATCTTTTTTTGCCATTATCTTTTCTAGATTACATTGTACGTGATTTGGATAGGATCATGACGAAATAGGGTACAAGAAACCCGTAGGTAGTTAGTTAGTTTGAAGCTATCTGTTGCATGATAATCATTTTTAGCTCCACAACGATTGATTGGTATCACTCGTGGGTTAGTTAGTTTCGTTGGTCAGCTATAACAATCCCACATCTTGATAGTATCATGTGCTCATTACTTATGCATTCATGAACTTTCTATAGTACAGTGGACTAGGGTGCAATATTTTCTGAGAACAAGTTAGTTAGTAAACACTGCCATATCATCAACCTGTGTTTTCAAGTCCGAATGCAAGTGTATGTGCAAGGTGGAGAGAACAACAAGTAACAATAGTAATGAAATGGACTACTCTATTACTTCCCTGTACATTTCGAATTGACTGATGGGATATGTTGCGAAAAGTTTGAGAGGTGTAATGATCCCTAGTTCCAAAATATAGTGGCAGTAAATAAGCAGTAAGTAAAATGACAGAAAATGAAAAGGATTTTCTGTCCCAAATCACTCACTAGCATAAAAGGTGTTAGTTAAGTTGGCTACACTAGAAAGTTAATGATTGCATATGTAAATTGCAGACTGATGAGATTTATGACGCGAGCGTATTCCTAAAACAGAAAAAATGTCAAAATTTAATCCCATGTAGATTTTTTGTAATCTTCCACCACCCTAGATAGTACATGAATGGAATTGAAAGTTGAATCAACCTACAGGTAGATTCTAGAATGCTATATGTATGCAGTTAATGCAGTAGTAAACAATCTTTTACTGTATAATGTTACAATTGTTTTGCGTGACTAGTTAGTCAATGTAGACTTTTAGGTGCCCATAAACTATAGTAGTAGTAGTTGGTAGTACAGTTTGACCAGAACCTTACCTATTCTTCTCCAAAACAGGTCTGATTACACATCTTTACAAGAATATTATGAGCTGAAATACCCTTGAAGCTTTATAGTCTATCTTCTCATGAAACAACGAATTATCATATCATTTTACGTGTGTCTCCCAAAAGTTTAACGTACGTGCGGTCATTCTGTAAAGAGTATATGAATATTTATTTTCGTCTGTCTCCCATGCACTCCATTTTTGTGAATTTATGCCAGCCCTTAAGTGTAATGAATCTTCTCACATAATATGGTGTGCGCATGTAATTTCCAACGATAATAATTTTTCTCATCTACTTCTACTGTTGCTATTGATCATATATAGAAGCAAAAAGTAGTATTACCTGTCAACTTATTAAAACTGCATTAGAGTACACTGACCTTTAAAATGGTCCATTTGTAAACTCATTAAGATTTGTGACTACCCCCGCTAGTTCTGGCTTTTAACTTTTGCTGCGCTGGGAGCCAGACTCACTACTCACTCGGGCTTTTAAATACCGTTTACTCGCCTGATTAACTGGATTCACTAGGTAATTATAGCCGGAAAATATTCTAGACGGTTTAGTTAGTTAATAAAACCAATAGTTAGTTAGAATATTTAGTTAATGACTAAAGAACTGACTGACCAGTTTTGTTGAGTTTTATTGAGCCCTTTTCTGCTGGTAGACTGAAAACGTGGGCCCATAAGTCATATAGTTGGAGCCGCTGGTTAAAGTTTAGTAACCACTGTTTGTTGTATGTGAAACGGTTTTCTGATTTATTGGGCCTAGACTAAAAAATAATATTCCCGACCCAGACTTTGCATCTAGTATTGTGTTACTTGCATTCTACACACACTGAATAATTCATGTGTAAAAAGTAGCCACTATAATTTCTCGTTATCAGGTTGAGTTATTAGATCTATGAGGTGATAAATTTGATGTATTAAGAAATTTAGGTTTTCAAAGAAACATTTTATACTGTGAAACAAACTAGTAGGCTTTTAGTTTGCAGACTTTCAATTTTTTATACTAACTTCATCTGAAGCGCTTTCTTAGATGACATTTGACTTTTTTTGCTAACTATATATGTGAAAAAGTCTTCACAAAAGCACTCACTTCATCGATTTTTTTTGTCTGCGATTCGCATAATTAATCTCAGGTACAGCTTTTCACAGAATTATAAGTCTACAAAGAGAGAGAATCTAGCATACATACTAACTATCGAGTAATTACACTTGAGCTTGTTAAAAGTTCCAACGACACTTTGTATGCAGTATAAGGAAGTTTTGGGACTCACAATAGAGCAGCTTTAGGGTGCGTCTCAGCTATTCACTTCCACTTGTGAAGTGAATGGGTTTATTTGATGAAAAATTAAAGGCTGTGGTGAGTAACAAATTAAAAAAGTCAAATTTCTAAATGTCTCTGTTATAAAGTTCAATTGGCTTTCGATAGGAAATTAACCTGTCTAGATATGCAAATACATTCTATTTAGCAGTACGGGAGGGATGAATTTCAATTTTTCTAGACTGTTGGCAGTAAGATATATGTAAAATTCATTAGTTTCTTTTGTGGTCAGCTTGCACTGGACGTTGTTGCCAAAACTTGAAGCTAAACTTGGGTTTTTTGATCTGTTTTATACTGTAACAATTTAGCCTGTAGACTATGTCTACTCATTTGCTTATTTCTACTTTTGTCTTGTCTGTTCATATGATGTATGTTATGTATATTGTATTGATGCATAGATTATTAGTAGGACCATTTAGTGTGAGTTCCAAGACTCTCACAAGTCATTCTAGTTTTAGGTTTTGCTAGAACCACAGCTACGCGCTTCATGCTGGAAGCCTGCCTATTTGCTTGTTCATTTATTCTTACACTTTTTGGCCTTTT
>Ga0210040_10004249_pt1 | contig 18839 bp, 4 predicted proteins | sample CryGeyCG12114_NA_FD_185462 | JGI IMG/M metagenome (GOLD analysis project Ga0210040, IMG submission 185462) | Groundwater microbial communities from aquifer - Crystal Geyser CG19_WC_8/21/14_NA (SPAdes) (version 2) | ecosystem: Environmental > Aquatic > Deep subsurface > Groundwater | place: USA...
TACACCGTCAAGAGAAGCAACGCAAACCTCTCCCGCAACCCAGTCAAGAGCTCTGACCCTTCGGCCATTGCGGAGGCTTTCGCACGAGATTCGGACGAAGACAGAATCACCTCCACTGAGTGGGGCTTGCGCAAGCAAAGCCACCTCGCCCAAACAGAAACCTCCAGTGTGCGTATTCAACACCATACAGGCGAAGCGACACTGACTTGGCACAGCCATCTACATCCTCGACCAACTCAAGCTCAGACACTATGGGTGGCGGCGGTCCCGTGGGCACGCCCTCATATCGCGAGTACGAGCCCTTCAACTTGGATAACGAAGCCCATTTGCGCGATTGGAACCTCATAGTCGACCGACCGAACGAGACGAAGGATATGCGATGGGCGGACTGCCTACGCTACTTCCCCTACGATTTCGACGTTGCGCCCAACTGTCTCCCTCCCGCGAGCGTACATCTGCCTGACTCGGTCGTTGGGCAACTGCTGGAGATGGCCAAGGGTGGTCACATATACCTGAAGACGCTGGGATTTCGTTGGCCGAACATTTTCAACCAAGAGGGCAAGCCGCACAAGTCCAGACGGCCAATGGGCGATGCGTTTGTGGTGGACGACAAGATCGCGGCTGTAAACGACGGAACCCAGCTTCTGTGCGGCGCAAAGTACAAAAAGAAGCTCCCCAAGGGCTCAGATCCGCCAAACGCCTGGTACTGGTTGCAGAAATCCATTGGGAAGGGCCGTGTCATTCCGACGGATCTTGATCCGAACCCAGGCAAGCCCGAAGACCAGTACAGCCACTGGGCACCGTTGTCGAAGGAGCAGATGAGGGCCAACCGTCAGCCAAAAGGCGAGATATTCGTCGACGACTCGGGCCTACCATCCTCACAGCTGAAGGTGGAATGGAAGGAAGACGCACAAGGCTGGCGCAAGAAGCGACCGTGGCCGGTAAACTCGATCGGCAGAAAGCCCGACCAGCACGAGACAGCGGCCGACCTCAAGGAGGACTGGGACGACGAGGAGGCTGATCTAGACACGTTTGAAGGTCGAATTGGCCTAATTGGCTTTGCGATGGACGTGCCCGACGTGACGAAGCACAGCAAGATTATGGAGTTGACGAAGGCAGACTTGAAGCGGTACAAGCAGCTAGCTGCCACGAAGCTCAAGGACGAGACGGCCGAAGAGGGAGAGACGCCCAAATCCACCCGCAAGCATAGCGAGTCGACCGAGAGCACGCCAGCGAAGACGAAGACACCGACCAGTACCGTCAAGAAGACCTCTACGCCCACCCCAACCTCGACTCAGTCGCCTGGGAGCAGCAGGTTCATGGTGCGCAAATCCGACGTGCTCTCGAGTAGCTCTTCAAGCGACTCGGACTCGGAGAGCGCAAGATCCGCCGAACCTGCACCCACCACGCCTAGCAACGCAGACGCGTTGTCCCTCCTCGCCAAGCTTCAGCAATATGAAGACGCGTTCGCCCGAAGCACCGCTCTCACTGTGCAGTACGTCAACGACAGCAAGGACCTGCTTCAACAAGTATTGAAACAGTTCAAGACACAGGCTGAGAGCCGCAGCGACTTAAAGAAGTTCGTCAAACATGTCGCGAACCGCTCAGACAGCTATGCGCAGGCATTCGTGAGCGAGCTTGGTCAAGCCGCAAATGTCCTCGATGGATCTGCCTACGATCTTGATAGGACGTTCACCGCGAACGGAGCTGAGTCGACCAAATGGTTCCCCGGTGACAGCATCGAGGACACTCTTCCTGAAGACATGCCCGGAGCAGCGTCTGCCCGCGCCAGATGGTCGAACAAAGCTGCCGAGTACCCAGTCGCTGACCTCAAGTCGACCGACGAATATCGCCGGTTCGCTGAAGGCCACCTGAAAAAGCACAAAGGCTCTTCATTCTACCGCAGGCGCAAGCAGGGTAACCCTAACAAGTACCTAGATGGCGAGGATAGTCCGGGCTCTGGCGACGATGCGGATGAGGAGACTGTCGAACCGGCCAAGTCCAAGCAGCAGCCGAAGGGCAAGAAGGCGGTGTCCGAGAAGCAGGAGCTTGAGAAGACTGAGTCCACGAAGCCCAAGGGCAAGGCATCCAAGACCGAGCCAAGCAACAACGACGGCGACGACGAGTCGAGCGAGTCAAGCGATATCATACCTGCACCGAAACCAAAGGCGCACAAGAAAGACAAGCGGGTAGGGCAATCAGGCAAGGCTGATGCGGAGTTGGGCGAGGATGGCGGGTCTGAAGAGGATGAGGAGCCAGCCAAACCTGTGGAGACACCAACGAAGAAGACCTCCGCCGCAGGCACGGGCAAGCGCAAACGTGATGCTGCTGACTCGGCTCCTGATGGGGAAGAAGAGCAGACGCCGCGAAGGGGAGGCCGAGCTGTTCAACCCACGCAGAAGAAGAGAGAGGCCGACGAAGCTGCGGAGGCCCAAGCAGCGAACCGAAATGGTCAAAGTGGCACGGGTGGTCAGAGTACCAAGGCCGCAGCCAGGGCAAGGCGCAAGAGCAACAGGAAAGAAAGGCAGAAGGCCGAGAAGGCTAACAAGGCTGGGAAGGGTGGGAAGAAGCCGAAGTCTTGAGTGTTTCGCGGTCGCCTTTCGGCAGCTCGCGTTTCGGTTGCGCAACCAGAGCTCGACCCACATGACATCCAGGCTTCTTTAGTTGGCCCGCTAGCTCAACGCGCCTCGCCAGATCGTCGTCTTTGGTTCTCGGTCGGTTCTCTCGTGTCTGGGCAGTGCGTGCAGGGTGGTTGGGCAAATTAGGGATGGAGAGATGATATTTTAGGAGGTGAGGGAATCACGAACGATTTGGCAGAGTCACGGTATGTATATCACACTTGGCGATTGCTTCAACATGGAGTTGGCGGATCTTGGGGTGGCTGCAGACTTTGGGCGCTCGAGGCACTCGGGAGAGCCCACCACTCGACCGAATGAGCCACCACTTCACAAAATGCAAGCTCTGCTTGCGCAACTCACTGGTTTTGGCCAAGTGCCTTGTGTATTCGGCCAACTGAGTGATTTCACATTTTCAACCTTCCAGCACCATGCGATGCTTTTGTTCAACACATGCCCATCTTGAGGGAGTATTTGATTGTCCAATCAAATCCAACGCCAAGCTACTCTAGCGCGGGGTGTACTTTGGCGCTTCCGCTGATGCTGTTCCTTTCCCCCCACTTTGGTCCCTAGCGGACTCCTTATGGATGTACCTTTTGACCTAGTCATGGGTTTTCGACGTTTGAACTCCATTTCGGATGTACGCGTCGAGGCTTGGAAGCTCCCTTGTGGATGCGCCAAACAGCCACCCCCCAGAGGCAGCTCCTTCATGGATGCAGCCACATTCTGGATGGTCCTCACTCGCACCCCAGTGGTTGCTCGACTGAAGACCCCTCGGAGCTGAGCTCGCACGTTATCGGCGTCTCTTTGGTCTAGTAGGTCTTTGACTGAAGCCAAGACGAGCTCGACTGTGCTGTTGGGTGTTGGGCGAGGTACGTGACTTGCGATTTGATGAGCAGGGCTAACAATTCTCCAGAGCGGATCTGGATTCAGTATCTTGAAGCCTTTGATTGGCAAGCTTTCATCCCCAAGTTCTTCATCTCTTGATTGCGTTGGCTAACAGCTTTCAGATTCAGCCCTTGAGCTGCTGCCTGCGTTTCTTCATGTTCACAATCAGAGCCTCTTCCACCCTTCCAGCTTACGCAAGACTACCTCGCCCGAGTTACACCTACTTTGCCTGACATTAGAGCGTTGTTTCGCAGACTTGACCATGCAAGCTGAGCTAGCTTAGCCAACACGACAAGTCGGTCCATCTTGATCTCATGATTAAGACGTTCTGCATTTCAAGCTCATCCAACTAGGTGGCCGCTTCGTTCATGAGCTCTGGAAATGTAAGTCTTCAATCTCAGTCCTCAGAACCCCAGATCAGAACTGACAGATCTCGCGGGTTCAGATTGACTCAACCTCAGCCGCTCTTTCGACCATGCTTTTGAAAAGCCCTTCTCATGATGAGCTTCGTCCTTCTCTACACCAGGAGCTCATACTCTACTAGGTCTGTTTGGACAAGCAATTTCGCAGCTGCTCGATCATCATGGCCTCATTCGCCCCTCTTGGCTGAGGTGACTTTTCAAGAGCAGCTGAGCCAACATGATCTCTTGTGGAACACCAAGGGTCAGTCCCAAGGTACGTTCATGTCGTGCTTTCCATCGGTTTCGCCTGACTCAGATTTGCCAGATGCCTCTTCTGCGATCGACCTCCTCACACCTCCTACTCTCATCCAAGCCATTGCACTCGACCGAGCTGGAACACACAAGGGCCATGCTATGGGGCTGAGCAGACTTTGGATGGGCTTTTCCTTTTCCGAGAGGGAGAACAGCTGTGTCAACACGTTCATCTGAAAGCCTGTGGGACCATCGCAAGGTATGTTACCCCTGACTTTTTCACTGCTCTTGGCTAACTCATAAACGTCAGGCTTTCTTCATCTCCGATCCACCTTCCGACGCTTCCGGCTTTCGCACATCACATCACGCTCGACCGAAACACCCAAGGGCCTCGCTCAACAGTTGAGCAGGACTTATCAAGGCGTGGTTGAAGTTTCATTCGCTTGAGATGCATGGCATGAGTTCACTCTACGTATGTTCGTGAGCGTTGCTGAGTGGTTGAAGGTTGAGTGAGTACACTTCGCCTTCGTCCCACTTCATACGCTGATCACTAGATACCGTAGACTCAGCTCGCTCGTTCTTCCTCATACTTTCACACACACACACACATCGCCATCGACGTTTGACGGTCTTCGAACACAAATGAGAGTTTCCCTGATGGGCTGGGTAGATCGTGGAGCTGGCAGAATGAACCTTTCATTTGTCCGAGACATGCTACGGACCTGTTCCCTCGGCTCCACATGCTGCACGATTGCTCGAACGACGACGAAAGGTGAGCACATACAACCCTTCCATTGCCCAAATCCATACGCTGACAACCACATAACAGAGCCTCAAAACCCAGCCCATCGCAACTCCTTCGGAAGCCACTCGTGTGCCACCCTCTTCGATCGACTCGCTCATCGCAAAACACAAACAAGGAAGGTCTTTGAAGGACAGGATGAGGTGTTGTAGACCTCGGAAGTGCACCTCCTTTGGAAAGCAAGTTCTACGAACGACTTGTGGTTTGAAGTATGCACTAATGAGCTTCATTCAGGCGATCTCGACTTCTCCACTCATCATGACCCGCTATCAACGTCCTCTCTCCACATCTTGCCTTGCCTGACTGCCCTCGCACACATTCAAGGGAGTTGTTGGACTGACTCGTGGATGGTTTGCTTGGGTGTACGCTTGACCGTGATTCGTCGATACTCCAATCAAATGTATCCTTACCAGATTGCAAGTCCAAACTCAATGGTGTGTCCATGAACTAGGCTGGGTCGACGGAAGACGAGATGCCGAGTCATGATTGTTCTCGAAACAACTTCGCAGAGCAATGAAGTACGACACATTGAGCAGCTGTTGTTGCCACAGGTGACTGAAGTGAGACGAGCCGTCCCTTCAAAAGCGCATAGAAGTAGAAGCGAACATGTCCGTCGCACGTTGTAGAGAGCTATCAACGGACTACCTCTACCTTCACTCTCACTTGCTGATGCGAGACGACGAAAAGCATCGCTCGCTACTTGCCCTTGCCTGGTGCTTACAAGAAAGATAGTTCTCCATCGCACGCCTTTCGCGGGTTGCTCAGGTCGTCCTTCCTGCTCATCTTGCTTGTCTCCGAGAACGCGCTACCGCACCTCGAGCTCGCTCACCACTAGACACAAGCAGAACTTCCCCGAGAAGATTGCGCCAGCCTTGAGAGATCGCCGAAGGTGAAGGAACGTGGAAGACGAAAGGCCACCTCGGGATTCATGACTTTTGTCGAAGAACAACTCGAGCCTTCACGACCTGGGTGATGTGATAAAATACTGACGTCCGTACATCAAGCCAGATGTCCCTCGCCCCTCTCTCCCTTTGTTGTACCCGCAGTCGACCAAGATACGTTTTCGTGCTGTGAGTCGCGGAAGGAAGCACCTTCCTGTTTCAGCTGCATGAAGTTCCCCGCCGATAACCGGCATTAGTCAGCGCCTTCCGCCGACAAAAAATGCACACGATGCGACTCTATCAACTTCGCGAACCTTGCGAAAGAGAAGGAAGGTATCATCATCATGGCGCAAGGTAATGGAAGGCCAGGATCAGTGGCCGAGGAGACAACGCCGCTGTTGACACGAGACGTGTCGAAGGAAAGGGCAAAAGCCACAAGCAAACCCATTTTGCCGCTCCTCCTGCTCTCGGGCTTTCTCATCTCATTGACCTTCGGCATCACCCAAGTCCCGATCCTCTATGTCTTTCGCGTTATGACATGCGACGCATACTACGAAACGCACACGCCTGATCCGAACGCCGTCGACCGTTGCGCCAAGCATGAGATCGAGGCAGGAGCATCACGTGCCTTCGCTGTGCTTTCAGCGAGTACCTCCATCTTCGGCTTGGTTAACCTGATGGTCGCGGGCTGGACAATCAAGCGGCTGGGTGTCAAGCGAGCGCTCATCATCCAGGTCTTCTGGCCTGCTGTGCGAGTCTTCTGCCAGATCCTTGGTATCGCGAAAGGAAGCACCATGGGCATCGCTGTCGTGCAGTCATCGCAAATCCTCACCATCATCGGAGGACCAAACGGTTATGTGCTGTGCCTCAACTCGTTCGTCGCAGATGTCGTGGGCCATGAGGCGCGAACAGGTGCTCTCGGAAGACTTCAAGGCTGCATGTTCATCGGGGCTGCCATTGGCTTCCTCATCGGAGGTCTGGTGGGAGACGCGTTCGGCATCATCGAGCCCTTCCACTTGTCTTTCATCTGCTTCTTGGTATGCTGCATATACGTCGCATTGACGCTGCCAGCCACTGCTCCACCTGAAGTAAAGGACGATGCGACATCTCGACAGGCACTTGGGGTCTCGCGCTTCTTCGGCCCACTGCGCATCTTCACTCCACAGAAATGGGTACTTCCGGATGGACGAACCACGACGCAATTCGGCGCTCTGACACTCGGTATTGGTGTGTTCCTGGGTATCCTCGCAACTGGGTATATCACGATTCTGCTGCAACAGTACGCCACATCGAGGTTTCACTTTGGCACGAAAGACAACGGCTATCTCATCTTCATGTACTTCTCGCTCCGCGGCGCCTTCCTTTCCCTGGTCTTTCCACGCATCATCGCATATGGTCGAAAGTGGCTCAAGGCACGTGATGCGAAGAACCAGGTCAAGTCGCAAGAAGAAGAGCCTCTCATCCCGGATCAGCCCATTGCACCCAACGAGGTGGATGTCATGGATCCCATGGAGAGCGAAGAGCCACCGAACCCAGCGCCATCTGACGAGCAAGAGACGTTTGCATTCGACCTCTTTTACGCACGCTTCAGCGTCCTACTCGACGCAATACTCACAGGTGCTGCCATGTTTGTCACCCGCGGGTGGCAGATGTACATCGTCGCGCTCATCCTTCCTTTCGCAGCGGGTACTGGTGCAGCGTCCAAGGGCACCATCTTGCAGATGCTTCCGAGCAGCGACCGAACTGACGCATTGAGCGGCATCACGCTGGTGGAGAACATTGCGCGCCTCTCGACGACTGCTGTGTTCGGCATGGTCTTCTCTGCGCTTGCGGAGATTGGTCAGAGTCAGATGGTGTTCATTTGCAATGCTGGTGTCGCCCTTTTGGCATTCGTTATCCTTTGCCTCTCTCGGTTCCCTCCCGAAGGCAGTAAAAGGGTCGAGCGTTAATTAAGTTCAATAGCGTATATTCATTTAGTAACTATATTTATTTATTAAGCTTGTAAATTAAATATATTACCTACTTATAATATATAGTAAGCGCTATAATACTTTAAGGCTTAGATTATAATATATCTTAAAGTATAGAAAGATCTCTTTAGACTTTAGCTTTTATAATTAGAATATTATAAGTACTTTTTTTATAATATTCTTATAATATAATATCTATCTATAATAGTATACCTATATAAAAATCTTAGTAATATTATCTACTATTAAATCTACTAAACTAGTAAACTTACTAAGATATACTAAGCTTACTTTCTATTTTCTATTACTACTATACTTATACTTATAAATATATAATTATTTTAATATAAAAAAAAACCTTTTTTTAATAAAGTTTATAAATCTAACTAGTTTTAAAGCTATTATACTACTACTAATACTTTTAATATTAAATACTAAATACTTAATTAATAGACTAAAGAATTTTTTTTATATCTTAGCCTAAAAATATACTATATATAGTATTAGATATATTTTAAAGTATTTCTTATATTAAGCTAATAAGTTCTAGTAACTTTTTCTTATATAAAATATTATTAGAATTAAAACTTAGCTTTAGAACTAGTAGTATATAATATTAGATATATAGGTATAATTATACTAATATAAGATTATATTATATCTTAAAAGTAATAGAGAAAACCTTTACTATAGTATAGCTAGATAGTATTTATATTATATAGATAGTTTAGATTCTACTTCTATATCTAAATTAGTTTTTTATAATAAATATTTCTATACTTACTTATATTACTATTCTTTATTATAGCTAAATTTCTTTATACTAGAGTAGATCTAAGCTATAGTATTATAATATATAAGTATTATTAGTACTATATCTTATTTAGTAGTATTTTAAACTATTTTTCTATAAAGTATAGAAACTATATATCTATAAAGAATTAGAAAGCTATATAAAAATATATTAATACTTTTAGAAACTATATTTATACTAATTATAGTACTATTACTATACTTACTATACTTATCTTATATATAGATAAGTTATATATCTACTATTAATTATATTAATATAATTATTATAGCTATATCTACTTTAGTAAAAAAGTAGTTAAAGCTATAAAAACTTATTTTTATACTTATAGAATTATAGTAGATACTACTTTAGGCTATATATATATAAAAGATTTACTAATTAGTAAAGTAGTTATTAAACTATTATATCTAGCTAGTAACTTTTTATATAAATAAAAGAAAAAAGCTCTAATACTATAAGCTATTTTATAGTTATACTATTATTTATATTATAGATTAATTTAACTAGTAGTCTAGTAAGTAAAGCTAATACTAAATTACTTATAAAGTATTTAAGTAATAATTATAAAACTAATACTATATTCTTTTTAGTACTTATACTATATAGTTTTTTCTACTAAAGTTATTTATAAAGTTCTACTTTTAATACTAACTTATCTATTCTTAATATACTATAAGTATAGTATAAAGCTATAGAAGCTTAAGTAGTAAAGAAAGTATAAATACTTTATAATATTATCTCTAGTATTCTTAACTAATAATTAAGCTTATACTATAAGTATATAAATTTCTAAGAATATTTTTATAGTTTTATATAGTAGTAAGTATATTAGTATACTAAAAAAAGTAGTTTACTAGTACTATATATATTAGAATTCTAGATATTAAATTAATATTTATACTAAGCTAGTACGTATATATAATACTAGTACCTAGTATTTCTTAGTATAGATCTAATATTTTTATATATAAACCTAATATTTTTATATATTTACTTAATATTTCTTAGCTTATACTTAATATTTTTATATATATACTTAATATTTCTTAGTATATACTAAATATTTCTTAGTATATACTTAAATTTTTTATATATATTAGTAGTATTTAAATACTTATATAGTATTAAAATACTAAGTTATTTAGTAGTATTAGGTATAAAGGGTTAGGTCTAGGTTACTTATTATAGTAAATACTAAGAATATAAAAACTATAGTATAACTCTTTTTTACGTTATAGTAACTTTAAATAATAACTATAAAGTATAAAAATTTATATTATAAATCCTTAATATATTCCTTCTTTTACTTTTAAATTTTAGAGTCTTTTAATATTATACGTATTATACGTACTATATAGTAGGAGTAAGTAGTTACTAAGTAAAGTATATTACTATATTTAGATATATTCTAATATAGCTCTACTATAAATATAACTTTTATTATAATACTCTTAAATAGATTATAGTTATATTAGGCTTTATAATTATACTATAGTATATATATTTATATATTTAGAGTAATAAATATAGAGTAGTACTATAAAAGTAGCTATTATTATAGTTAAGCTCTTAAGTAATAAGAATAAGTATAGCTTATTTTATATACTCTAGCTTTATAGAAAAAGTCTTTTTTTATAAGCCTAAGATTATACTTAAAAATATTAGTATTAAATAGTACTTTACTACGCTATATTAAGTAGTTTATATTACTTATATTAAGTAGTTTATATTACTTATATTAAGTAGTTTATATTACTATATTAAGTAGTTTATATTACTATATTAAGTAGTTTATATTACTACGTTAGGTAGTCTATACTACTATATTAAGTAGTTTATATTACTATATTAAGTAGTTTAAGTAATCTTTAGCCTACCTAAGTAAGTAAGAAGTACTAGTACTAATATAGTATCTTTCTAATATATTCTACGTATAATAATAAAATATCTAGTTAATTAATATAAAAGTATAAGTAATATTAGAGGTAATAATATACTATAAAGAAGAGAGATTAGTATAATTTATTATATTTTTATTATATTTAGGTTATATTAAGCTAAAATCTCTATATAAATATATAGTATATAGTATAATATAAACTATTAAGTATACTACTTTTCTCTAAAGTTTATAGTAAAACTAATTATTAGATACTATATTAGCTCTATACTTTTTTATATTATAGCTATATTATATATTTTTAAAAAGTTTTTTTCTAGGTAACTATAATAGTAGTATAGTAGTTAACTTATAGTAGGATCTTATACTTACTATATACTTTTTTAAACTAATCTATCTATAATCTTATTAAAAAAAAATTCTATTTTTAAAGTAACTTATATATATATAAATCTATTATTTACTATATAATATAGATTATATATTAGGTATAGTAGATACTTTAAGTCTACGTTTCTAAATAATAAGAAGTTAAGTTCTAATAGTACTATACTATTAACTATAAAGTATAGTACTATTAGTATAAAGTTTATTAATATTAATTTAATATTAACTTTTAGTTAATACTTAAGCTAATTATAACCCCTATCCTATAGGATACTATAGATTAGGCCTAGTCTATACCTAATTAGGTTTAGTATACTCTAGATTAGGGGGGTAATCTAAAAGGGTAATCTAGATCTAAGTACTAGATCTAGTAGATCTATAAGCTTAACCCCCCTAATCTATAGGCCTAACCCCCCTAATCTATAGTATAAACTCCTTTAATCTATAGTATAGACCCTCCTAATCTATAGTATAGACCCCCTTAATCTATAGTATAGACCCCTCTAATCTATAGTATAGACTTCTCTAATCTATAGTATAGACCTCCCTAATCTATAGTATAGACCCCCTTAATCTATAAGCCTAACTATACTAGATCTAGTAGATCTATAGGCCTAATCCCCCTAATCTATAGTATAGATACCCTAATCTATAACTCTAATATAGGCGATTTAAATTAAGAGTTCTACTTAATCTACTTACTCCCTAATCTATAACTTTAGTATCTTTTAATAATATAATAGTTAATAAGGATCTCCTAAGTATACCTCTTTAAGACTTATACTCTAGTAGCGCCTTAGATAATAACTTATATAAAGATATTAGGCCCTTTAAAATATAGCTATATACGTTTAATATACTCTAGTAGCGCTTTAGATAATAACTTATATAAAGACGCTAAGCCCTTTAAAATATAGCTATAAGCTAGTTTAGCCTTACTACTATATATTCTAAAGTATATATTATCTCTAAAGTTTAAAGCTTTATATTTACTATATATAGTAGTTACTCTTCTTTTCTACTTTAACTCTTTTAAGGCGCGCTATAGAGCTATAGTAACTCTATATTATATAAGAGGGGAAAAGCTAAGGATAAAGGCTCTAAGTATAGTATAGTAGCTAGATTTTATTAGTACTAAGTAGCTAGTTTAGTAAAGAACTCTAAATCTTTAAACCTAATAAAGGCCTACTCTATATATTTCTAGTACTAGTAGATAGTAAACTTATACTATACTTAAAGCTAATAAAAGACCCTATATACGCTAAGTAAGGACTCTAAAGAATACTAAAGTTATTAATATTATCTAGATACTTCTTATAAGGGCTACCTCTATTAACTTAGATAATTAAAGACTATTTTAAATATAGGATATACTTAAAATTATATAGTATACGTATTTAGTATAGTATAGCAATAGTATAAGTATTATATAAGTAGGTATTAGTAGTGTATAGCTCTAAGACGTAGTATTAATCTTAATATTCTTTACTAAGCCCCTAAACGCTAAAACTCTAATTATAGTATTAGAAGCCTATAAGTAGTTTAACTATAGTAAGTAGTTTAGCTATAGTAAGTAACTAAAATAAGGTAAATACTTAGAGATAAAGTAAAGGCTTAGAGAGGAAGTAAAAGCTTAGAGAGGAGGTAAAAGTATAATAAAAATAAGGTAAAAGTATAGAAATAAGGGTAAAAGTATAGATATAAGGTAAGAAGTATATATAAAAGGAAACTTCTATTATAAGTAGAGCTTAATATAGTAGTTATAGTACTATAAAAGATAGTATAGCTAGTCTAATAAACCTTTAAGCTAAGTATACTAAAGGTATTATATATAATAAGACGTATACGTTAGAAGCTCTAGATCCTTCTCCTTAAATAGTAACTTACTCTCTAAACTATAATACTCTATTAAACTTAGCTTCTCTAAATACTAGTTATAGTAAACCCCTCTATTCTTAAATACGTTCTAAGTAGTATACTTAAAGATATATACTAAAATAGCTATTAGTATTTTTATAAAATTACCTTAGAGTTAGAAGAGATTAGTAGCGTAGATAGAGATACATAATATATTATAGAAAGTAATATCTTAGCTAAGGCTAAAAGAGCTAGGCTCTATAATATAGTTAGTAAAGTAAGTAAAGTAGAGCTTTAGGTAAACTCTCTCCTAAAGCTCTACTAAGAATATTCTTAAGAGCTCTAAGAAGTTAGAGTTATTAACGTTAGTAATAGCCTTAATAAGGATATTATAAGTAGCTATATTTATAATATAGTCTAATAAATAGGTCTATACTAAAGTAGTAGTTAGTATTATTATATTACTTTATATAGGCACTACTAATATTAGATATACTAAATAGCTTAAAGTAAGTAAGACTATTATTATTCTAAAAGAAGTTATTAGTCTTAGATAGTATTAGAAAGAGCCTAGTAGTAGATAATACTATTATAGCTAAAGTTAGATTAGAAATAGAAATCTAATATTACGTTAGTAAGTAAGAAGAAGAAGTACTAAAAGAAATAACTTACTATAAAAAAAGAAGAGCTGTAAATAATAGTTAGTAGAAGAAGAAAATAAGTATAAGTTTAGTATAAAAGTAACTTAGAAGAAGTATATAAGCTATATACTAACTCTAAGCTCCTATCTCTATAGAGCTATATATATATATATTTATAATAGTATTAGAAGTAGAGTATAGTATTATATCTACAGCTTTAGTTATATAAATAAAGTAAATACTAAAAGAGTAATAGTAGTAGTATTTATAAGACTATAAAGGAAGAAGTAGACTATAGAACTAATAGGAGGTATAGGAAGCGTAAGAGCTTATTTTAAGTAAAGGTAGTATACGTAGATTTAGTAAAAGTAGTTAGGTAATATATAAAGTATAGCGTATATACTAGAAAGTAGAATTTAGATATATAGTAGAGTATAATATAGATTATATATAAACTAGTTAGATAGGTCTAATAGAGAGAGATTATAGAGAGTAGATTATTATATATACCTAATTATAGTAACGCTAGTAGGATAGTTAGAAGTTCTATTATAGAGTTATAGATCTAGTAGATCTAATTCTAGAGTAGAGATTACGTTATAGTATACCTAAGTAATTTAGCTATATAAGTTACTAAACTATATATAATAATTAGCGTATTAAAGTAGGGCTAATAGAGTAACCTAGACTAGAAGTAACTAATATCTAATATTAAGCTACTAAAGTACGCGTATTAAGTTATTTAGCTATTCCCTATAGATAGTAACTATACTAACTTATATTACCTAATATTAGGTATAGATATAGTAGGAAATACTTTACGTATAGAAAAGAGTTTATAAAGAGTAAACTAAGTAGCTAGAGTTATAGATCTAGTAGTACTACGTAAGAGATTAAGGCTATAGATAATAGAGTTATTACCTAAGATCTAATAGGGCGTTAAGTAATATATAAGTAAAATTAGGGAAGTATAAGTCTAGACTCTTAGTATTAAATAGGCTTTAGGTAATAATATAAAGTATAGCTTAATAATAAAGTTATTACCTAAGATCTAATAAGGCGTTAAGTAATATATAGGTAAGATTAGGTAAGTATAAGTCTAGGCTCCTAGTATTAAATAGGCTTTAGGTAATAATATAAAGTAAAGCCTAGCTCTTTAAAACTAATAGCTAGTATTACTAGGTATATACTAGCTTTTCTACTATAAGAAGGCGCTATAGCTTACTCTTCTTCTCTCTTTCTCTTTTACTAGTATTTCTAGTATTATTAGTATTATTAGTATTTCTAGTATCTCTAGTATCTCTAGTATCTCTAGCTTTACTAGCTTTACTAGCTTTATCTCTTCTTTATTATTAATAACTATAATATTAATATCTACTTACTTACTTCTTTTAGGCTAGCATAAAGTTAGTAAGCTCTACTTAGTAGTAAGTTACTTACCTATTATTATAGCGTCTAGTTTAGAGATACTATCTTATATCCTATAACACCTTATCTACTTACTAACTCTACTCTTACGCTATAGAATCTTCTACCTTTATTATTTTAATACTAATGTATATAGTTCTAGGTTATTATCCTACTCTTAAGTATACTATATAATAAAAGTAGCTCTATATACACTCTATGTAGTACTAATAGTAATAAGCTACCTAAGAAAGGTTCTCTATATAATATACACGACTTTAGTAATAAAATAATGTTAGTTAGCTATATCTTCTTCTACTCTAGTACCTATAAAGTGCTTATCTCTTTCTTTATAGAGCTTAAGGCGTTTATAGTAGCTTACTCTAACCTTTCTATTATTATTAATAATACGTATAAGAACTTTTATAAAGTTCTATACCTTATACTTATAAGCTTAGTTATAGAGTATAACGTAAGTAGTACTAAAGTTAGCCTTAACTACTATAGTAATATCTTAATCTCCTTCTAGACTACTACTACTAATAATTACTTATACGCTTTTAACTTAGCTATATATATTAAGGGTAAGGATAAGGATAAGAAGTAGAAGGTAGAGGTATATATCTTTAACTAAGAGATAGTAAACTTTAGTAATATATACTATAAAGAGTAGCTTAGTAAGATCTACTACTATATCTACTAAGATCTTTATAAGGTAGTAACGTACTAAGATTAAGATAGTTTAAGGCCTCTACCTATCTTATTAGATTATAGTAAAGAGAGATAGTTAAATTAACTAATATAACTTAATTTTACTTACTTCTTACTTTATTATAAACGTAAAACTAGTTCCTTATACTAAATAATACTATCTACTTTAATATTAAGTAAGCTACTATTATCTAAAATAGTACTTTTATAGTAGTATATAAGATAAACTACTAGTAATACCTTATTATCCTATATAAGTACTAGTAGAATATGTTAGGTAGTAAGAGTATTATTTATAGATTAGTGCTAAGGTTATATTACTTTATACGACGTTAATCTCTATACTAACTAGGTAGTAGCGTTAGATAAATATTACTATAGTAATATATTAAAAGTTAAACACTTACTTAATAAGGGTTAAGTAAGTATTTCCTTACTTAGGTCGTATCTCTAGTAGTTATACTAAGCTTCCTATTATAACTATATAAAAGCTACTAATCTACTTTATAAGGATATAGAAGATTATTTTAGTACTACTATTACTACTATATAAGAAGAGTTATAACGCAGCTACGCTACGTTAGAGAAAGACTAAGCGTTTCTCTTTTAGTAACTTAACGTCTAGTAAGATAAAGTATTAAATAAGCTTTAAGAAGCTACTAATTTAATAGATAAGTATATAGATAAGAGGTTAATAAAGTACTTTAGTTAAGTAAGGGTACTACTTAAAGATCTAGCTAGATAATATATTAATAATAACGTTAAGTCTATATAGTAGCGTAATAGTAATACACTTAATTCTCTTAAACTAGTTAAATCTCTTTATACTAATATTAAGACTCTTATATAAACCTTTAGTAATTAAATTAATAAAGTTAAAGTAGTAAGCTAAGTATTAACTCTAGTAACATAGCTATTAAGTCTATTACCTAGTATTATTAGTAGGGTAAGTTTACTAATTATAGTAGGCTTAACTTCTAGTATATCTAGATCTACTTCTAGTACCTAATAATAATATATAGTTAAGGGAAGTTATCTCTCTAACTAGCGTTACCTTTTAGTATACTCTCTATAATTATAGTCTTCTACCTTTACTCTCTAATCTCCTTTATATAAGTAACTTACTTAATATAGTAGTACTTCTCTATAATATATAGAAATATAGTAAGTACTTTCTTATAAATAGCTACTTAAGTACGCTTATACTAAGTACTTAATATCTCTTTATAATAATATATAATACTCTAACTAAGCCTATAACTAGATTAACTATAGATTATTATAGAAAGTATTAAGAAGATACTACTATATTATTCTAACTAAACTAGTAACTTACTTAAAAGGCCTATAGATACTTATATCTACTACGTAAGACTAAAGAAGAATAAAAGAGTTACTCTAAGTTCTTCTTTACGCTTAAGAGTTTAAGGTTTTATAGATCTAGATTACTTATACCTTTATTAACTTTAGAGCTATTATAGAAGAATTAGTAACTAGAATAGTACTTTAGTATTTACTCTTTAATAAAGTATATCTAGTAAGGTATATAATCTTTAAAACGTCTAGAGTACTTCTCTTTAGTAAGATAAGCTATAAAGTGCGTAGAGTTAAAGAGAGACTAATAGTATAAATTAGTTTTCTAGTGTCTTTAATCTATTAATAGAATATATACGCTCTTCTTTTATCTTAAATATACTATTTAAGATTTTCCTATTAAGGCCTATAACCTATAGTATATCTTTTAGATCTTTACTAATCTATACTATACTTCTAGAGAAGTTTATTTTATATTAATTAATTTATACATATATACGTAAATATTAAATAAGCCTAATATTAAAAAGCTAAAGCTCTACTAAATTACTATCTTTAGTTTAGCGTCCTATAAAGGAAGTAAAATATACTCCTAAAGAGAAGGTATTATATATATTTAGCTCTTAACGCTAGTCTATATTAGTCTTATAGAACTACTACTAAGTAATATAGATAGAAGTAAAGGTAGAAAAGTATACTTACTTATAATACTACTTACTAAGATTATCTAGTTAGATCTATCTCTTAGTAAAGGTAAGTCTTAAGCTAGTTAGTAACTATTAAGTTCTAAATTAAGTAAAAATAGAGATAGTATACCCTATATTAGACTAGTAGTATAACTCTTAAATAATAGCTTAGGTAAAGATAGAGATAAGGCTATTTACTATAGGTCTATAATATAGTAGTCTAGCTCTAAGTAAGACTAGGCTAGTAGAGTTATACTTTATTTATTTAATATAGTAGTACCTTTAAGTAGTAATTCTAGGAGTAAAGTAAGCGTAGTTTACCCTTATATATTACTAGCTTAGTACTTCTTTAACGCTTTAGGTGGTAATAGAGTATATAGATTAATAATTTAAAGCTTAGTTACTAGCTTAGCGTTATAAGCCTTCTTAGCTAAGCTATTTAGCTATAAGTATTAAAGTAGGTATAGACTAAAGGTAAAACTCTAGTGCTTCTTAAGGATTATAATATACTCTTCTACTATACTTTTACTACTAATAACTAAGAGCTAAGATCTACTAAGTAGCTTTATTATAGCTAAGCTCCTAATATAGGCTTAACTACTATATAGTTAGGTATATAAAGAGAGGTAAAGGGAGTCTACTATATTTATAAATATATCTCTAATAAAAGCTATTAATTAACTTTACTTACTAGTTAGAATCTTAAGACTATATAGTATTAATAAGACTAAAGATCTATAAATAAGCGTACTCTACTTCTACTTTACCTAGTACTTTATAATATAGTATACTAAAGTATCTTAGTATCTCTTTAAGAAGGTCTCTTACTTAGTAATTAATCTTACTCTACTTTCTTTAGCTACGTTTCTATAACTATAATCTTAGTCTTAATCTATTTATACTTTAATACTACTACTAATTTCTATTAAGTATAAAGTCTTACTATAAGTAGTATAGATACTAATATAGGAGTAGTAGGTACTTAGGCGCCTACTTATTATAGTAGATACTTAAATAAAAGTACTAATAGAGTCTCTATAGCTAGGTAAAGTTATAAGTAGAACTACTAGTACTAAAGTAATAGCTACTTATCTATAGGTATTATAGGAGGTATAAGCTAAAGGTAAAGTTCTAGTACTTTTCTAAGATTGTAATCCTCTTCTCTAGTATATCCTTACTAGTGCTACTAATAACTAAGTACTAGATCTACTAGGTAGCTTTATTATAGTTAAGTTCCTAGTATAAACTTAACTATTATAAGTTAGATATATTAAGAAAAGTAAAGAGAGTTTAGTATACTTATAAAGAGT
>Ga0210040_10004250_pt1 | contig 18836 bp, 15 predicted proteins | sample CryGeyCG12114_NA_FD_185462 | JGI IMG/M metagenome (GOLD analysis project Ga0210040, IMG submission 185462) | Groundwater microbial communities from aquifer - Crystal Geyser CG19_WC_8/21/14_NA (SPAdes) (version 2) | ecosystem: Environmental > Aquatic > Deep subsurface > Groundwater | place: USA...
CATCGGGACACCTAATTTTATTTATAAGCCTGCAAAATTATACTTCTTTTACCTAAATAACAAGGCACCGCAGATAAATTATTCTACTTAGCCCTATTTAACCAAATAATAAAACAGAAACCTGTAGGTTTGCGCAGTATAAAATAGTTGGCAAATGATTCGGTATCACTTACAAATAGAAAATCCACTCAGTTCTTTTATTCAGGTAAAAACTTCTATTCCGGCTCAGGATAAAGAACATATATACTTACAATTACCAGCCTGGCGACCTGGGCGATACGAGTTGCAGAATTTTGCCCAGAAAATCCAATGCTTTCAGGTGGTAGATCAAAATCAAAAAGCAATTCCGTTTAAAAAAGTTACCAAAGACCGCTGGGAAGTTTTAAACTTGGACCACCAAGATCAGCTAACGGTGCAGTATAACTTTTATGCGCACCAAATGGATGCGGGTGGTTCCTGGGCCGATGAATCGCAATTATATGTAAACCCGGTTAATTGTTTGTTGCAAGTGGAAGGCACCGCCGAAATGCCTTGTGAGCTGATTTTAGATTTGCCGGCAAGCTGGCAGATTGCCTGTGGTTTGCCGCAAACCCCAAAGAATACTTTGGTAGCCCATAATTACGATCAGTTAGTAGACAGTCCGTTTATTGCCAGCCCCACTTTACAACACCAGGTTTATGAAGTAAATGGCCTCCCTTTTCATATCTGGATTCAGGGAAACTGCACGCCCGACTGGGACCAACTAAAGCAGGATTTTACCGCTTTTACTCAAGAGCAATTAACCCTATTTGTCGATTTTCCGGTAACGGAATACCACTACCTGAACCAAATTCTACCTTATGCTCATTATCACGGCGTAGAACACAGCAACTCCACCGTTATTACGTTAGGTCCTGGCGAGTTATTCCGGTCGCCAGCCTTGTACAAAGAATTTCTCGGGGTCAGTTCCCACGAACTATTTCATACCTGGAACATAAAAAAAATCCGTCCGCAAGAAATGCAGCCCTATGATTTTAGCCGAGAGAATTATTTCCGGACAGGTTATATTGCGGAAGGAATTACTACTTATTACGGCGATTATGTGCTGGCCCGGGCGGGTGTTTTTACCACGGAACAATATTTTCAGGAATTAAATGGTGTTCTGGCTAAACATTTTGCCGATTATGGACACGAGAATTACTCGGTAGCGGACTCTTCTTTTGATACCTGGCTCGATGGCTATAAACCCGGCATACCAAACCGGAAAGTATCTATTTACCACAAAGGTGCTTTAGCCGCTTTAATTCTGGATTTGGAAATAAGACGCGTAACCCAAAATAATAGCAGTTTGGATAACGTAATGCGGCGCCTTTGGGAGGAGTTTGGCAAAACCAATATAGGTTACACCGAAGCAGATTATGAAAGATTGGTGGCGGAAATTACCCAAATCTCTTTTGCTGATTATTTCCAGCATATTATTTACGGAACGGCTCCCCTACCCGATTATTTAGATACCTCCCTACAATATGTTGGTTGTACTTTAAAAAATCAACCGAATCCGAGTGTTAGCGAAAGAAAATATGGTTTTAAAACAGCCCTGCAGGAGAATAAATTGGTGGTGAGCAGTATTGCGCCGCAATCTCCGGCAGCCGCCGTTTTAAGTCTGGAAGATGAACTAGTAGCTCTGAATGGCCGCCGCATTGAAGGTAATTTTTTGACTTTGCTGGATCAGGCGGCAACTGTAGAACTAACTTTATTCCAGAACAAAATGCTGCGCCAGGTTACTTTACCTTATTATGAGCAGGAATACTTTCAAAAATACAGCGTGGCTAAGCTACCGGATGCTTCTTTTGATCAAAAACAAAATTTCCAACTTTGGCTAAAAACATCATTCTAAATAAAAAAGGCCAAATTACTCATTTGGCCTTTTTTAAAAGTTTTAGTTATGGTTTTTATCGCTGGGCGGATTGCTCCGGGCATTATTCCCCTGCAACGATTTACCACCCGATACGGAATTATGCTGTGATTGGCCCCGTCCAGTGGGGTTACCACCCTGCGGCAAAGCATTATCTACGCTTTGTACCTGGGTGTCATCGGCCTGCACAGTTGGCCCGTCCTGGTGAACCTTAATATTGCCATTTTCGTCTTTCTCTACGTGCGTATTATTTTGCGGCTGCGGGATAAAATGATCCTCGGTACCTCTTTTATTACTGCTCATATTTGTTTCCTCCTGTTAAGTTGAATTCCTGTTTTTATACGGGTAAATAAATAAGAAGGATGAACAGCAATGCCGTTTACCCGTTAAAAAAGCAATATCTTTAGTTAATTTCTAAACTAACCTAATTTTAAAATATTAAATTGAAGCTCTTGTATAACGTGATTGATTTGAAAAATTAAAATAATATTGTATTAAAATTACCCTTTATGGCTGATAATCCGGCAACCCGAACTATTCATGTTACTACTGAAATTGGTGATTTAAAACGCATTATGATTCACCGGCCCGATATCGGCATTGGCAAAATTATTCCGACCAAATTTTCGGATTGGATGTATGATGATATTGTGCACCTGGATTCGATGAAAAAGGAATACGACGAGTATATTAAAATACTATTGTATTTTCTAGACCCGGATAAAATTAACGAGCTTCAAAAGTTAGAAGAAGAATGCCGGCACTTGCCGGAAGGAAATGATTGTCTGAATCCCAGCCATTCTCAATACTTTAACTCCGATAAAGTTGTGGATGTGCAGCAGGTATTGGGCAACTTGTTAGCCGAAAAAACTTCCACGGGCGAAGAGAATCCGATCCGGCTAAAACTCATTTCCGCTATTTGCGCGATTGAAGAGTGTAGTTATGAAACCGAAAGCCAATTACACGGCTTAAACCAACAGGAACTAGCCAAAACTTTCATTACGGGTTTATTGCCGCACGATAAAAGTAATCCCGATATAAATAAGTTTTTGTTTCCGCCGGTGCCCAACCTGGTATTTACCCGCGATATTGGCGTGGTTATTCAGGACAATTATTTATTGAGTAAAGCTTGTAAAAAAGCCCGGAAACGCGAATCTCTGATTACCAAATACCTGGCACTGTACGGTTTTTTTCCGGATGAGCGAGAAAAAGTAATGGAAATTATTGAAGACAGTGCTTACTTTTTGTTGAATGAAGAAGATCAGCGCAAGAACAAAGTAAGCCTGGAAGGCGGCGACGTGATGATGATCAGTCCGCGTCACGTGCTGATTGGCTGCAGCGAACGGACTTCGGCTAGTGCGGTAAACGGTTTTATTCACAAGCTTTTTTCGTTGCCTGATGTAATAGTAGAACAGATTACGGTGATAAAAATACCGCAGCGGCGCGAGCAAATGCACATTGATACGGTATTTACCCAAGTAAAGTGCAATATGTGGGTGATGTACGGTAAGTTTTCCGAAGAGCTAAAGAAGCAAAACGAATCGAAACAATTAGATTACCTCGATAAATTATACCATCACAAAGAAGATTCTATTTTTGAAGAAATTCAGATATATCAGTTTTACAAAAATAAATTCCACCAGCCGTACCACCCGGAGCATAATTACTTATTAGAAACGCCCGAAGATTACGCTTTATTAAACCAGGATTTAGCTGCTAAAGGTTATCCATCAGTAGCGCGGCAACCCCAAGGACTAGAACAACTAATCCGGCAAATCAGCATAATCGATTTTAAGGTTGCTCCCGAAGACGTGATGATTATTTATTGTGGCAGTGGCAATTTTCCGGATGATGATCGGGAACAATGGACCGATGCTTGTAATTTGCTCGCGTTGCGGGAAGGCGTGGTTATTGGCTACGACCGCAACACCATTACGAACCGGGAATTCAGCAACGTTTACCGGCATCATTACGAACAACAAGGCAAACTTTTACCAGCTGGCATGCCCAACGGTTTTGAAGTAGTGCGGGCCGGCGAATTAATTCGGCGGTTTCAAACCGGGGAAACTACTCCGGAATCAATCAAAGACACCTTAATTGAGCTTTCATCCGATGAATTGTCGCGGGCCCGGGGCGGCTCCCGCTGCATGAGCCAACCTTTATTACGCGCAGAATTTCCATTTTCCTGATTTGTACAACATGCAAACAACCTCGTCTATTTTAATGGTGCGGCCTTCTACTTTCGGTTTTAATTCCGAGACAGCCGCATCAAATGCCTTTCAAAGTACCTTGCCTGGTAATTCTGACGACGAAATAAAGGAGAAAGCCCTAGAGGAATTTGACCATTTTGTAGCCTTGCTCCGGCAGAAAGGAATAAGGGTAATAGTAGTAGAGGATACCGCTGCCCCCGAAAAACCTGACGCTATTTTCCCGAATAACTGGATAACTTTGCACCAGAACGGAACCGTGGCCCTCTACCCCATGCATGCCCTAAACCGCCGTTTCGAACGCCGGCAGGAAATTGTGGAGGCATTAGGCCAAGAATTTGAGGTTAAAAACTTAATCGATTTTAGTCATCACGAACAGGACGGCAAATACCTGGAAGGCACTGGTAGCATGATCCTGGACCACGAGAACCGGTTAGCCTACGCCTGTCTGTCGCCCCGTACCGATCTAAAATTGCTTCAGGAATTTTGCCATAAATTTGCATACGAACCCGTTGCTTTTCACGCCTACGATCACAAAGGTGGTTTGGTCTACCACACTAACGTTATTTTATGTATCGGCTACCGTTTTGCGGTTCTTTGCACCGAAACCATTCGGGACGAGGCCGAAAGAAAACTGGTGTGTGATACGCTTATTCGTACTGGTCACGAATTAATTTCTATTACAAGGGAGCAACTACGACATTACGCCGGAAATATGCTGGAAGTAAAAAATCCGGAAGAACAACATTTTCTGGTTATGTCGGAGCAAGCCTTTAAATCTTTACGCCCCAACCAAATACAACAAATTGAGAAATACGCCGAAATTATCGCCGTACCTATTTATACCATTGAACATATTGGTGGCGGTAGTGCCCGGTGCATGATGGCCGAAATTTTCCTGCCGGAGAAAAATTAAGTGAACAAGTGCTATTTCAAATGAATCTTAGCCGAAGGAATCTTATTAATAGATAACCAGCAAAATTCCTTCCGAGTAACCCAAATTTAAGTAAATACGACTATCTACATGTTTATCTGTTGAGCAACGTTTAGTGTAAAATGCGTTTTAATGCATTTTACACATTGTTGTGCTTAGTTTTTCTTAATTCAAAGTTGCGATATAAATCAATTATTATTTCACCATTCGTTAATTCTAACCAGTCATCAACGGCTGTTATAAAATGTCTTATAATTGAAATAAATGTAGTTAGGTTGTTGTTATCTAACTCAAAGTAAGTTGTTAGTTTTTCAATCCTTGGCTTATAAATAAAATCTCCAAAATCACTTACTACTCCTTTTTCTTCATCAATTTTCTTTAATAGGATAAATCGATTTGGCAAGTCGTTATTTTTCCCTGTTTGAGAAGGAGGAATGACTTTATAATTAGTATCGATAGAATCTAGCTCTTTAAACCAAGAATCTGAATTACGGGGAGAATTTAAAGCATCAAATCTTCCTGTCCAACTTACCAATTCAATAATTGGTCTTGCCATTTCCCGATTTTGATGAACTGAAGAGACTGCACTATCAGCAATTTCCCTGAATTTCCTTTCTTGAACTTGAAGGTTTTTGAAAATCTGAAAACCAATAGGTTTTCGAGTTTTTATAATTTCTTCAATTTTTTTATCGGTTAAATTTAAAACTTGTTGTAGCAATTCAGGTGCTGATTTCCCCTCATAACCGAACAACATTTTTCCTAAATGCCCTCCAATTGTTAATATTTCCGTATCAACTTTCTGTTTTATGTAGTCATCTATTTTGTCATATAGACCTCCATTTCTATGGAGTTTCAGGATTGAATCTGAAAGAATCTGAATAATCGAATTTTTAACTTCTGATTTGTTCTTTCCTTCCAGGCTGTATTGAATAGGTCTTCTTTGTCTCAAATCGAATGGCAAATCATCAACACTTCCATAATCGGTGTTGTAGATGCAGAAGACCCTTTCCCAGCCCAAAACTCTTGCTGCATATCCCAACTCTATTAGGACATTGGGATTCGGACACTTTCTACCAGAGCTTTTTGAATTTATGATTGATATATCTGCAATAAAAATTTTTGAACGATCTATCTTCTTAAAGATTGATTCCAAAATGTTCGGTGTTCCGATTTCTGATTTCGTATCTCGGTCAATATTAAATTCGAGTTGAAATGGCATATCTTTATCTATCTGTTTAACTGCTTTTATTAAACAGGATTCGATAAACCCTCTATTCGTGCTACTGGAAAGGTCTGACTGCCATGAATAAAATATTGTTCTTTTCAATTCTCAGTTTTCTAATTATGTACAACTTTCAGCTATAACAAAAAATCAACTCAGCGTCTGTTTAAATAAAGTTAAGGTCCTATCCCAGGCTAATTTAGCGGCCGCTTCGTTATACCGGGTAGGCGCGGTATCGTTGTTAAATGCGTGTTGAGCACCTTCGTAAATATACAGCTCGTGTTTAATGCCCGCTGCTTTTAGCGCTTCCTGGTAAGCGGGTATGCCGGCATTTACCCGCTCGTCTAATCCGCCGTAATGTAATTGCACGGCTGCTTTTATTTTAGGCACCTCGCTGCTTTCTGGTTGGCGGCCGTAATAAGCCACGGCTGCTTTTAAGGCGGGATCATGCACCGCTAAATTGTTAGCCATTGCACCTCCCCAACAAAAACCAACGCACCCGGTTTTGCCGTTGCTGTCTTTCCGGGTGCGCATGTATTCTAATCCTTTCAGGAAATTATTTAAATTTTTGGGCGCTTCTAATTTTCCGATCAGGTCGCGGGCTTCGTCTTCGTTCTGCGGGGTACCGCCCAGCGGCGATAAGGCATCGGGCGCTAAGGCCAGGTAACCGGCTTTTGCTACCCGACGCGCAACATCTTTTATATGCGGGTTTAATCCCCGGTTTTCGTGAATAACTACTACGGCTCCCAATTTACTTGTGGAGGCTTTTGGTTTAACAAAGTACCCTTTCATGGTAGCACCATCGCCTGCATACGTAATATCTTCCGTTATCAGATCGGCATCATCCGGCGGAATAATGGCGGCCTGAGCCGAATTCACTTCAAGAAAGGGGAGTACTGCCAGCGCTGCTGCCAAACTACCCGTTAGTTTTACCAACCTTTTAATAAATTCGTCCCGCTTGAGCGGCTTATGCGTATATTCGTCGAAAAGGTTTATGATGCGCTGATCCATATAAATTAAATTTGGTTTTCTTAGGAAATTTAAATGACAGAATACTAGAACTAATCACCGGAAAGAGTTTCCCGGATTGGAAGTAAGATACTAATTTTTTAAAAAGGGCACCATATTATTTTGCGGCAGCTTTTATCTTTCTCCTCAAGATTAATGCGCTATTATTCAGGCAAGATGGAGAAGTTTTATATCTAAATGTATCCGAATAGAAAAAAGAATGAAAGCTTTATTACTGATTGATATTCAAAACGACTTTATTCCCGGCGGCGCTTTAGCTGTGCCGGAAGGAGATGCCATAATTCCGGTGGTAAACCAACTGCAGCCGCTGTTCGATTTGGTGGTAGCTACCCAAGACTGGCACCCGGCTAATCATAAAAGTTTTGCTAGCAATCACTCAAATCGTAAGGTTTTTGAAAAAATAAATGTGGACGGACTGGAACAAGTGTTATGGCCCGACCATTGTCGGCAAGGCTCGGAAGGCGCAGCCTTTTCAACAGAACTGCAAATGAACCATGTAGAAGCAATTTTCCGGAAAGGAACTTCCCCCGAAATTGATTCTTATAGCGGCTTCTACGATAATGGTCACCGGAAATCGACTGGGCTCGCCGATTATTTGCGGGGAAAACAGGTAACGGATGTGTATTTAGCGGGTTTAGCTGGCGATTACTGCGTTTATTTTTCGGCTAAAGATGCCTTGCAGGAAGAATTTACTACTTTTTTAATCGACGATGCTATCCGGGCTATAAATAAGGAAGATTACGAAAAAGCCAAAGCCGATATCCGGCTAAAAGGAGGAAAAATAATTACTTCTTCTGACCTACTGCAAAAAACTTCACCCTAGGCTAAGCCGCTAATTAAGATTCAACCCAAGGCCAAAGTTTTAATCAAATTTAATGGCATTCACCGGCCGGATACGCGTGATCATGAAGGTTGGAATTAAAATAGCCAGCATGGTTAATACCAACGTAATTAAATTTAATAATAAAAACACGGGTACATTCCAAAAAATGGGTACCGTATCCATGTAGTAGTTCTCCGGATCTAAAGGAATAATTTTAAATCGATCCTGGATAAAGCAAAAGCTTAAGGCAATAACATTGCCCCAAAATATCCCTTTTAAGGCTAGGTTTAAGCCCCGGAAAAAGAAAATAGACCTAATTTGCTGGTCGGTTCCTCCAATTGCTTTTAAAAGTCCAATCATGTTGGTCCGCTCCAGGATCATGATAAAAACGGTAGATACCATATTAAAAGTAGCCACAAAAATAATGAGCACCAAAAAGATAATTACGTTCTTCTTCAGGAGCTTCATCCAATCAAAAAGCTGGGCATACTGATCCGTTATTTTTTCCAGTTGCAAATCGTAGTGCATTTTATCAAAAATAACATTAGCCACCGTATCGATCTGGTTAAAATCTTTCAGCACAATTTCGTAACCACCCGCCAGGGTATCGGCCCATTTATTTAAATCCCGGATGTGCTGCATATCCCCGATCACGTAAGCTTGGTCAAATTCTTCGAGGCCCGTTTTATAAATACCGGCAACGGTAAAGCGGCGGGCCCGCGGCGGATTCTGAATAAAATAAAAGGTTGCTTTATCCCCGATAGTTAACTTCAGTTTATCTGCAATTTGCTGGCTCACCATAATATCATTGGAAGCCGCCGAATCGGAAAAGGTAATGGTTTTTCCCGCTACCATATTTTCGCGCATGGCACTCAGGTCATAGTTCCGGTCTACTCCTTTTAGTATTAAGCCTAAAACCTCGTCGCCGGCTTTGGCGATAGCCGTTTTGAAAGCGTAGGGCTGCATAGTTTTAATTTCCGGAATAGCCCTTAAATCTGATTCTACTAAGCGGGAACTAATAGGCTCGCCTTCGAAAGAATTATTCGTATCGTATTTTTTTACTTGTAAATGAGCCGCAAACGAAAATATCTTGGTTTGAATCTGGTTCCGAAAACCTTCCAGAATAGCAAAAGAAACAATCATGATAGCTAAACCAATGGCTATGCTGATAATGGCTATTTTTGTAACCGATGCAGTAAAAGATTGCGTTCCGGTATCGGAAATTCTATTAGATATAAACCTGGATATATTCACGTGCCAAACGGATTTAAAACAAATATAGGTGGCAAAAGGGCATTTTCTAAATTTATCTGTCGGTAGCCTTTACTCCTACTCCTAATTTTGTTTTCAGGCTTTAAATAAAGAAAATTTGATTACCGATTTCTTTACTACTTTGGTGGATATTTTTAAACCAATACGCAAATCGTCAAGAACCAAACATATTTTGGGTTTACAAAAATATGAGAAAGAAATTCTTACTTTACCCCAACATCACCTAAAGCTATGCCGAAAGACCTCCGCATTATATTTATGGGCACGCCCGATTTTGCTGTTCCTACGCTTCAAACCTTAGTAGAAAATAAGTATCCGATAGTAGCCGTTATAACGGCCCCGGATAAACCAGCAGGCCGCGGTTTGAAATTATCGCAATCGCCGGTAAAAGAATTTGCCGTGGCGCAAGGCATTCCGGTTTTACAGCCCACTAATCTCAAGTCAGAAGTATTTTTAGAAGAGTTACGTAGTTACCAAGCCAATTTGCAAATTATTGTGGCCTTCCGGATGTTGCCCGAACTTGTATGGAATATGCCGGCACTGGGCACTTTTAATATTCACGGGTCGTTGCTGCCGCAATACCGCGGCGCGGCGCCCATCAACTGGGCCATTATAAATGGCGAAACCGAAACCGGAGTAACCTCCTTTTTCTTGCGGCACCAGATTGATACCGGCGATATTATTATGCAGGATAAAGTAGCCATTACGGAGGAAGATGATTTTGGCACGATGTACGAAAAATTAAAATATGCTGGCGCTGCTTTAGCCCTGAAAACAATAAAAACTATTGCCGATGATTCCGTTACTACCCAAGCACAACCCACAACGGGAGAATTAAAAGAAGCGCCGAAAATTTTTAAAGAAACGTGCGAAGTAAACTGGCACCAATCTGCGGATCAGATTCATAACTTTATTCGAGGCTTATCGCCCTACCCTACCGCCTGGACTTTGTTATCCGGTAAAGTACTAAAAATTTATAAAGCAAAAGTAGCCGACTATTTAGAAAATGCAGCCAAACCAGGTACTTTCCAATCGGATGGTAAAACGTACTTACACGTAAGCACCGCTGGCGGCACTATCAGTTTAGAGGATGTACAACTGGAAGGGAAAAAACGTATGATCATCACGGAATACTTAAGAGGTTATCGCCTTGATAAGTTATAAGTTGTAAGTAATAACTGCTATTAGGCAAATTAGACATCTATTCGAAAAAGGTATTTTACTGAGCTAAAAGAGATTTGCTTGGCCATTAGCTTTAGCTAGTGGCTCCGTAAGCCTCCCGCTGAAGCAGGAGGCAAGTCAGGGGAATGAACGAATCAGCATTTTGCGTAAAGTCAGGTGTTCATAACTACTCACATTTAAAATCATTGTTAATTTTACTAATAAATTTTTTATCAATTGCTTACGTCCTTGATGGATAAAATTGTTAAACTTATTAGCTGTTGGTAGTAATTATAAGGACATAAATGAAACTACTTCGATTTATTAATTATTTTATTATCCTTATAGCATTCAGCTTTGTATCATTTTGGTCTGCGGTATTCTATTTAGGAAATAGACATACTTATGAAATTTTAAAAGAAGATTTAATTTCTAATTTCCTCGTAAGATTTTTAGGTTTTTGGATACTAAGTTTATTAAGTGCTCTTGGTCTTTATATCCTAAATTGGTTAATTAAAGCGACTAGCAGGGTTAAAATGGAAAAGAATTACCCATTAAAAATCTCAAAAATATCTTTTATTATAACCAGCTTTGGTGCTTTATTAGGAACAATTGTTTTCTTTTCAAATTAAAATAAATAACTACTACCAACAAAACCTAAACGTCAACCTTCGGCTGACAGCCTCGCTCGTCATTTAGCAGAGACGATAAGTAATAAGACATATTTAACTTAATATACAATATTTGCCAACATTTTACATATCAGATGATTATGAATAATTATATTTTAAACTAATTACTACCTGATACTTACTACTTAAAACTTTTATAGTGATTGCATCCATTTTTGCTATGTCGGCTAACCGTGTAATCGGGAAAGACAATAAGTTACCCTGGCACTTGCCCGCCGATCTTAAGTTTTTCAAAGCCACCACCTTGCATCATCCCATTCTCATGGGCCGCAAAACCTTCGAATCTATTGGTAAACCGTTGCCCCAACGCACCTCCATCATTATTACGCGCCAGCGCGATTACCAAGTACCGGATACCATCGTGGTGCATTCGTTAGCTGAGGGCATAAAGGCCGCGAAGGAATTAGCCGACGATCTATTTATTATTGGCGGTGCCGAAATATTGCAAGAAGCTTTTCCCCTGATTGATACCATGTATATTACTCGCATAGAAGCAGAATTTACAGGAGATGTATTTTATCCGGCCTACGAGGAAGAGCAATGGCAGGAAGTTTGGCGGGAAGCCCATGCGCCCGACGAAAAGAATAAATATCCTTACAGTTTTTCTAAACTCGTCCGGAAATAAAGATTTAAGAAGAAAATAGGTGTTGGTTTCTATGAAAAAATATGTCTTGCTTTGCTTTTGCTACAGTGTTTTAAGCGTATCGGCACAGAGCCAAAAAGTAACTAATCCGCTCGCTACTAAAGCAACAAACCTGTTACAAAGTTTTGCACAACGGCAACAATTAGAGCAGAACTCCTTGGTCCGGAATGTGCCTTTCCGTTCCGTTGGTCCTACCATTATGAGCGGGCGTATTGTTGATATTGATGTGTCCCCCACCGATCCCACGCATTTCTATGCTGCTTACGCCTCGGGCGGGCTTTGGAAAACCACGAATAACGGCATTTCTTTTACTCCGATTTTTGACCAGGAAGCCGTCATGACTATTGGCGATATTGCCGTAGATTGGAAAAACAACGAAATTATTTGGGTGGGCACAGGCGAGAATAACTCTAGCCGATCGTCTTATGCTGGCACGGGAATTTATAAAAGCCTAGACGGCGGGAAATCTTGGCAACACCTGGGCTTACCCGAATCGCACCATATTGGCCGGATTGTTCTGCATCCTACTAACCCGAATATTGCTTGGGTAACAGCCCTGGGGCATTTATATTCGCCCAACCAAGAACGGGGCATTTACAAAACCCAAAACGGCGGAAAAACCTGGGAGCAAACCTTATTTGTGAACGAGAATACCGGCGGGGTTGATTTGGCAGTAGACCCGATTAATCCGGAAATACTATATGGTGCCACTTGGGAACGGCAACGCCGGGCCTGGAATTTTGTAGAGAATGGTCCGGGCACTGGCATTTACAAGAGCACCGACGGCGGAAAATCGTGGCAAAAAATAAATACCAGCAACAGCGGTTTTCCCACGGGTTCAGAATTAGGCCGCATTGGCTTAGCTATTTATCCGCAAAATCCTAAAATTTTATACGCTATTGTTGATAATCAGGCCCGCCGCCTCGAAAACATAAAAGAAACCGATAAAAATAAACTCACTAAAAATCAGCTACGCACCCTTTCCAAAGACCAGTTTCTCCGATTAGAAGACACCCAATTAGCCGAATTTTTAGCCGAAAATTATTTTCCGAAGCAATATACTGCTCGCAGTATAAAAGACCAGGTACGCCGGGATCAATTAAAGCCAATTGCTTTGGTAGAATACCTGGAAGATGCGAATACCCTCCTGTTTGACCGGCCCGTAATTGGCGCCGAAGTTTACCGCTCCGACGATGCCGGCCTGACCTGGAAACGCACCCACGCCAACTACCTCGACGATTTATATTATTCCTACGGCTATTATTTTGGTCAGATACGAGTAGCGCCAACGCAACCCGATAAAATTTATATTTTTGGGGTTCCGATTTTATCCTCGGCGGATGGCGGTAAAACTTTTAAATCGCTGGAAGCCGAAAACGTACACGCCGACCACCACGCTTTATGGATAAACGGCAACCGCCCCGGACATTTAATAAACGGCAACGACGGTGGCATTAACATTTCTTACGACGACGGAGCAACCTGGTTTAAAGCCAATTCGCCCGCCGTAGGTCAGTTTTACGCCATAAATGTAGATATGGAAATGCCTTACAATATTTACGGCGGCTTGCAGGATAATGGGGTTTGGATGGGGCCCAGTAATTACCAGGCTGGTACCAGCTGGACCGCCGAAGGCAATTATCCTTACAAACGGTTACTCGGCGGCGATGGTATGCAGGTTGCGATTGACACCCGCGATAATACTATTATTTATACCGGATCGCAGTACGGGAATTACGTGCGCCTGAACCGCAAAACCGGTGAGCGCTTATCTATTCAGCCTAAACACCAGTTAGGTCAACGACCCTTGCGTTTTAACTGGCAAACGCCTATTCATTTGTCGCGGCACAACCAGGATATTATATATTTAGGCTCGAATAAGTTTCACCGTTCCTTAAAACGGGGCGAAGATATGCAAACCCTATCCGGTGATTTAACGAACGGTGGCCGGCCCGGTGATGTCGGTTACGGCACCTTAACTACCATCGATGAATCGCCGCTACAGTTTGGTTTACTCTATACCGGCTCTGATGATGGCATCATTCAGGTGTCGAAAGACGGCGGAAATACCTGGAACCGGATTTCGGATAAATTGCCTACGGCACTTTGGGTAAGCCGCGTAACTGCTTCCAACCACAAATTAAACCGGGTTTATGCTTCATTAAATGGGTACCGTTGGGATGATTTTACGCCTTATTTATACGTATCCGATGATAACGGCAAAAACTGGACGCGGATTGGGGAGAATCTGCCACTCGAACCCATTAACGTGGTAAAAGAAGATCCCCAAAATTCCCAGCTGCTGTACGTGGGAACCGATCATGGCCTTTATATTTCGCTGGATGGGGGAAAATCATTTATGCGGATGGCAAATAATATGCCGGCAGTAGCGGTACACGATCTGGTGGTGCATCCGCGCAATCTGGATTTGGTGGTAGGTACGCACGGACGATCAATTTATGTGGCCAGCCTGGAACACGTGCAGCAACTAACCGATACCTTACTCAAAAAACCAGTGCATCTTTTCCCGGTCCGTCCTGTTTATTTTAATGCCATCTGGGGCCAGAAAAACACCCAATGGGACACTGCGCTTAAGCCCGAAATGAATATTGCTTATTACCTGAACCAACCCCAGCCCGTAACCATTCGCATCAAAACCGAAAAAGGATTGCTACTTAAACTACTAAACGATGCAGGTGAAAAGGGTTTGAATTACGTACCATACCATTTAGAAGTGGAAAACACGGTGGCAAGCGATTACGAAAAATATCTGAATGAAAGCCGCTCTAAAGAGGATAAAGAAATAAATTTACGCTCCGCTGGTACATCAACAATTTATTTAAAGCCCGGAAAATACTTGGTTGAAATTGAAGCCAAAAATAGTTTGAAAAATAGCCAAACTTTTTCTGTGTTGCTACCGGAGAAAAGAAACCGTTGATGATGTTTCTTTGCTTTGTAAATGTTTGTTGCGAAGTGGTAACTTTTATTAAAGTACTGTATTCTTGTTAGCTTTCTTTTATAAAATTATATCTTTCAATTCTCAAGTGCTATCTAAATGGTTTATTCTCAGTTAACTCTCGGCCGCATTGTCTCGTTTGCCCACTTAGTCTAGCTACGTTTCCTTTCCTTGCGAAAAGCTTGGAATGCTCCGCACCGGAACCAAGAAGTTTATCTTCCAGCAGACATTTCTACCAGCAGATCTTCACTGTCCAAACTGATGAAGTCTCCACGGAACTCCGTCTGATACTTAAGCTTCTGTAGATTTTTTAGTTTAGAATTTTACAGACTTTGCTAAGAAGAAATATATCTATCTACTTTCGAAAACCTAAAAACTTATACCTAGCAGTTCCTCCCACAGCGGTCATCCTGGAAAGATCTTATCAGCAGTAACCGATTATATCCTTCCAGGATGACCGGTGTAAGTTCACTTAATTCTTTCCTAAGAATTAGAAACTCATTTGTTATTAATTTTAAAATTAACAGTATGTTTTCGAATCACAATTTAGTATATTGGAGTATTTAGAGGTAAATTATTAAATATTATTTAAAGTGAAAGTACGCTATGCGAAGTCTTTATCCGTGATCAGGAAACGTATAGCTGCTATTTGTTACTGCTTTTTCCTTTTCTTACTACTTCTTTGCCAGTCCGGATTTAGCCAATCTTCTTTTAAATTAAATTCTTCGCGCAAGCGGCATACGATTTCTTTTTCCTTCCATCGGAATTTAATTATTATTCCCCTCTTTATCAATAACAAAGGGCCGTATAATTTTTTATTAGATACCGGGGTGGGCATGGGTTTAATCACTAATCCAAACTTAATGGATAGCCTTGGCTTGGCAAAAGGCAACGAGATTAAAATAGTAGGCGCTGGTGAAAATCAGGACGAATTAAAAGCTTATATGTTGCCTCATTTAAAAGTAAATATGGATGGCATTGTGGCGGATGATATAAGGTTTACTATTCTTTCGGAGGATGTTTTTAATTTATCATCTTATGTGGGCTTGCCCATATCGGGTATTCTGGGGCACCAATTTTTTAACAGCTTTGTAGTCCGCATTAATTTTATTGAACAGCAAATCACGTTATACGAACCAAGCTCTTTTAAATATAAACGGAGCGATGGCGCCAGCATTCCTTTTCAATTAGAAGAACAAAGGCCTTATTTGTATGCTTTAGCCACCTTGCAAAACCAAGAGCAACTTGCCATTAAGTTAATTATTGATACGGGAGCCAGTCACGCTATATCCTTAGAGAAACGGCAAAATGCAGCTATTAAAATACCGGAACCAGCTTATCGAACCCATTTAGGCTGGGGCCTAAACGGCTCCATAAAAGGGTATATTGGGCGGGTTACCAGTTTCCAGTTAAATAAATATAAATTTAAAAACATTCTTTCTTCTTTTCCGGATCACGAAGATATAGCGGCCAAAACTAACGTGGGGCGCAATGGCAATTTAGGAAATGAGGTGCTGAAACGATTTCACGTTATTATTGATTATTCCCGCAGCCGGCTTACTTTAAAACCAAATGCGTATTATCGGAAACCGTTTGAACATGATATGTCGGGTTTAGATATTGTAGCCACCGGTTCCGGGTATAATCGCTATTTCGTATCAAAAATAGAAGATGGCTCGGCAGCGGCGGCGGCAGATATTTTGCCCGGCGATGAGATCGTTTCAATTAATGCCCGGTCAGCTAAAGATTTGAATATTTCTACTATTGATGATATGTTTCAAACCCGAAATGGCCTGAGCATGCTGATGATATTGCGCCGCGAAGGAAAACTAATTTACCGAATTTTAACTTTAAAACGACGTATTTAAGGCTTTTGAACTTTTATTTTTTTGACCTATACGCATTAGAACCGGCTTAAACATCTTTTGACTTTTCTTTGCTTAAAGCGAAAACTAGTTTGCTGCTAATCCGATTTAATTTATTTTTTTAATTACTTCCATTTGGTTGTAAGCGGCAAATATACCTAACCCGCTTTGCACATTGGTATAGAGGAACACTGGTTCAGCAAAATGATTGATTATCAGCTGCATTATTTTGTTTTGCTATTAATTCATGGTAAAGACAATACGGGCGGTCCGTAACGGATAAATGAGCCTTTAGGTAATACGGACTGGATAAAGAATCCTGCACCGGATGTACAAACCTGCCCTGACTGGCGAACAACTGACCATCCTGCCATTCGTCCGAAAAGAAAATTTTCTGATCATAATTATCCAAGGGCAATTTAAGAATTTGATCTAGTTGAGGATGTAAGTATTCGCGTGAAGATAAAGCATGATAATAATTTTCCCGACCGGGCGCATCCTGCCATTGAAAATCCAAGGTATGGCGGTTATAAGCAAAGTCGCCACTAGTGTTTTCTGCTCTAACGCTGTATTCAAGTTTAGTAAAAGTAATTCCTTTGGTATCAGGCACCGAGCAGATAGCCGAAACTTGGTCTCCATTGGGCGTACTAACCGTCAAAGAATACGTCTTGTTGGGCACAATTGGCAATAAAGAAAATGCTACGCGGTAAAGCTGCTGTTCAGCAACATAAAATAAACGAATGGTTTTACTTCCATCCGAAATATTTACCGTAGCATCCGTTACTTTATCACCATCTATTACTACTTTCCCAACGGCGGGCCGGGTTTTGCTTACCCGCACTACTAAGGCCGTATCTTGCGGCGATATATAAGAAGTAATCACCAATTTAGGTTGAGCGTCTATTTGAACCTGTTCGGTAATATCTTTTTCACAGGCACTAAATAAAAAGAGCAAGGCGGCAAAAAAGGCTTTACGCAGTATATGGGTCGAGTTTTTGCACCTAGTATTGTGTAAACGCCAGCCTTTGGCCATCACCCTTGCCCATTGTTTACACAAGGCCGTTAGTTGTATAAAGATCGGCTATATACCAAATAAAAGAATTTGTTTATATATAACTCATTACATTTAAATAGTTTTCTATTATTCGGCCAACTTCCTGATTCCCGCTCAATTATCTTCCTCCTGTTGATTTTAAACTTTAATCGATTAAATATGCTGACCTGTAAGGCTTTACTACTGTAAAATTTCAATAGATTATCGTCTGCTTCAGCTTTTAATTTGTCCGTTTCACCTACATTTTGGTGGTTTCCCGGCGCTGCTTTGTCGAAATTTATTTCATCAAAAGATAAAGCTTTTCCTACCGGTAAATTAATACTTAGGAAAAGGACCAGAATCAAAGGATTTAAATGAAAAATTTTTTTTACCTATGAAGCGTATTATTTTCCTCTTATTCTTATTGTTCAGCGCTTACCAGGCATCGGCGCAGTCGTTCTCCGTTACGGGCCAGGTGGTAGACGGTAAAGATAATACGCCGCTGCCGGGTGCAACGGTTATTTTTATCCGCAACCTGGATGCGGGACAGACGGGTACCGTTTCGGAAAACGATGGTTTGTTTAAACTAGATGTACCGGCCGGTAATTATTTCCTGAAGATTTCGTTTTTGGGTTATCAGACTTTTACTAAGAGCATTGCGGTAAATAAAGCGGTTGACTTAGGAAAACTGGCTTTAAGCTTCGATACGCAACAATTAAAAGAAGTAACGATAACCGGTCAAACCCCAACCGGCGAACAGAAAGGCGATACGACCCAGTTTAACGCCGGAGCTTTTAAAACCGCGCCCGATGCCAGCGCCGAAGATTTGGTGCAGAAAATGCCCGGCATAACCGTAACCAATGGTACCATGCAGGCTCAGGGCCAGGATATAAAGAAGGTTTTAGTAGATGGCAAGCGTTTTTTCAGCGACGATCCTAGTGCTGCTTTGCGTAGTTTGCCCGCCGATGTGATTGCCAACATCCAGATATTTGATAAGAAAAGCGACCAGGCCGAATTAAGTGGCGTAGATGACGGCAATTCGGCCAAAACCATCAATATTGTTACCAAAGCCGATAAACGGAAAGGCCAATTTGGCAAAGCATCG
>Ga0210040_10004251_pt1 | contig 18835 bp, 9 predicted proteins | sample CryGeyCG12114_NA_FD_185462 | JGI IMG/M metagenome (GOLD analysis project Ga0210040, IMG submission 185462) | Groundwater microbial communities from aquifer - Crystal Geyser CG19_WC_8/21/14_NA (SPAdes) (version 2) | ecosystem: Environmental > Aquatic > Deep subsurface > Groundwater | place: USA...
CCAGTTCTGGTTGCCCAGCGCGTTTTCTGAGATGCCATAGCGGGCGAGCGAGATGTTCTCCTTGGCCCGGCCAAGCGCGGTGCGGCGAGCGGCGTCGCCCGTGTCGCGGCGGTAGTAGCCGGCCCAGTTCTCCTCGTTGGTGAGATAGGTGTGCCATGGCATCGTGCCGTTGGCGCAGTTGTTGATCGTGCCGCGTGCCTGCGTGCCATCTGCCGAGAAGCGGGTGCGCAGCAGGGCATTGCCCTTTGCCGCACCGTTTACCTGCATTGTCGTGTTGGGCGTGATGCGGCGGTTTAGCGCGGAGCCCTGGACGTAGCTCCAGGCGCCATTGTTTGCCCCGCGCACGATCTCGATCACCGAGACACCGTGCGCCTCGATCTCCTTGATCGCCTCGCCCTCTGGACGGATGGTGCCACGTGCCGTGTTGGTCGGTCCGGCGGGGTGCATGTAAGCGTTGGTACCGGCAACATTCTCATGGTTCAACGCCAGGAGCCCGCGGGTCGAGTTGGACGGATCGGGCGTGTTGCCGCTTGCCGCCAGCCCGAAATAGGTCATGCCGTCGTGATGGTCGCCGGCGCGCTGGGCGAAGTTTCCGTCGCTGCCGTTGTTGGCATAGGCCGACACGTTGGACGCGATCGGATCACCGGTGCGGTACAGCACGGTGACGCTGTAGCCGGTCGGCACGGAGACGACGTCGGCCAGGCTCTTGGACACTGCCTGGAAGCCGAGCTGCGCCGGACTGACGGTAACGGTGGTGTCCGACTGGCTCTGGCCACCCGTTGCGCTGGTGCTGGTGAAGCGGAACACCAAGGGCGTCGGCGCGGTCACGCTTGGCGCCACAAAGGATGCGCTCGCGGTGTTGGCGTTGGCCAGGGTCACGGCCGGGCCGCTGACCTGGGTCCACTGAACACTGCTCGCCGTGCCGGTCACCTTGCCGGCCAGCGTGACCGAACGGCCCGAAGTGATCGCGCTGCTGGCGCCCGCATCGACCGACACGACCTGTTCGAGATCGTCCTCGCCACCGCAAGCCGACAGCAGCATGCCGCCGAACACCGCGGCACCCGCCGCTTGCAGGCCCCCGAACAGCGTCTGGCGGCGCGAATAGCGCGCTTCGATCAGGTCGTTCAGGTGCGGGTTGCCGCTGCGGTTCGTGTCAACATCGCCGTCGTGATAGCTCATGGACGCGGTGGTGGTCGTCTTCATGCTGATCCCCCTTCGGACCCCAACGGCCGCTCCCTCGCGTGGTCGGACAGAAAGGCTACAGCACCGGGTCGCCTTGATGACGCGAACCCGACAATCGCGTGACACTTCATGTCAGGGGCTGATGAGCCCCAAGCGATTGACTTCGATGCGCATCCTGCTATGGGCGCCGGGCCCGGTTCGCCGGGCGTTCCGTCCAAGACAGCAGGTGCGCCGGATTTGCCGGTGCTTAATGTCCTGCCCAGACGGGGTATAAAGGTTTCCGGTCGGCCGTCGCGCCGTTCCGGCCTGCTGTGCGCTTCGGCTGCGGCAGTTCCCCATGCCCCATCGATGGACAACCCGGTTTGCGGTTTCGCCGCGGCCGGTTCGTAACCGGGCACGGTCGCTCGCGACCCTGCCCAGATGTGGAGAATGGCATGGATCGTGCTGAAAAGGCCGCGGCCGTTGCCGAGCTCAAGCAGACCTTCTCCGAGGTTGGTGTGGTGGTCGTCACCCGCAACCACGGGATGACCGTCGCTCAGTCCACCCGACTGCGCAACGCGATGCGAGATGCCGGCGCGACCTACAAGGTCTCGAAGAACAAGCTTGCCAAGATCGCGCTCGATGGCACCGACTATCTGACCCTGGGCGACATGCTCACCGGTCCGGTTGGCCTTGCCTCCTCGATCGACCCGGTCGCCGCTGCCAAGGTGGTGGTCGACTTTGCCAAGACGACCGACAAGTTCGAGATCGTCGGCGGGGCGATGGGTGCAACTCCTCTCGACGCTTCGGGCGTGCAGGCTCTGGCGACGATGCCGTCGCTCGACGAACTGCGTGCCAAGATCGTCGGCCTTATCGTGGCGCCTGCCACGAAGATCGCCACGATCACCCAGGCTCCCGCGGCGCAGATCGCCCGCGTCCTGGCGGCGTATGCGGAGAAGGAGGACGCCTGATCTCAGGCGGTTCTTGGTTAATTCAACGATGCTTGCGGGCCGTTTCTGGCCCGGGAACTACAAAAGGAAGTGAACATGGCAGACCTGAACGCGCTGGTTGACCAGCTGAGCGAGCTGACCGTTCTTGAGGCAGCCGAGCTGTCCAAGATGCTCGAAGAGAAGTGGGGCGTTTCGGCCGCAGCAGCGGTTGCAGCAGCTCCGGCCGGCGGCGCCGGCGGCGCAGCGGCCCCGGCCGTTGAAGAGAAGACCGAGTTCGACGTGATCCTCACTGGCGACGGTGGCAAGAAGATCAACGTCATCAAGGAGGTCCGCGCGATCACCGGTCTCGGCCTGACCGAAGCCAAGGCTCTCGTCGAGGGCGCGCCCAAGCCCGTCAAGGAAGGCGTGAGCAAGGACGAGGCCGAGAAGGTCAAGAAGCAGCTCGAAGAAGCCGGCGCGACCGTCGAGGTCAAGTAAGCCGCAGCGGGGCCCAGCCCCGCTCGGCCGACGTCACGGGACTCGATCCCGTGACGGCCAGCTTCAGACAAGAAAGGGCGGCCCCGCACACGCGGTGGCCGCCCTTTTCTCGTTTCAGGCCCGCGCGATCGCCTCAACCCAGCTGCCGATCACCGACTGGGCCATGTCCGTCGTGTTGAAGACGACCACCGTTTCGCTGCGGCTCAATCGATGGGCGATGTGCGTGCGGTAGCCGCCGACCTTGCCCGTTTCCCACGCCCAGGGCTCGCCAGCGATCGGGTGCACCCGCCCGCCCAGCGCATAGTCCTCAGGCTTCCAGCGAACCGCCGTCAACTCACGACGCGAGTTGGCGCTGAGTAGCGGCCCGTGGAAAATCCCGTGCGCCGCCCGCAGGGCGTCCCCCACGTCGCTCGCCGCGTTGCCGCTGGCCACGAGAAAAGGAGGCACGGGGGCCATCTTGCGGACCGGCGACACCCCGTCCGAATAGGCCGCGGCGAGATGCGGCAACGGCGGCTGATCGGTCTGCACGAACCCAGCCGAGCGCATGCCGAGTGGGCGAAAGATCAGCCGCTCAACGGCCGTGGGAAGCTTCTCCCCCGTTTGTCGCTCGATAATGTCGGCCAGGATGGCCCAGTTGAGCGCGGCATAGTCCCAGCCGTTACCCGGCGCGAAGGCAAGATCGCCACCGCCGAAGCGGGCGACGATTGCGGACGCGGCGGCGGTCGAGGTCCGCAGCTCCGGCTCCGTCGCGAGTTGGCGGCTGAGCAGGTCCGGGATGCCGCTGGTATTGGACAGAAGATGCTTCAGCAGCACGCGATCCCCGGTCTCGCGCCTGAAGCCCGGCAGGTACGCGGTGATCGGCGCGTCGAGGGACAGTCGCCCTTGCTCCACCAGCCGCAAAACGGCGACGCTGGTCAGCCATTTCGAGGCGGACCCCAGTTTGACCTGCGTTGCAGGCGTGAAGGCCCTGCCCGACTCCCTGTCCTCCAGCCCGACGCAGCGAACATGATCGGTGGCCCCGCGCCGGCCAAAGGCGATCAGGCCATTGAAGGACGGGGGCAGCTCAATCGCGTCAATAGCCTGGCGCTTCGCCTCCGTAGCAGTCCGGGCCAGAACCGCCGCCGAGGTGCTTATCGCGACCGCGCCGGCCACCAGCGTTCGTCTGTTCATCACGCAATTGTCCTCCCCCTGAAAGGAGAAGGTGTAGGCCGGGCAACGCGGCCCGGCCACCAATGACGGCAGATGCGATCGTCAGGCCTCGAACAGATTCCCATGCGGGCGGGCGGCGACCTGGTCGTGCATGCGGGGCGGGCCGTCAAGCCAGATCGGGGCGAGCTTTGCCGAGTCTACGCGCTCGATCCCGACGGCAAAGGCGCGACCTGCGCGCCGCCCCTTGCCAGCGTCGTTGAAGGCACCGGTGATGGCGACCACGGGCACGAACATGGGCCGACCGGCCGCCTGAACCGGCCGGATCGCATCCAAGGGCAGCACCGCCACTACCGTGACCCGCCGCTCCTCGCCGGCCGCAAGGGCGAAGGGCGGCGTCGCCAGCCGTCCGAGCTGACCGGTGTAGATCGCGCGCAGCTCTGCATCCTGTTCGACATGAGCGCCGATCAAAGATGCCTCCACCTGGACGCGTTCGGCCGGGGCCGTCCCCGTGTTATGGACGGTGACTTCGCCCATCACCGTGGCGCTGAGGAGGTTTACCCCGGCCCGTGTCGGGCGGAACTCCAGGCTGAGTCTCGCCCCGTCCGCGGCGACCGTGGCAACGGGGGCGGGCGGCGGTGCCGGTGCGGGGCGAGGTACCGGCGCGGCCTTCGGGCGGAGCAGTGGCTCTGACGGTGGCGAGGCGGCGGCTTCGGGCGCAACCAGGGCAGGACGCTGGGCGCGGCGGCGAACCAGCAGCCAAGCGGTCGCGGCGATCGCGACAAGTGCCGCCAGGGTCGCCGCCGCGCCGAGCCACCAACCAAGGCCCTCGCTGCCCTCCGGCGTGGGTGAGGCACCAGGCCCCTCCCCTAATGGCGCGGGCTCGATCGGGGTGGTTTCCGTCGCGGGTCGGCGCACCGGCGGGGACGCGACGACGGGCGGCGGAACCGGCACGGGCGTCGTGGTTGCCGTGGGGGCGGTAGGCGTGAGGGTCGGAGCGGGTGCCGGTGTCGCTGTCGGGCTCGGCGTAGCGCGGGGGCGCGGCGTGCTGCGCGCGGTTGGCGTCGCGGCGGGCGCAGGACTGACAGGCGACGTCGGTGCAGGATCGGGAACGACAAGCGGTGGCGCCGACTGGGCTGGCGCCGGGGTTGGCGTCGATGGCGGTCCCGAGGATGGGGATGGGGTTGGAGTCGGTGCAGGCGTGCCGGGCAGGCTGTAGTTCTCCGGGATAACCTGGGTCGTCTGGGCTCCTGCCGCGCTGCTCGCCAGCGTCACCGCCGCGAGCGCTATGGTGCTTGTGATCCGTACCGATATGTTCATGGTTTCCGCCGACCCTGTCGTCCGCTTCCCAGCAAGCCGGGCTGCGATGAACGGCGCCCGAACGGCGACGAATGGATGGGAATGGAACCACTTTCGCATAAGGGGGTTGGCAGGCCCGAACCAGCGACCTATATGAGCCCTCTGCCAAAGCTTTCGGGACATGGTGCGCCGTCGCGCAGTGCATCGTACGAATGGAGAGCTATGGTGTTCACGACGCTGAAGCCGACGCACGGGTTGCGATCGGCTTTTTTGCGTCGCTGATCTTCGCGCACCGTTATTCCGGCTGACGAGGCAAATAGTTCACATGGCGACCAAGGCGATCGACGGCGGCTCCGCACGGCGCGACATCAAGGGCGGCACCGCAAAGCGGCGCATCCGCAAGGTCTTCGGCAACATCCACGAAGTGGTGCAGATGCCGAACCTGATCGAGGTTCAGCGCGAGAGCTATGAGCAGTTCCTGCGTTCGGACAAGTCGACCGGCCACGTGTCGGGCCTGGAGAAGACGCTGCGCAGCGTGTTCCCGATCCAGGATTTCGCGGGCACCGCGTACCTCGACTTCGACGACTACGTCCTTGAGCCGCCGAAGTTTGACGTGGAAGAATGCCGCCAGCGGGGCATCACCTATGCCGCGCCGATGCGCGTCACCCTGCGCCTGACCGCGTTTGAGGTGGATCCTGATACCGAGGCCAAGTCGGTCATCGATATCAAGGAGCAGGACGTGTACATGGGCGACATGCCGCTCATGACCGAGAACGGCACCTTCTTCATCAACGGTACCGAGCGCGTCATCGTCAGCCAGATGCACCGGTCGCCGGGCGTGCTGTTCGACCATGACCGCGGCAAGACCCACGCCAGCGGCAAGTACCTGTTCGCTGCGCGCGTGATCCCGTATCGCGGCTCGTGGCTCGACTTCGAGTTCGACGCCAAGGACATCGTCAACGTCCGTATCGACCGCAAGCGCAAGCTGCCGGTCACCGCGCTGCTGTACGCGCTGGGGATGAACGGCGAGGACATTCTCAGCCACTTCTACAACCGCGTGACCTATGTTCGCGGCCAGGGCGGCTGGATCATCCCGTTCGCGGCAGAGAACTGGCGCGGCGTGAAGCCGACCTATGACATCGTCGATTCCAAGTCGGGCGAGGTGGTGTTCGCTGCCGGCCAGAAGATCAGCCCGCGCGCTGCCAACAAGGCGGCCAAGGACGGCCTGACCGACCTGCTGATCCCGACGGAGGAAATCTTCGGCCGCTATTCGGCGTTCGACCTCATCAACGAGGGGACGGGCGAGATCTATGTCGAGGCGGGCGATGAGATCAGCGCCGAGAACCTGGAAAAGCTCGACAAGGCCGGCATCGACACGATCGAGCTGCTGGACATCGACTTCGTCACCACCGGCCCCTGGATCCGCAACACGCTAAAGGCCGACAAGGCCGAAGAGCGCGAGCAGGCGCTGAGCGACATCTATCGCGTGATGCGCCCCGGCGAGCCGCCGACGCTGGAGACTGCCGAGTCGCTGTTCGCCGGCCTGTTCTTCGATCCGGACCGCTACGACCTGTCGGCCGTGGGCCGCGTAAAGCTGAACATGCGCCTTGACCTCGACGTCGAGGACACGGTGACGACGCTGCGTACCGAGGACATCCTGGCGGTCGTGAAGACCCTAGTCGACCTGAAGGACGGCAAGGGCGAGATCGACGACATCGATAACCTCGGCAACCGCCGCGTGCGTTCGGTGGGCGAGCTGCTGGAGAACCAGTACCGCGTCGGCCTGCTCCGCATGGAGCGCGCCGTGAAGGAGCGCATGAGCAGCGTCGACGTGTCGACGGTGATGCCGAACGACCTGATCAACGCCAAGCCCGCCGTTGCCGCGGTGCGCGAGTTCTTTGGTTCGTCGCAGCTGTCGCAGTTCATGGACCAGACCAACCCGCTGTCCGAAGTGACGCACAAGCGTCGCGTTTCGGCACTCGGGCCGGGCGGCCTGACGCGTGAGCGTGCGGGCTTCGAGGTTCGCGACGTTCACCCGACCCATTACGGCCGTATCTGCCCGATCGAGACGCCGGAAGGCCCGAACATCGGCCTGATCAACTCGCTCGCGAGCTTCAGCCGGGTCAATAAGTACGGCTTCATCGAGACGCCGTACCGCCGCGTGGTGGACCACAAGGTCACCAACGACGTGGTGTACCTGTCGGCGATGGAAGAGGCCAAGCACACGATCGCGCAGGCTTCGGCCGAGCTCAACGAGGATGGCAGCTTCTCCGAGGACCTGGTGTCCGCCCGTCAGGCTGGCGAGTTCCTCAACGCGCTGCCCGAGACCATCACGCTGATGGACGTCAGCCCCAAGCAGCTGGTGTCGGTCGCCGCTTCGCTGATCCCGTTCCTGGAGAACGACGACGCGAACCGCGCGCTGATGGGTTCGAACATGCAGCGCCAGGCCGTGCCGCTGGTGAAGGCGGAAGCGCCCTTTGTCGGCACCGGCATGGAAGAAACCGTCGCTCGTGACTCGGGTGCCGCCATCTCCGCGCGCCGGGCAGGCATTGTCGACCAGGTCGATGCGGGTCGTATCGTGATCCGCGCCACGGGCGAGGTCGATGCCGGCAAGTCGGGCGTCGACATCTACTCGCTGATGAAGTTCCAGCGTTCGAACCAGTCGACCTGCATCAACCAGCGTCCGCTGGTGAAGGTGGGCGACGTGGTCGTCGCAGGCGACGTGATCGCCGATGGCCCCTCGACCGAGTTCGGTGAGCTGGCGCTGGGCCGCAACGCCCTGGTCGCGTTCATGCCGTGGAACGGGTACAACTACGAGGACTCGATCCTGATCTCTGAGCGGATCGTGAAGGACGACGTGTTCACGTCGATCCACATCGACGAGTTCGAGGTCATGGCCCGGGACACGAAGCTCGGGCCGGAGGACATCACCCGCGACATCCCGAACGTCGGTGAAGAAGCGCTGCGCAACCTCGACGAGGCTGGCATCGTGTACATCGGCGCCGAGGTGGAGCCGGGCGACATCCTGGTCGGCAAGATCACGCCAAAGGGCGAGAGCCCGATGACGCCGGAAGAAAAGCTTCTCCGCGCCATCTTCGGTGAAAAGGCATCGGACGTGCGCGACACGTCGCTGCGCCTGCCGCCGGGCGTGTCGGGCACCATTGTCGACGTTCGCGTCTTCAATCGCCACGGCATCGACAAGGACGAGCGCGCGATGGCGATCGAGCGCGAGGAGATCGAGCGCCTGAAGAAGGACTCGGACGACGAGCGCACAATCCTGAACCGGGCGACCTGGAGCCGCCTGCGCGAGATGCTGCTGGACCAGGTCGCAACCGCGGCCCCCAAGGGTGTCAAAAAGGGTTCGACCGTCGATGCCGATCTGCTCGAGAGCGTGGATCGTCACGACTGGTGGAAGTTCGCCGTGCAGGACGACGCCGTTCAGGCCAACCTGGAAGCGGTGAAGACCCAGTATGACGACGCGGTGAAGCTGATCCGCGAAAAGTTCGAGGATCGCCGCGAGAAGCTGGAGCGGGGCGACGAGCTGCCGCCGGGCGTTCTCAAGATGGTGAAGGTCTTCGTTGCGGTGAAGCGCAAGCTGCAGCCGGGCGACAAGATGGCCGGCCGTCACGGCAACAAGGGCGTCATCAGCCGCATCCTGCCGCAGGAGGACATGCCCTTCCTCGCGGACGGGACGCCGGTGGACCTGGTTCTGAACCCGCTGGGCGTGCCGTCGCGCATGAACGTCGGGCAGATCTTTGAAACCCACCTCGGCTGGGCCGCTCGCGGCCTGGGCCAGCAGATCGCGCATCAGCTGGACGAGTGGCGTGAGGCCAATCCGGACGCCAAGGCGGGCGCGATGCCCGACGCGGTCAAGGAGAGGCTCCAGACCGTCTATGGCGAGCACTATCTGGACGACATCAACGCCCGCTCGGGCGACGAGATCGTCGAGCTGGCGCAGAACCTGCGTGGCGGCGTTCCGATGGGCACCCCGGTGTTCGACGGCGCGGTCGAGCGTGACGTGTCGGAGATGCTGGAGCTGGCGGGCCTCGACCCGTCGGGCCAGTCGGACCTGTTCGACGGACGCACCGGCGACAAGTTCGACCGCAAGGTGACGGTGGGCATCATCTACATGCTCAAGCTGCACCACCTTGTGGACGACAAGATCCACGCCCGGTCGATCGGCCCCTACTCGCTCGTCACGCAGCAGCCGCTGGGTGGTAAGGCGCAGTTCGGTGGCCAGCGCTTCGGCGAGATGGAGGTCTGGGCTCTGCAGGCGTACGGCGCTGCCTATACGCTGCAGGAGATGCTGACGGTGAAGTCCGACGACGTGGTCGGTCGCACCAAGGTCTATGAGGCGATCGTCAAGGGTGACGACACGTTCGAGGCCGGCATCCCCGAGAGCTTCAACGTGCTCGTCAAGGAAATGCGCTCGCTGGGTCTGAACGTCGACCTCAAGTCGGTGGAAGACGGCGACGAGATGGCCGAGGCTGCGGAGTAAGTAGGACGGAGCGCTGCCTTTCGGGGCGGCGCTCCTCCCCTACCCTATCGCGCGCACAAGAAATTCACCCTCTAGAGGGACGAAGTTATGAACGAGATGACCCCTTTCGCGAACCCGATCGCGAAGCCTGAAACTTTTGACCAGATCCAGATCGGTATCGCGTCGCCCGACAAGATCCGTTCCTGGTCGTTCGGCGAGATCAAGAAGCCCGAGACGATCAACTACCGCACGTTCAAGCCCGAGCGTGACGGCCTGTTCTGCGCGCGCATCTTTGGTCCGATCAAGGACTACGAATGCTTGTGCGGCAAGTACAAGCGGATGAAGTACAAGGGCATTGTCTGCGAAAAGTGCGGTGTTGAAGTCACCGTGTCGAAGGTCCGCCGCGAGCGGATGGGCCATATCGAGCTCGCCGCCCCGGTTGCGCACATCTGGTTCCTGAAGTCGCTGCCGAGCCGCATCGGCCTGCTGCTCGACATGCAGCTGAAGCAGCTCGAGCGCGTGCTGTACTTCGAAGCGTATATCGTGATCGAGCCGGGCCTGACCCCGCTCGAGAAGTACCAGCTGCTGACCGAAGACGAGCTGCTCGACGCGCAGGATCAGTATGGCGAGGACGCCTTCTCCGCCGGCATCGGCGCGGAAGCGGTTCGCATCATGCTCGAGAGCCTGGACCTCGAGGGCGAGAAGCGTGACCTTCTGGAAGAGCTGGCGACCACCAAGTCGGAGCTGAAGCCCAAGAAGATCATCAAGCGCCTGAAGGTCGTCGAGAGCTTCCTAGAGTCGGGCAACCGGCCCGAATGGATGATCCTGGAAGTCGTTCCGGTCATTCCGCCGGAACTGCGCCCGCTGGTGCCGCTGGATGGCGGCCGCTTTGCGACGTCGGACCTCAACGACCTGTATCGCCGCGTCATCAACCGCAACAACCGCCTGAAGCGGCTGATGGAGCTGCGTGCGCCGGACATCATCGTCCGCAACGAAAAGCGCATGCTGCAGGAAGCCGTCGACGCGCTGTTCGACAACGGCCGCCGCGGTCGCACGATCACGGGCGCCAACAAGCGTCCGCTGAAGTCGCTGTCCGACATGCTGAAGGGCAAGCAGGGCCGCTTCCGCCAGAACCTTCTCGGCAAGCGCGTCGATTATTCGGGTCGTTCGGTCATCGTGACCGGTCCCGAGCTGAAGCTGCACCAGTGCGGCCTGCCCAAGAAGATGGCGCTCGAGCTGTTCAAGCCGTTCATCTACGCCCGTCTCGACGCCAAGGGTCTGTCCATGACCCTGAAGCAGGCAAAGAAGTGGGTCGAGAAGGAGCGCAAGGAAGTCTGGGACATCCTTGACGAGGTGATCCGTGAGCACCCCGTCATGCTCAACCGCGCGCCGACGCTTCACCGTCTGGGCATCCAGGCGTTCGAGCCGGTGCTGATCGAGGGCAAGGCGATCCAGCTTCACCCGCTGGTCTGCTCCGCGTTCAACGCCGACTTCGACGGCGACCAGATGGCCGTTCACGTTCCGCTGAGCCTTGAGGCGCAGTTGGAAGCGCGCGTGCTGATGATGTCGACCAACAACATCCTCAGCCCAGCTAACGGCAAGCCGATCATCGTGCCGTCGCAGGACATGGTGCTGGGCCTGTATTACCTGTCCATGATGAAGGAAGGCGAGCCCGGCGAGGGCATGCTGATCTCCGACATGGCAGAGGTGCACCAGGCGCTGAACGCCGGCTCCGTGACGCTTCATACGAAGATCATCAGCCGCGTCCCACAGACGGACGAGAACGGCAAGCAGTACATGAAGCGGGTGGAAACCACGCCCGGTCGCATGCTGCTGGGCGAAACGTTGCCCAAGTCGTCCAAGGTGCCGTTCGAGACCGTCAACCGCCTCCTCACCAAGAAGGACGTGGGCGACGTGATCGACGAGGTGTATCGTCACACCGGCCAGAAGGAGACGGTGCTGTTCGCCGACGCGATCATGGCGCTGGGCTTCCGCCACGCGTTCAAGGCCGGCATCTCGTTCGGCAAGGACGACATGATCATCGCGCCCGACAAGGACGCTCTGGTCGACGAAACGCGCGAGCAGGTGAAGGACTTCGAGCAGCAGTATCAGGACGGCCTGATCACGCAGCAGGAGAAGTACAACAAGGTGATCGACGCCTGGAGCCGTTGCGGCGACCAGGTCGCGAACTCCATGATGAACGAGATCAAGGCGGTTCGCCGCTATGGTCCGGACGATGGCGAGATGGCCGGCCGTGAAAAGCCGATCAACTCCATCTACATGATGGCCCACTCGGGTGCCCGTGGTTCGCAGGCGCAGATCAAGCAGCTTGCCGGCATGCGAGGCCTCATGGCCAAGCCGTCGGGCGAGATCATCGAGACGCCGATCATCTCGAACTTCAAGGAAGGCCTGACCGTCCTTGAATACTTCAACTCGACCCACGGCGCCCGTAAGGGTCTTGCCGACACGGCGCTCAAGACGGCGAACTCGGGCTACCTGACCCGCCGTCTGGTCGACGTCAGCCAGGACTGCGTCATCATCGAGGATGATTGCGGCACCGAGCGGGCGCTGGAGATGAAGGCGATCGTTCAGGGCGGCTCCACCATCGCCTCGCTGGGCGAGCGCATCCTGGGCCGCACCACGGCCGAGGACGTGGTCGATGCCAAGACGGGTGAGGTTGTCATCCCGACGGGCACGCTGCTCGACGAGGCGATGATCGCGCAGATCGAGAAGGTCGGCATCATCGGCATGAAGATCCGCTCGCCGCTGGTTTGTGAAAGCAAGATCGGCGTTTGCGGCAAGTGCTACGGGCGCGACCTCGCCCGCGGTACGCCGGTAAACATCGGTGAAGCGGTTGGCGTCATCGCGGCGCAGTCGATCGGTGAGCCGGGCACGCAGCTGACCATGCGTACCTTCCACATCGGTGGTGCGGCGCAGCTGAACGAGCAGTCCAACCTCGAGGCACCGGTCGACGGTACCGCCTCGTACAAGGACCTGCGTGTCATCATCGACCAGCGTGGTCGGCGCGTGGTGCTCAGCCGTTCGGGCGAGATCGTCATCACCGACATGGACGGGCGCGAGCTCTCCACGCACCGTATCCCCTACGGCGCGTATGTGATGTTCGACGACGGCCATGTGCTGACCAAGGGCGACCGCATGGCGGAATGGGATCCGTTCACCATGCCGGTGATCACGGAAAACCCGGGCACCGTCCGCTTCCAGGACCTGATCGAGGGCAAGACGCTTACCGAGCAGACCGACGAAGCGACCGGTATCGCCCAGCGCGTGGTCATCGAGTACCGCACCAGCGCCAAGTCGAAGGAGGATCTGCGTCCGCGCCTGACCCTGCTCGACGAGGGTTCGGGTGAGGCCGGCCGCTATATGCTCGCATCGGGTGCGACCCTGTCGGTCGAGGACGGTGCGCAGGTGCAGGCGGGTGACGTGCTGGCACGTGTCAGCCGCGAGGCCGCCAAGACCCGCGACATCACGGGCGGTCTGCCGCGCGTGGCGGAGCTGTTCGAAGCGCGCGTCCCCAAGGAGTCGGCGATCATCGCCAAGGTCTCCGGCCGGGTCGTGTTCGGCAAGGACTACAAGGCCAAGCGCAAGATCGGGATCCAGCCCGAGGACGGCGGCGAGGTCGTGGAGTATCTGGTGCCGAAGTCGAAGGTGATCGACGTTCAGGAAGGCGACTACGTCAAGCGTGGCGACAACCTGATCGGCGGCAGCCCCGATCCGCACGACATCCTGGAAACCATGGGCGTCGAGCCGCTCGCCGAGTACCTCGTGTCCGAGATCCAGGAAGTCTATCGACTGCAGGGCGTGAAGATCAACGACAAGCACATCGAGGTGATCGTTCGCCAGATGCTGCAAAAGGTTGAGATCACCGACGGCGGCGACACCACGCTTCTCAAGGGCGAACAGCTCGACCGTGAGGAGATGGACGCGGTCAACGCGAAGCTCGAGGCAGGCCAGGCGCGGGCGCAGGGCAAGCCGATCCTGCTCGGCATCACCAAGGCGTCGCTGCAGACCCGCAGCTTCATCTCGGCGGCGTCGTTCCAGGAGACCACCCGCGTCCTCACGGAAGCGGCGGTCCAGGGCAAGCAGGACACGCTGATGGGCCTGAAGGAGAACGTGATCGTGGGCCGCCTGATCCCGGCGGGCACGGGCGCGGGCATGAACCGCCTGCGCGTTGCGGCCTCCTCCGCTGATGCTGCGATCCGCGCGTCGCAGCGCCGGATGGAAGCGGCCCTGGTCGCTCCCGCTACTGCCGCCGAGCAGCGCGAGGCAGAGCTTGCCCGCACCGTTCGCGACGACGCGGGCACGGGCAGCGATCCGCTGGCGGAAGTGGTGCCGTCGGGTACCGGCACGGACGAGGATGCGGGCGAGTATCTCGACCGCAGCCAGGACGAGGGCGAGTTCCTCGGCCGCGAGTAATCTGCGCCCCTAGCGAGTGAACAACAGCCGCCGTCCGGGTTCGCCCGGGCGGCGGTTGTCATATGAGGGCACAGTAACCCAGGTTATCGTGCTCCCAAATCCGGGACCGGGCACGGATAGCGACAGGGCGGCGGACGTTTAGCTTTCCGCCGCGCCAGCCGCGGCATCACCATTTCAGTCGAAGGATGTCGCATGGCCATCAAGTTTGCCGGAACGATCAACGCGATCAATCGCGGGCTCGAGAGCACCAAGCCCGACAAGGGCGCTCACTTGGTGGAAGATTGGGAAGCGGCACTCGCCGAAACCGACGTCGCCGGTGCCAAGGGCATTCTCCGCGACCTTACTGCCCTGCGCAAGCAGCTCGAAAAGGGCGAGCCCGATGCGGACCGCATCCATGCGCTGCTTCACCGCCTTGGCGCCGCCACCACCAAGATCGCCGACAAGGCGGACAAGAATGGCGACAAGCTTCGTGAACTCGGCCAGGCGCTGACCGAAGCTGGCGAAGAAGAGCATGACGAAGAGCATGACGAGGAAGCCGCCGCTGCCCCGAAGCGTGGCCGCAAGAAGAGCTGATCGCCAGCCCTAGTGACGAGAACGCCGCCCGGAGCGATCCGGGCGGCGTTTGTGCTTTTGGGGCTAACCAGTGGCTTGCCCAGTCAGCGGGGCGAGCAGGCGGTGGGTCAGGCCTCTCCGGCCGCTACCGCTTCCTCTATCGGCTTGGACGAGGCGCTTGTGTGAGTACGCGCGATCGCCTCGATCTGGCCGTTCTGGATGCGCAGTTCGTTAAAGGCCGCGGGGGTGGCGCGAGTGCGCTTCGACAGCGTCCCCGCCCCGATCATGCGTATGATCCGGCCCCCCCGTTCCACCGGCACGTCGAAGGGATCGTGAACATGGCCGGACAGCACTGCATGGGCGCCCGCTTCGGCCAAGGCGTTGAGGGCAACATCGCCGTGGCGCGTCTTCGCCGTGCCCCGGGTCCCGCCCTCGATCAGAGGGTGATGGGCGGCGACCAGGATCGCGTCCCCCTTTGGCGCCTTCTCGATCATCGACAGCGCGCGACGCAGCGAGCCCGAACTGACGCGCCCCTTCGACCAGTTCCAGCGCCATTGCGCCCGAGCGATCGTCTTGAGCGGCACCACGGTGATGCCGGGCAGGTCGAGCGGGTGCTCGATCATCTTTTCCACCGCGGCGTAGCGTGTGTAGGGCGCGAGCAAGCGGCGGATCGGGTCCCAGTAGTAGGGGATGTCGTGGTTTCCGATCTCCAACGTGACCGGCACGTCCAGCGAGCGGAGCCAGTCGCCGCCACGTTGGAACTCCTGCGTAGTCGCCCGCATGGTGAGGTCGCCGGTCATGATCACCGCATCAGGCCGCTCGGTAGCGACAAGTCCGGTGAACCAGGCGATGGCGTCGGGATCTTCTGCCCCGAAGTGGACGTCACTGACGTGAAACAATCGGATCATGGGGCGCTCAATGCACGAACCGGCAAAAAGCGTCCAATCGCCGCGTTTTCAGTAATCCTTCGACACGCGGACGTTGGCGCTCTGCCGGCCGAGCGTGGAGATGCTGGACAGGAGCGACAGCCAGCGGGTCACCTGGAATTCGACCTGGGTGGCCGAATAGCCCTGACCATCGGTGACGATCTCCGCATAGAAACGACGGGTGACGTACTTGCCCGCGGCGATCGCGGTGCCCTGCCCCGTTTGCGGGTCGGCGGGGAGGATGCGAAGGCGATCGAGCCCCGCCGCACGCCGCACCGCGTTGATCGGGTTGAGGCCGTTGCCGCCATTCTGCAGCGCCGCCACAGCCGCCGCGAGTTGCAGCGCTTCGGGTGCGGACAGGTTGGTGATGGAGGTGCCGAACAGAAGCCGTGAAAGTAGCTCGTCCTGGGGAAGTGCGGGCGTGCTGGTGAAGCTGATCTCTGGCTTCAGCGCATTGCCCGTCACGCGGATGCTGGCGTTGAGACCGGTGGAGGTCGCATCCGCTTCGATATCCAGCGCCGGATTTGCGGGTACCTCCCCGCCGAAGCGGATCACGCCGCGCTCCAGCTCAAACTCACGGCCGGCGAACTCATAATCGCCACGGATGAGGTCGGCGCGGCCGGTGATGGCAGGGTTTTCGGGCTGGCCGCCGATCTGGAGGTCGGCCGACCATTCGCTCGACAAGCCAAGGCCGCTGACCCGGAGGCCATCACGGGCGCGGGCGCGAATGGCGAGTTGCCACGGGGTAGCGGGCGCGTCGTCCTCCTCCCCATTCCCCTCCGGCAGGTTGATCTCGCGCACGTTCAGCCGGGGCGCTGCGCTGGCCGCGGCAGCCTGGCCGAGGCGATAACGGCTGCGGTTGAGGACAACGTCGCCCGAGATGGTGCCGCCCACCCCGGTCGAGCGGAAGGTCAGCGGCCCGGTCACGGTCGCGGCGATGTCGTCGCGTGCGATCATGGCGGCGTGGTCGGCATCCAGCCGAATGTCGAGGCCGATTCCGTTCTGGGCAGCGAAGTCGAAGCTGCCGGTACCCGTGACGCGCCCACCCTTGCCCGCCGCCGCGGCAAAGCGATCGATCTGGAGACGCGATCCGGCAAAGCGCCCGCTCGCCTGGATGCCGGTCAGCACGGTGCCGGTGGTGGCGCTTTCGATGCGGGCGCCATTGGCCTGAACCTGTCCTCGGATCACCGGCTGGGCGAGCGTGCCGCCCGCATCGGCGGCGACCTGGACCGGGCCGGACAGGTCGAATAGCTCCACCCCGGTCAGCCGCCACAGGGTGTCGGCGGGCCCGGCATAGCGAAGCTGCGCGATCAGCGGCGCACGGGAGACGCGGGTGGCGAGGTCGCCGGTGCCGAGCGGGGTGGCGAGCGCCTGCACCCGCCCGATGACCTGCCCGCCCGATCCCATCACCGCGCGAATGCCGAGGCGGTCGGCCGTGAGCACGCCCGCAAGGCCGACGTCGATCGGCCTGGACGACAGCACCAGCCCGGCGCGGGCGAGGCCGCGAATCTGCACGTCGACGCGCCCGGTCGGGGCCGCGCCGGCTAGAGACCCGAGCGCCAGCCGCCCGGACGCGGTGCCCAACAGGCCAAGACCCGGATAGCCAATGTCGAGAATGGCAAGCGGCATTCGCGTCAGCCCGGCGTCGATGCTGGTTTGGCTGCCGCCAAAGCGCCCGCCCACGGTAGCCTCTCCCCCAGCAAAACTCAGCCGCGTGGGCGCGAGCCGCCAGCCATCGCCGTCCCGCGTCAGCGTTGCTGGCTCCAGCAAGCGAAGCGACCGGCGATCCAGCGTGCCCTGGGCCAGCACCGAATAGCTATCTGCCCGAACCTGGGTCACCGTCTGAATATCGAAGGCCCGCCCGCGCGAGCCCGCAACCGAGGCGCGAACTTCCCCCACCCCGTCCACCAAATGCGCAGTGCCGGCGAAACGGGCGAGGCTCAACGAACCACGGCGAAGCCCCTGCCCGTTGACCGTCACGTCAATGTCGGTTCCGGCAGGGTCCAGCCGAATGACCATGTCAAGGCGCCCGCGCCGCAGGGTCCAGCCCGATGCCCGCGCGCCGCGTGCGTCGAGGTGCGCTTCTATCCGCTGCACGTCGCCGTCAGGGCGGAAGCCGATCGTGCCGCCGAGCCCACCGCCCGCGACCGTCAGGCTGCCGTCAAAACCACCGGTGACGATGGCGAGCGATCCGCTGGCGCGCGTGCCCGCCACGGAGAGGTCGTCCACGTTGATCCGCGCCTGCCCGCCGGGGGGCAGCAGGATCACGCCCGACCCGGTGAATGGCCCAAGGCGTGAGGTGCCCCCGGCCCGGAACGCGAAACCCTGTGGCGTGGAATCGAGATGCGCCGCCACGTCGCGAAGCCCCAGCGCTGCGTTCGGCCGCGCAAAGCGGAGGTCGATCCGGGGGTGGTCGATCTGCCCGTCCAGCACCAGCGTGACCGGGCCATAGGTCGCCTGGGTGCCGCCCCCTTCGAAGTGAAAGGTGCCGTCGCGGCGGCGATAGCCATTGCCGGTCAGCCGGATCGACGGCGCGGTCAGCACCAGACCGCGAAACCACAGGATGCCGTCCGGCGTCCGCTCCAGCCCCGTCGTGATACGCGGTAAACCGCCCGCAAGGCCGTGAAAGAAGGCGTTGTCGAGCCGCAGCATCTGCGCGCTGCCCTGTCCGACGATGCGCGTGCCGCGCCCGCCTGGGCCGGGTACGACCCGCAGCGTCGACTTCACGTCGACCACGCCCAGCCCCGGAATGACATAACGGCCAAGCGCGCCCGCGACGCCGACCTGATAAACGCCCGTGCGCAGGTCCAGCACCAGCGTGATCTGGCCGGACAGCTTGTCGGAACGCACGCGAATGTCGTCGCCGGTCAGCAGCGTCGAGGTGACGCGCAGGCGCCCCTCCGCAGTCAGGTTGCGCAGGATGCCACCCGCGACATCGCCGACGCCCGTGACGCGGGCGGCGCGGAAGCGTATGGGAACGATTACCGGTGCGGGGCTGAAGCGTCCCTGCCCTGCTGCATGGGCGTCCTCGAACCCGGTCTGGTCGAAGGCGAAGCGCTCCGCGTCGAGGCGATAGTCGAAGCGGGCGGTGCGGAACGGGCCGTCAATCACCGCACGCAGCTCAATGGCGCGGCCGGTCATGTTCGGGAACAGCGCTGGCGGCTGAAGCAGGCGCGTTCGCACACGCACCGCGTCGAATTCACTGCTCGAAAGGTCGATCACGCCGGTGGCGGTCGCCGCGAGCGCGCGGCTGCGCAGCGCCAGCACCCCATCGACCCGGCGGTTGGCAAAGGTCGCGTTGCCGCTGACCAGCACGCGTGGGGTAGTGAGCCGCAGCAGCTTGCCACGCAGGAGCGGTGCCGGTGCGATCGTGCCGCCGAGGGTGTATCGGCCGGCCTCCACCCCCAGCCGCA
>Ga0210040_10004252_pt1 | contig 18834 bp, 16 predicted proteins | sample CryGeyCG12114_NA_FD_185462 | JGI IMG/M metagenome (GOLD analysis project Ga0210040, IMG submission 185462) | Groundwater microbial communities from aquifer - Crystal Geyser CG19_WC_8/21/14_NA (SPAdes) (version 2) | ecosystem: Environmental > Aquatic > Deep subsurface > Groundwater | place: USA...
TGACGGTGGCGGTAGCGATTTGAACATCTCCCAAATACTGAAATCTGTCCGTGATCTTATTTAATTCGTTGACGCGTTGCGTTCATAACCCCTGGTTGGGCTCAGCCAAGTTGCTCAGGAAGTTTTACAATCTAGATTTAATAGATTAGCACTTGAGTAAAAGAAAGAAAGCTTGTTAGTCTAGTTTTTTAATAGGCATTTTTTCATGCTGTAATCTGTAGATTAAAATAAACTGTGGTTAATAATTAGAAAAAAAAAACAGATTTTAAGTAAGAACTAACAGTTTTTTCGTGAATATAAAGTTTTGCTTTAAAGCCATATGCTGTTGTATTTTAACAAACGTGGTAACGTTTACGTTTGGTTGTGAAATTTCAGTCAGTAGTATATAAAGATTTAGCCTAAATTCAATCACGTCATTAGGATTCACGTAGTTAATAAGTCAATTTGTTAGCTCTGCTTTTCTATCTAATTTATTCGTCACCAAAGTTTTAACCCGTATGCGTGGGTGCGTGGCTTGAAAGGCAAAGGACAATACGGTTTAGGTTACAACGTTATTGGATTTTCTTGTGTCACATCCGAAGATCACAACCTTCAGGCTACACGGTAAGTGTGTAACTTTATCTGGTATTGTTTAGGAAAGGAAAGTAATGGTGGTAAAATAATATGGCGTGGTGTGGAACATAGTGTGAGAATGCTATCAGTATTTAGACTGCAGCTAGGTCATCCTGGATGATGATCACTATCGTTTTTGCAGTAGGGTTAAGCTACAGGTCAAGTTCAAAAGTCCATCCACATTCACTTTATGACTTTAGCGTATTCTGAGTCACGCTCACGCTATGTTTCAAATGATCTAAGAAGTTAACACGTCATGTTCAAAACTATTTTGCATCATGTTAAAACGCATAAATGATGAACCTAAATTGTAAATATTGCATAAAATATCCAGTCGACGGAAGTTCATAACTCACATCCTCATCCGCCTCTAGTAAATCCGGAACTGATGAAATAATTCATTGTTGCTAGAACAGTTTGCACGATGACGGACAAAAATCAGGGAAATCAACTTTTCAACAACACGTTATTATCCTCTGGACTTAACCTTGAAGACTTCACTACAGCCTCTTTAGTGCCTGTTAATCTGGATGATGAGCCAGAACCGAGTTCAGCTGATCCAGTTCAAGAAAGTTCCAACGAACTGTACTTTTCAACGCACGGGAGTTCGCTTTCATGTGAGAATCCTACTTTTTGTCAACTAACTTGTGTGCTATAAGTTGTAATTAATTTTAAACTTAATAACATGCACAGTGGAAGCAAAGTTCGACGAAGTTGTAAAGCTCGATAGACAGGAATCCAAAGATTCTGACATTGCTCCAGTCACTTTTTTCACACCCACGGCAAATGACACCATGAGGGATCCATTTGCATCTCTTGTGTCGGATAGTAAACAAACTGAACCACCCGGTTCCCTCCTTGATTCCAATTTGAGTCGTTCTAGTTCTACCAATTCCACCACTAGCTTTTTCAGCACCACTTCAGGAGCCGCTGGGGTCAGTTTCCCTCCTCCTCTGGTGTCACCAGCGCCAATGACAACTATCAGCTTATCAAATACAAATATTCCAAGTACGAGCCCGACCCCATTTGTACCTTCTGCAGTAGAATCTAACTTTAATCAAAATCTAGGGGGGCCACCACCTGTGCCACCAACTGCATGTATGTATTACCACTCTTTTATTGATTTTTTCATAGCTACCTATGAAACCTATGTAATTGTTTGTTTTTTCCAAGCCGTAACCATGATGTAGCTATTCACGTTGGTTTTTACTTTTAGCGGGCCCTTCTAACAACTATCGTTTGGGAAGCCAAAGATTGTCATACGCCCAGTATCCAGGCATTAACAGTTCTGCGAGTGTCCCCCCACCAGTTCCACCCCAGTCGTTGGCAAATCCTTACCAAAATAGTGGAGATGGGCCACCTTGTGTTGCTCATTTTACACCAGGACCACCACCCCCTGTTTCGTATGTTTTCTCTTTGTGACTTAATTTCTAGTATATTATTACTATTACCATAGCGATTTCACTATCTGTGTGTATTTACACATTCCTTTCGATATTTGGTCCTGAATATTTGAACGGTAGTTTTTAATACTTTTCTAAAGGTCGACAAGTGAATCATATTACGGTGGAAGTAGCTCGACATCTTCTGGTTCCGAAATGCCATTAAGTCATCCGGCTACGCCGTTTTCACATCATCCAGCAACGGCTCACATTAATAATCCGATTGGATCACCCTTAACTGAAACTCCTGTCTATACTCCAGTCACTTATCATTGGTTTTATCGACGTGAAATCGATGGACGGATCGTTTGGAAGCCGTTTTCGTTTGTGGACTCGGTGGCATTAGAAGAGGCATATGCTGCGGGTAATGGTGAACGAAGTCTTTTGACTGTGTTTTATTTTCAATGCTTACCTCGTCAATTACAATTAATGAACTGTTTTTACTTTTTTAGGATCTACTAACCTCGTATCTGTCAATGGAGGTCGCTTTGACGTAGATGTGAAACAACGGATACGAACGCCAATATATTGGAGCGAAGCAACTTCTGAGGTTAGACGTTGTTCTTGGTTTTACAAGGGACCATTGGACATGAGGTTCACTCCGTATGAAGAGGATTTTTCTCAGAAACTAGAGGTAAATTAATTTTTTGAACTGCTACTGCTTCATTTACAATTTCATAGGTAGCTACAAATGCATTAGTAAAGAAACTCACCATTTTTTTCTGATTTCAGCATGAATATTATCAAGCTGTAACTTCTAACACATGGCATCGGCGGATTGAGTTTGCTGGTGGTGAAGCTGTGATAATTCATAACTCAAATGTGATTGTCCATTTCTGTGCCGCAGCTTCTCCGGACGAATGGGGGAATCTTCCTGTAAGTTTTTGTCTGTTTTTAAATTTTCATGGTTGCAATTAGTTTTTCAATCTCTTAATCTGAACGATTGAGGGTTGAATGAATGAAAAAATATTGGCATGAATCTGGATTTTTGTGTGTGGACATTGTTTGCAGGAAAATCAACTTCGACCTAGACAGGTGAAAAGAGGGATTTCTGACGAATTCCTTATTGAAGATGAAGAATCTTCGCAAGTGGATTTTCTGGTTTTTCTCGTCCATGGTATTGGATCCATCTGTGATTTTAAGTTTAGAAATATTGTGGAAGCAGGTAGATGCAACTTTCAAATTAATCTTAATTTTGTTGAAGTTTATTAATTTATATCATGCAGGCGATTCAGCAAATTTCTTGAACACTCATTTTGGTTATTTGTTTTAGTCGATGATTTCCGCCATCTCTCACGGCAGTTGATGCAAAGTCATTTTAAAGGGGCAATCGACAGTCAACTGGCGGGTCGGATAGAATTTCTTCCAATTTCGTGGCGGGAAGCGCTTCACGGTGATGATGGAATCGACACAAAACTAACCCCAATCACTCTAAAAAGTATTCCGAAGCTGCGTCATTTCACTAATGACACTTTGCTGGATGTCTTGTTTTACACGAGTCCCAAGTACTCTCAAAAAATCGTAGACCATGTTGGGAAGGAAGTGAATAGAATCTATCATATGTTTCAGAAGCGAAACCCAAACTTCAAAGGGCAAGTAGCCATTGGGGGTCATAGCTTAGGCTCTCTCATTCTGTTTGACATTTTGTCTCATCAGCCAAAACCGGCTGAGACAACATCGGGGTCTACACATGCTTCTGAAATGACGTCAAGCACTGTAAGCTAGATTAATTTGTGATATCTACAGAGCTTCATGAGTTTTTAGGATGTTGAATTGATATTACATACAACATGCTGTACATGTTGCAATCAATCGGAACCATATCTATATTGTTATTTTATTGTGTTTCTCAGACTTCGTTGGAAACTGAGACTTGTTCCAAGGGAGTGGGAGTGGATGGACCATTTATACAGTACCCGACTTTAGATTTCAACCCGATTGCATTTTTCGCCCTAGGAGCTCCTATTGGTAAGGCTGAATAAGCACTTTGAAACAATGATTGAGTTATTTCTGAATGGTCAACCTTGTGTTTTGTTGTAGCAATGTTTTGCACTGTGCGAGGAATTGACTTGTCTGAAGATTTCCATTTCCCAACGTGCCCTCATTTCTACAACATATTCCATCCGTACGATCCTATAGCGTACCGTATGGAAACAATGATTTGGCCTTCAAAGGAAATGAAACCAGTGCTCATACCACATCACAAAGGAAGAAAGCGATTCCATTTGGAACTGAAGGACCAAATTGGCAGAGTGGGCACTGACTTGAAACAAAAGTTTTTAGAGTCAATAAAAGCCGTGTACCAAACGTTTACCCGAACGGATGACAACTTTGAGCAAGTCATGGAAAATGAAATGCACAAACCGGAAGAGTATGAGACCAGCAATGAGTGCCAGTCTCCACAAGTTGTGCTCGGGAAACTCAACTCTGGTGGCAGGGTTGACTACGTACTTCAAGAAGCTCCTTTTGAAAGTTTCAATGAATACTTGTTCGCTTTGTCTGCCCATGTTGCATACTGGTGAGTTTTCAATGCTTTCATTTCGTCCTGCTTTATATCTACTCATGGGAACTGACTCAAGTGCTTCCATTCAAATGGCATCGAAAATTTTAATTAATAGTGTTCTGAATGCAATGCTTTTGTTTAACTTTTTTCCCTCCTCCTGCACACAACTTCTTATATAGTTGAGGCTGTTGCAGTTGAACATTGACCGCACTTTTGTTTTACTGAACTTAATGAATAGAATTGAAAAGAAAAGCCAAACTGTTTGTAATTCATGTGTTCGTATTGAAAATCTGTTGCTCCGAATAATCTTGAAGTGGTTTGATCGCACATTATATCTTATGAGGTTGGACAAGCAACTTGAAATACTCCGTCCCTTGCATTGCAGTATTGCACCAGAAAATTTTGTAGAGTATTAGTCATGGATGTTTATACATTAATGCATTTGACGAATTATACTTTTTTTAATACTTTTGGCAATCTTGACATTTGACTTTTATGCTTTTGTGATGGGACCCGTATTGAACTGAAGGAATCAATATTTTCCATTTCCTTTTTCTTCCTAGATCAATTTACCACCCGTGTTGTCATGTCGATTACATACCTTGGGTGTTCCAATATGTTGTAATCACTATCAAAGTATTGCAAAACCATTATTTTTCTTTACATAGGGAGTCCGAGGACACCATGTTATTTATAATGCGTGAAGTGTACAGAACCAAAGGAATCTTTGAAGACAATCAAACAGCACAGGGTGACGTTCCGGGACCCCCTGGAGCTTCCTATATGGGATCTTCAGTCACCTCTCCGGTACAAAATCAGACAGCTTCTTTCTTCCCATACTCGATTGGGAACAAAGTGGATGGGATGGAAAATCCCGTGTTTATAGCTCCCCCTTCATCGATGCCCTTCTCTCCGTCAGATGGTGCGAAACCCACCATAATTGGTGCCAGACCTGTGGTCACTCCGGATGCCATGATGAATTCCAGAGCTGGAATGGATCCCACTGTGCCACCTGTCCCGGGTGTCACCACTTCCATTGGTCCGCCTCCGTTAACTGGCTTTGTGCGAAAAAATTGAAGCCAAAAAATTAGCTACACTATTTTACATACTGATAAAAACTGGGAGCATATTTAACGGTACAACTGAATACTATTTATTTTATTAGAGACCAACATCATGAAATCGGTGAACAATACTAAAAGTGGGTTACAAAAGTGTAAAAAAAAGTCAAAATTCTTCACACCTATGATATTCTGTGCAATGTAAAACGAGGAAATGTGATGGGATGGGATTATGTGTATTATAATATTGTGTGCGTATTCTGTATTTGAATAAAAACTGTGGTCATCAAAGGAGCAGTGAAAGAGATGTGAACAAAAGCTTATCTTGTTTTCATACATTGAGTGGAGGGAGACTAATGGATGAACATGTGACACTTTTTCCTCTTCAGGCTGGCAATATGTCCGTCCGTCCTTCCTTAGCTTTTGAGATGATTATTCTGCAGTCACTCATGCATACAATTTCGCAAAGTAGAAAACTGTGTTTTGGTTCCATCCCTGTCTTTTACAAATGAGTGGTATCAGCTATAATACTACACACTTGGTGTTGTATTATATTCCTTGTTTACTTGACTTGTTCCCCGCACTCAAAATAACAAATATACAACACCATTTGGATCATTCTAAATGACATGCCAGATGAAATATGCACTCTAATCAAATAATAATAGTTTCTCACGTCGCCACATATTTCTTTTTCCTTCATATTTACCCCGTTCTGAATTCACTTCACTATAGTAAGTTATTCAGCAGAAATACATGTCAACAGCACAGCATTTAATAATTACCACTAGACTCGACATTCTTCCCTAAGAATTCCGTTTTGAAAGTCCGAGTTGTTTTTCCCTCTTACTCTACTCTTGCGCTGTACTACTTGCTTACTACATGCTCCTCAGTACCGCATGAAATGAAACCTTTAAAATTCTGTCTATGTATTCTGTACGCATATTATAAATGCATTTGAAGATGATGAGTACAAAAAACTAACTATAAGTAACCATGTCTTTAAGATCACAAAAGGCAGTTAATGACGGCATTCACACCGGTATTGCTTTAGTTAGTTAGTGGCCAATGTGGGATCTTCACAAGGCACCCACAAAACCACGTACAATGGCCAAAATTCAAAGCACATTCATTTGTGTCCTTTACCTTATGTAAATGAGAGTCAACTAACCATGGAATTCATTTGTTTTTCGTGTGCTCAGAAAAAAAGGCAGAAAATTGAGATGCTAATTCCTTTAGGGACTCGTGAACAAGCAAATTTGCAAAAATACTGAATAGTTAGCACAACGCATGCAACAATGCTGAATGCACTCCTGTAGCTAACTAACTAACTAACTTGGCCAGTTTTCATGTGGGAAACCAAAGGAGCCTCACATGTGTACAATGATGTATGCGCATAGGGAATGGTGCATGTGTACTACTGCAGATTTTTGCACTTTAACTGAAGGAGGAAGACCTGTTAACTAACTAACTTACTGACTTACTGACTGCACTAACCAACTAACTAACTAATGTGAGACCATTTGAAGGTGGTTATGGCCTCAGGGTTCGCACTTACCATGTACTTATGTGCATCAACCTCAATTATGTGTTTCAGTGTGTTTTGAATCTTTGGCTGTGATCTTTACAAGTGACGTTCCGACATGAGTGCTCATCATCATCATTCGGTTTCATGGCTTGTGCCACTCTTCGTACTATTCGGTAAGTGTCCCTCACTTTATTATGCAGACAATATTTGGTTCGTAGTTTGGAACACAATCCGTATGGCGGGTTCAATAGTCTTTCTCACCTGTATCTTACTAAAATCCGACGAATTCCCGAGAAGGAGAAGACATCAGTAGGTTTACATAGCTGGCCAAGAAATTCTATAGGACAGACCATGCATGCATAAAACACTCATTTGTTTCCATAATCGACAAGTAGTGTATAAAAGTTAATTTAAGAGTTGCAAACTTTTTCCAGTTCCAATCTTATTAGTTAAAAAAGTTTGGCAGTCAAAACAAGAGTCAAAATTGGCAAAATGTTTTGGGGCCCTTGCCAACAGAGCATTTCATGAACTTTCCACTCTAGGGCTAGTTTTGGGAGCTCGTTAATTCTAAACTTTTAAATTTGAGATCTTATAACGGACTGTATACAAGCAGGCACAAAATGCTACAAAATTCATTTATCCTCCGACAGTTGGGAATTGTCCTCCCATTTTAATATGTGCCATGTAAGTTTATGTTTGCCCCTCATTTTCCAATTGAGTTCAACAGTCAATTTATACAAAAAGTCATTCCCATGCCGTCTTACATACCAACTAACTAACTAACTAAAGGGGAACAGAAACTTTTTTCTGCTTTACAAGAGCTCAGCTAATTGCATTTACAGTTTACCAAGTCAAAGTCATTTATACACGTCCCTATCCGGCTACCGGGTTTTTTTTTTTGCGATCCACTGCTCTCATTTTATTTTATATGTTGCTATAGTTGCTACACAATGTACACGGCTGGACTAGTAATTTGTACGCTGACTGGCAACTAAACTTTTATAGTGCACTATATTGTTACACAACGAGTTGACGACATGGTTTGAAACAACATATTGGACTTTTCCTCCGTTCGTAAACAAAGGTAGCGTTAGTTAGCTGTCTCTAGTTTGAAAAAGTGTGTACACCGGAACTGGTGAGTGGTGGTGACTGACTCACTGACTGACTATTGCAACGTAGCAACCATTTGACAATAATGTGACTAAACCACATATATAAGTTTCAGTCTCATCCTTGCAAACTGTATGTAACTAAACTTGGTTAGTTAGTTCGTATCTAATCTATAGGTTCTGTACATACATACTATATTGGATTTTGATAAGCAGTAGATCTCCGGAAGCAATTTTATCCATCTTGCCCACGCTTTTTTTCCACTAATGTTTAGAGGAAAACTTTTGGAACCTTAAGGAAAGGAGGATTGAAAAGAATTTTACGTGACAGATTTGCACACCACACCATGTATTTGTATTCCTTACTTAATACGACCAAAGCCCCTTTCACGAGATTTCATCATTCACAATGTATTTGGTACAGTGAGTGTTGTTGAGTTTTTCTTCCACTTCTGGCACACTTCTGAGTTACTGTGGAGACTAGATTGGAATTAGAGTTAGTTGGTTGGTTACTTTTTGAGCTCTACACCCTATATGAAATTATTCGAAATAGAGTGAGGCATATGCTGGGCTTTAAGCATTCTCATTGCGTCAAGAGTCCATCTCCATAATGTGCTCAAAATGGGTCTCATTTATAAAAAATGCGCTTGGTTTCTTGGTGTGAGCTCATCCACTATTTATGCTGTTGTTACTGAAAAATGAATCCAATGGGACAGCTCAGATGGCTGAAAACAGTTGAAATAGCAGCATCCATTGTTGCACACATTAAGTTTCGGTGAATAATGTCTCCATTACAATTTGCATTCAAATCGAGAATCGAATTTATTAAACAATATAATACGCAAAAGAAGGAGATTTATTAGACCAATTTTTCGCTGTTGCAAAAAGTGTATCAATGTAAGAATGTGTTTAAAATTTGCTCAACACTTGGAAAACTAGCTTCCCTGTGTCCAACATGCCAAAAACTATTTTTTGCGTACAAAAATGAGCTCAAATATCAGCAGGCCATACATTTTTGGAGCAGACTTTTTTTCACCATTCACGGTAACTATCTAAACTTACCTGGGAAAAAAATAGTCTCATATCACCACAGGTAATAATAGTGAATGTGCTTTCCACCCAATTTTCAGCACACACATCCATGCATACAGATGAGGTTTAGTTGGCTTTTTTTGCCCTCGCATCATTGTTTACATTATTTACACGTCTCATCTTCTCCCCTGCTAATAATGATATATTGTCCGCATTACAAAATAAAAACCTAGGCACTTCTCATATGCCCCTCGACTGTACAGTATAAAATGCATTCTCTTTTTTTTGCACAATTCATTTGAGCTAGTCCTTTTAAACTCTGCATTTAACCTAGTGACTGCGTCATTGTTTGTTTTCACAACAATGCTGCCAAGTCTGCCTACTTACCTTCACGTATTAAGAGGATGATGATCTTCACATTCGTTTTTTTCCAATACAAAACATACATTTATCATGCCAAATCCTTTACTAACTAACTAGCAAGTAGTGAACGCAATAATAGTAATAATAAATAATCAGCACAATACACGTACATTGTTGAGTCACTTACTTAGTTGAATGGGTTCACTTCTGCTATGAAATGCTCAATCTGATGTGAGAACACATACATATTGCGTATCACGGCTTTGGCGAATACCTTTTATTTTCTAACGGGATTTCAACCCAGTCTTATAGTGCTTACACTCACTCACACACTCACTCAGTGAAAGACAATGTGTGGGCGATCATATCCATTTCATTAGCAAGTTCCAATCTGTTCATACATAACATGGTTGTGATTGTTTGTTACCTTGTTTGCTCATCTGTCAAAACTATAATGAATCCGTGTTTTCGACAAGTCAAGTCTTGAATTTACAATAAAATTTGCTTGTAAATAATAACGACGATATGAAAAATTTCTTAATACTTGCATACTTTGTGCGAAAAAAAGATTTGAGCATTTCCATTGAGATTGGATAACCTTGTGATATGCATATTATTCTTGATTCTCACCTATTGTGAGTCGTCTGTTTCGAAAAATGCTTTTCATTGCTATTTAAAAACCTTGCCATTCCTCAGAAGATGTTCCCTAATTACTAGGTTCATGTGGAACACTCCTCCGCATAATTGACATGGCATTAGTCACATTGCATAGTTAGTTAGTTAGTTACTGACTGTAGTTGCCTTGAAATGCCTGCACCTTTGGTCAGTGAGTCCATCAGTTAGACCTGATGATGAGTATAGGACATGATGATAGATGACAGAATTGAGCCAACTAAACATGGCTATGAAGAAGAAGCCATGGAAAGCACAAGGTGTACATCACATATTATGATCAATACTTTTGTTCCTTGTGCTCTGCACATTCATCTGTCATTATCTCAGTCATTAACAAAGCAGAAAGTAAAAAACACACATATTTTTGTTTTACTCGGCAACCAACACTGTTCATCATTGAGCCATTGCAGTTTACTAATTGCCTTTTCTATGATTACAAACTAACTAAGGACTACTAACTGACTAGACACTTGCATTGCTTTTTATCCTCGTTACCATTTGATATGACCATATGCAGATTGGTGCATATGCAATCACTAGTCAGTCATTGGTAGCTCTAAGTTGCCACCTGAGCATTTTTCATGTACACTTGACTTTATGTAGCATGTATAACACCAATCCTCTGTTTCCATTCTATAATCTGCAGCAATAATAATAATGGTAATAGTTAGTTTGCGGTAAAAAAAGTTGCATCACATTAGACAGAATGTATTATTTTATTGACCAACTATAACTAGCCAAGTAAGATTATTGCTACTACAGTACTTATTATTATTATCATTGTACGTGATCTTTTCTTATTGTTGAGTGCATTTTTACGTTCTCTGTGTATGCAACCTGTGCACATGTACATATGTGTGTGTGTGTTATTTTGCCGAGTCAATCTCAGCAACTATAACTAGGCGTATGGAGATCAGCACACACATCTTGTTGTGACACTCAACTCGACTTATATTTAAAGTGTGCTAGTTATTGTTCCACACAGGCTACTCTATATACATACTATTGTAATCGGGCTGAAGACATGGATTGCATATGCAAAATGTATGGCGAAGGCGTGTTGCCTTTTTATTGTGTTTTCCGTTCAGTCATTTTACGTGATTGATTTTTAATTTCATTTTTGTTCAAAAGGAATCTATTCTTAAGCAATGGCCAATGTCATAGCCCACTTTTATCCATTTCTAATTGTCATTGCTCTGACATGAGTCTTAATAGCAAATATAATCTGTGTCAATGTGTACTAGAAAAAAAAATTAAAATTAGTTTCTCTTGCGACTTTATTGTACCCAGCTGCTATATTTAGCCCTGGGTGTGAATACATCCGAAATAATAGTGTGAGATTGACAGTTTTATTATTGGCAGTAAGAATCATTCTAATATGACTTATGAGACAATAGCTCAAAATCGAGCTGTGAATAAACTAATCTTGCGGCCTACAACTAAGGCTTGTAATCGGTATAAAAAGCATTTAAATTTTTCCTCTGTGTGATCATCCATCCACACTAGTTTTCATTACTCACTGACTCAGTTAACAATATATTGATATCTGTACGAATGCAAGGTTTTGGTACTCCATTGTCAAAATTTTCCTTCCAATTGGTCCCTTTTGCAAAACGACAAATAGTACACAATATTTTCTCATGCACCACTTTATATTGGGACAACAAGAATCCCTTTATGTAAAGTTGTGTAGACTTAAAAGGCAAACTAACTAACTAACTACAATAACAAACGCGATATTTCTATGGAATCACTTTACAGTTCAATTTGCAGTTGCCAATAACAGACATTTCTTTCAAGTCCTATATGTCATTTACATGACTCGTTGTAAATTTCCCATTTCAACCTTATTCGGGTCCTCTGTCTACATTCTAACCATGCATTCAGTTGAGTAAGTTAGTTACAAACTGCCTTGGGAACCCTTACACAGTGCATTAATCTTCATAGTTCCTTCAATTTAAAGTGGACCGGAAATTTTTGTATCTTGTACGAAAACATGAAAGCCAACTTAGATTTTGTCATAAGATTTACCAAGCTGAACGTACTATTGATTTGCAATCAGCAAGCAGAAATGCAATTTCTCTTACAAAAACTAGGCATACTGTGAAACTAAAAGTTGATAATTGCATTTATCCTGAAAGGGGGAAACAATTTTATCAACAAAAATTGTGTGCGCAATAGTCAAAACAAGATTTTTACCCATCACAGGCTATATGTATCTTTTTGCTAGCCTCCCTCGTTGTCTTGAACCAAACTATCCTATTATTATTACTATTGATACTATTGTGACCACATTGCACTTTTTTGTAGCACAGGCAGCCCTATAGTAATTGTAGTTAGTTAGTAACACTAACTAAACTATCACAATAGGTAGGAATGAATGGAGCTGAAGAAATTGTAACAGCCCACAGTTTGTGCAAATAAAATGAGCTCAATGAGGACACTAATAGCAATGAATTGTTGTTGCTCATATAACTAACTACTTGTCATAAATTTCTGCCCAATTCTCATAAGACTGTGTACTCGACGAATTATTATAATGGTCATGCAGTTGACAAAGAAGATGCACTATCTAACCAATTGAACACAAAATGTGTGATTCCTCAATTTTTTTAACTGATAATGATTACTTGCTAGAAATCGCACGTGAAAAGCTATGAAATGCCAAACTATTTTGAGTCAATCAGTTTTAGTAAGCTATAATATCTCATGATCATCATTTCGTTTTAGTCTGCTATATGCTATCATTGTGGCAATCTTTAAAAATTGGACTGCATTTGGTGGGAACTAAAAAAAAATTTTTTCTCGAGAAAAAACTTACACTGTGGTATTTAGAACGCGTAAAAAATATTGCTTGTCTCATCTGATAATCTGTGTAACTTTACTTAACTGAGAGAGTGGAGCAATTTATATGACGTGAGAACCGTATCACATTTAGTTAGTTAGAAACGTTATTGCCGGAAATTAAAAGTCACCAACGGTACATGTGTGTTCAACAACAAGTAGTTTATATGTGATAATAACAATGAGAGTATGTAACGTAATGATGAGTTGAGTAGTTTTAGTTGGTGTGCTGTAATAGCAAAAATTTATGTCAAGAAAAACAAGAATGGATAAGGGACTCTCGGCAAACGTGCTTCTCCACTCTAATGTCTCCTCAACAAATTTTCCATGCTGTGAATAAAGTTTAAGTGTGAGTTGAATTGTCTGTGACAGTAAGACTATCCTATTAATTACTGTGATGGGTTTGATTTTAATCTTTCATGGGATTTACTATGTGTGGTTTGTCAAATAAGAGGTTAGTTTTGTAGATTGTATGCAGAGATAGGGCTGAAAAGGCAACCAAAAAGAATGCAAACAAATCATAACGAGTTGAATAGGAATGTAAAGTAAGGGAATCAACTGTTATTGTCAGTTTTATATTGCTTCAATCATGTTATCTTCGTTTTTGTGAAAAAAAGTTCATTTGTCTTTTTTTTGTGCGCTATCATGTATGATTGATGATGAAAAAAACTCATGAGCTTTGTAGGAATAGATAGATTAGAAAATTAAATTAATATAATTAGTGTGTTACAATATTGAGTATTTTTGGCACATTGTTTTTGGTTTTTTTTATTGAGGAAAAGAAATTATGGACATTTTTAAGTGGTTTTTGGAAAATATTATTGTCAAAATAATATGGGAATTCCTACAAAAGGAGAAAGACAAAAAATTAACGTGTAAATGATTTAAAATCTTTTTATATTTTCTCGTCAAAGTACTTGAGTTTCTGATCTATTGACTATTTGAATTTAAACTGTCAACAAGGACAGAACAATTTTTGCATATTTTTTGCACAAAAAGTAGTTTTCACACATGCATTAACATCAAAGTGCATAGAAACTTGCAAAACTAGCTGTACTTACCATGAATGAAATCCCTAGACAAGATTTTCCTTTGAACCTCATATCAATGAATAGGTATCTAATGTTATTACGTGAACTAAAATGCTCTAAATATTTCAGTCCTCGTACTCCCTCCAATCAACAATTTCAAAGCACTATTGTCCACACAAGCCAGACTTGAGAATCATTGGTCTCTAATCATTTTTGTATGTCTACACCGAGCACCTCGTGCATTTCAATACACTTTGCAATTCAAAAGCGAGACAAATTGCTTCCTCGATGAAAAAGTTACAAAGTTAACACTATACAATGAAAAAGCAAATCTCTTTTCTAATCCACCAGCAGTTGCGGTACTAAAAAAACTATCAACTAAATATTAGTTTTTAAACTCTCCAGTCTTTGCTTTTAGTTAGAATTGTAAATATTTCACGCATTAAACTTTTCCCTATATTAGCTAATATGCAACTAAAAAAAAAGAAAAGTTTCTTTAAAAATCGAGCATTGGGAAATACAGTGAGATTTAATTTTTTGACATTTAACTCATTTTGAATGTAGTTTTAACCAATTATAGTATAGATTCAACATTCAACCCTAAACTAGCTGATTGCTGACTATAGTAACTACTAATAGCAATATAAGTTGATGCTCCTCTTGTACAAGAATCATGTCTTCCCTATAAAGTCTCCACCGCTATTTCATTATTACAAAATCAACGAAAACTGCAAACTAGCAGACAGGGTGTGCAAATGTTCACAACACGTGCTCCACAAATTACATTGCACTCCCACCCATAGCTATTTTGACATAACCAATGAATTGATGCATTTCATAAACAAGTGCTCGCAAAAAAAACACAATAAAATCCCTCTATACCCATCATTAATAAAGGTGGAACATACTACATAGTGGAAGTTCATAGTGACTAACTATGTTGAAGGAGACTTTTCTTGGTCAGTTGGTTGGATCAGACCAGAGAAATGATTTAAACTCTCAATTTACTAATAAACTTGAATGGGCCAAGTTTCGTGCATCGTTCACCCCATGCTGGTCATAATGATGACAATAATAATGATAGGAAAAGTGCAATGAACAAGCAGACAGTACATGGCCAACCCAATGCATCTTGCATGAGTGAGTACACCTCTGAAGACTTGATGGGCTCCCAATCATGATTTATGCAGAGTGGGAAAAAATTACCCTTTTAGCTCCTTGAATCTGCCACTATTGTATGACTATTTATTATTTAATCTGTGCACCCAAGATGTAAGAATGCTAATAGAGGTCAACTGTTGTACCTGCTCAACACATGGAGATCCCTATTTATTTATTACGAGGTGTGCGCAATCGGATTGTTGAAAGTGGGGAATAAATAGGTCTGCACCTACACAAAAGTCCATTGTACCTGTGAAGCAGCACCAGTAGTAGTTTTTGAGAACTTGTTGAAAAGAATTAGATCAGCAACTAACTCCTTTCCAATATGAAAGAGTTTGCTGAACAAGCCATTGACAATATGTAGGGAAATGAGGTATGGTGCTTTTAGTTAGTTAGTTAGACCACTGGCAGTTTGTGTACACACTTTTGATGATGTCATTAAAAAACCTGATTGCCTCAATATAAAGATCTGCTATTGAAATGAATTGCTACAGCACTTGCCTTTTGCACTGTGTCTAGAACAAAAGTAGCCACTATTAGTTGTAGTCACTAACTACTGACTGGGCACCAGTTTACGAACACAATATCTGTAAAAAATTATTGTTTCGATGGACAAGTGCACAACAACTGCCCTCCTAATGTAGTCTCACAGTCAGTGTTGCCACCATCAACAAAACTAACTATAACTATTTCATATGGCTAAATATTTCAGGTGCAATGCTCTAGTTCCATTGTTAGATCCAAACGGTTGGTTTGGTTTGCAAGATCAGTTTTATACGTGACCATGTGTGTGTCTGTGTAAAGCAATCAATCAGCTCCCCCTGATCTTGTTTGTCTTACGTGATGTGACAAGAGAGCCATCCACTGCTCTTAGTCAGTCAGTATTATGAATGTGCATAATTTAGCAATGACTGTGTGCACTCCATAATGAATGCAAAGTGTGAGAGCATATACATACTACATATCATGTTTACGTTTGTGGTAGGATGGCCATTTTAGTTAGTTTCTTGAATGCATGGGGAGATTGCATATGGTCAGTGAGGAAAATTCAAGATGAGAGCAGATCTGTCTATTAGGGTTACAAGATTTTCTTGTCTGAAGATAGCATATAGATTTTTGCAATTTCTCGTATTGCAAATAATGTTGTGCTACCTTAATTACCGAGTAATTGGGACAGGGTAATAAATCATTAGGATTAGTTGGTTGGTTATATGGGTTCACACATGCCTAGGGTTTCAAGGGATGATGAGTATGGTGGGCTTGAGGCCCAGGACAATATATGTACACAAGTAATATAGGACACGCGTCTGGAGTCACAGAACGTGGATTTGGAGTTATTTGTGTGCAAGTCAAGTCTTGGGACTGGATTGAATGCAGGAAACTTGGATGTACATTCATCCATATCAAGTTAATAGGAATAGACCGGTTGATTACCCGGATAAAATATATGGGAGGCATGATCTTCCGATGAAACCTTTCATCTCTCCATGGCCCAATAAAAGGCTTACGGTACTTTTCTCTCATACATGAGTTGCATGTATTTTGAAGCCAACTATGGCTTTTGTCATGCTTTGGGGATCCATTTATTATATATATGATCGCTAATTGGACATTGTTTTTCCTATACTCTCTCCCTGCGTTGACTTGGGTAATTGAAAACGTATAGTTCTTACAAAAAAAATAATTGCTAAAGCTCCGTAAATACCCGTGGCTACGAACAAATAAAAAATACTAAAACACTCAAGATTTCAATTGGTGGAAGCATCCAAAGAATTCATTAGCAGGTAGAGTCAAGTCTCTGGCTCATTAATTCCATAAGTGAAAAACTTTTCGTTCGTACAGAAAAAAATTGGCCATTTTACCAGTGTTTTAGACATTTATAACATTCATGCCACTCTCTTTAATTACACCTGCTGGTTTATTTCGAATCTTAACGTAGACACTCGTTATAATTGCAATTTCTGCCGGAGAGCTAGCACGATTCATTTGGCTAATGTAAGCTGAAAACTGTCATTTTGACAACTCAGTTGTCAAGATATTTGAAACACTTCTAGCAAGGTAAGGCAGAGTCTACATATAAACTCAAGCTACAGAGATGTAAACATTGTATACATTGTGTGTACATTTCCCCTTCTAATCTCTATTACCGTGTTTACCCCTAGAGATATTTGACTTGATGGAGTCCCCAAATATTTGCCCAAAAACAGATCGTCTTATCAAGGGCTGAACACACCTCAAATTTTATTGTTCACATGGAATAAATTACGAGTAGCACAAAGTGATTCTCTTTCTCACAATGTTTACTTCATTAGCCAGGGAGCATTACATTTATATGCGACCCACAATCTAAACTATATCAGGTGCTCCACGAGATCCATTCTGTATCAGCAGACGGAATGGACAATTCAAGTCAGCTCTTCCCCTAACTAACTCATCTAAATTCTTAGCATGGAGAATGGCCTCACAGTCCCTCTAAAAACAAGTACAGCTCCAATGATACGGACTAACTAAAACAGTAATACATATGCATGGCATGTGTCTCATGAGATTCCTTTGCACCATCAAAACAATCATCAGTTTTTTTAATCCATCCATAGTCATTGCAAAATTGTACATTCCTAAAGTACCGTTACTGCACCAAAATTCCAATATTTATGCAAGGTTATGTAGGTTTCGATTTTTTCTGTTTTTTTAATGAAAAACCTATGCAATCCATGCAATCAATTCAGCCACAAACACACTTTCAGCAATGGTGGATTTTGGTATTCCAGCCATTTTCAGGCAGCATTATACTGACTGAAATTATGTACATACATACACTCCGCAGAATGCATTCAAATCCTTTAGCTTTTATGCACAGTCTAAACTATACACAAGCTAATGGAGTCAAAGGTGCTCACAATCTCTTTTTATCACCGTCATCAACATTCATTATAATGGGAATGGCAGTTGCTGGAATCTTTTTTAGCAGCTGATTATAGACTGTACTATGGTTATCCAACACACAGATCCACTCATTGTAGACTACAGCCTTTTCTCCATCATTTCCATTTCAAATCAAGATCAAAAGCTCTTGATTTCCCCCATTGTTGTATCGGCTCAAGTTCAGCTGTGTAAGCGGACCAATCCTCTATCTCTATGCAGCCGGAAAGATGAAGAGAAAAAAGCAATCAGCTACCTACCTATCAAATAAGAATTGTATAACTTTGCGAGTCTGAACATTTTACACAAAATTAGCCAAATGTGTGTGCATGTCTATATCCTTTCACTGGGACGGTTTGTTCAACTAACGACTGTAATTATTATTATTATGCATGACTGGAGGCCATTTTCTCGTTTATTTTATGTTATTATCATTACCCTTGTATTTACAATCCCGAGAGATAGGATTCCACAAACCCTAACCAAAATATTAACAATCCCTGCTTCTGTGTACACCACGTTTCTCTTGTTTAATTTACATCTGGTGGCTG